>Ga0207968_100324_pt1 | contig 19338 bp, 15 predicted proteins | sample LakWasMet21_HOW5_2_FD_183867 | JGI IMG/M metagenome (GOLD analysis project Ga0207968, IMG submission 183867) | Freshwater sediment methanotrophic microbial communities from Lake Washington under simulated oxygen tension - Sediment Metagenome... | ecosystem: Environmental > Aquatic > Freshwater >...
CCGAGCTGCTCATTGAACTCTTCGGCGCGGAACACGACCTCGCCGTGGGCATCGACCACGAAGGACGCGCCGTCGAAAATCAACTCGTCCTGACCGCCGATCTGGTTCACATACACCAGCGGAATCTGTGCCGCCCTGACCTGCGTGCAGATCACCGCCTCGCGCTGCTGGCTCTTGCCCGCATTGAACGGCGAGGCGTTCAGGGTCAACAGCAAATTGGCGCCTTCGTGTTTGTTCGCATCGATGATGCCGGGATGCCAGACATCCTCGCAAATGGTCAGACCGATCATCGCGCCTTTGAACGGAAACACGCAGGGCCGGTCGCCGGCGGTGAAATAGCGCTGCTCGTCGAAAACGCCGTAATTCGGCAACGCGCGCTTCCGATAAACGGCCAGCACCTTGCCCTCGAAGAGCATCGCCGCGCTGTTGTAAAGCCTGTCGGCGTCCCGCTCCGGAAAACCGATCACGACCGCAATGTCCTGCGGCAACTGCGTTGCCAACCGATCCACCGCCGCGTTCGCCGCGCTGATGAAGTCATCACGCAGCAGCAAATCCTCGGCCGGATAGCCGGTCACGGTCAATTCCGGAAACACGACCAGGTCCGCGCCGAGTTGCCGCGCATGGCTGGCGTTCTGGATGATGTTTTGTACGTTGGCGGCGATGTCGCCGACCAGGAAATTGGTTTGGGCGAGAGCGATCTTCAGAGTCATGCGGAGGCGATTCGAATAGGGCGACAGCAGCCGCGATCGCGCCTAATCGTGCAATCACGGCCGCATGCGGCAAAGGCGGAATCGTTAAAACGGGTATCCGATCGATTCCGCGACGTTAGCATGTCAGCGACGGGGTTTCATCTACTTCGACAAACAGCCCTTGATCGCCGCGCCGATATCGGTCGGCGAGCTGACCACTTCGACGCCCGCCGCCTTCAATGCCGCGACCTTGCCCTCCGCGGTGCCCTTGCCGCCGGTCACGATCGCGCCGGCATGGCCCATGCGCTTGCCGGGCGGCGCGGTTTGGCCGGCGATATAGGCTACGACCGGCTTGGTCACGTGCGCCTTGATATAGTCGGCCGCATCCTCTTCCTCGCCGCCGCCGATTTCGCCGACCATTACGATGCCTTGGGTCTGTTCGTCTTCCTGGAAACGGCTCAGCACATCGACGAAATTCATGCCGTGGATCGGGTCGCCGCCGATACCGACACAGGTGCTCTGGCCGAGGCCCTGACCGGTCGTCTGATGCACCGATTCATAGGTCAAGGTGCCGGAGCGCGAGACGATGCCGATCGAACCCGGCAGGTGAATCTTGCCGGGCATGATGCCGATCTTGCATTGGCCGGGTGTGATCACGCCGGGGCAGTTCGGGCCGACCAGCAGCGCGCCGGAACCTGCCATTGCCGCCTTGACGCGCAGCATCTGCAAAATCGGGATGCCTTCGGTGATGCAGACGATCAATCTGATGCCCGCATCGACCGCCTCGAGGATCGCGTCGGCCGCGTAAAACGGCGGCACATAAATCACGCTCGCATCGGCGCCGGTCGCCTTGACCGCTTCCTCGACGGTGTTGAAGACCGGCAGGCCCAGATGCACATCGCCGCCGCGTTCCGGCGTGACCCCGCCGACCAGTCGCGTGCCGTATTCGAGCGCCTGCTGCGAATGGAAGGTGCCCTGCTTGCCGGTAAAGCCCTGGCAAATGACTTTGGTGTTGTTATCGATCAAGATGCTCATGCTGCGGCCTCCGCCAGCGCTACGACCTGTTCCGCCGCGTGCGACAAATCGTCGGCGGCATATAAATTGAGCCCGGTATTGTTCAACAGCGCGCGGCCCTGTTCGGCATTGGTGCCTTCGAGCCGGACCACGACCGGCACCGCGACATGCACCTGCTTGATCGCGGCCAGGATGCCGCTCGCGATGATGTCGCACTGCACGATGCCGCCGAAGATATTGACCAGCACCGCCTTCACGTTGTGGTCGGACAGAATCAGCTTGAACGCCTCGCAGACCTTTTCGACATTGGTGCCGCCGCCGACGTCGAGAAAATTGGCCGGCTTGCCGCCCTTCAGCTTGACCAGATCCATCGTCGCCATCGCGAGGCCGGCGCCGTTGACCATGCAGCCGATCGTGCCGTCCAGGGTGATGTAATTCAGCCCGTATTGCTGGGCTTTATTTTCCTTCGCATCCTCCTGCTCAGGGTCGCGCAGCGCCAGGATGTCCGGATGCGCGGCGACCGCGTTGTCGTCGAAGTTGATTTTCGCGTCGAGCGCGAGCAGTTCGCCGGTTTCAGTTTCGATCAACGGATTGATTTCGATCTGGCTGGCGTCCTTCTCCACAAACAGATTATACATGCCCTGCATGATGCCGGTCAGCGCCTTGACTTGCGGCCCCTTCAAGCCCAACGCATAAGCGCAGCGCCGGCATTGACTGGCTTGCAGGCCGGCGGCCGGATGGATAAAGATCGAGATCAGCTTTTCGGGTGTTTCATGCGCGACCTGTTCGATGTCCATGCCACCCGCCGCCGACACGATGAATACCATCTTCTCGGTGCCGCGGTCGACCAGCAGGCTCAGGTAAAACTCGCGTTTGATCGGCGAGGTTTTTTCGATCAATAATTTGTGCACCGGCAAGCCTGCGCTATCGGTTTGATGCGTGACCAGGCGTTTTCCGAGCATGTCGCGGCTCAATCCGGCGATTTCCTCGACCGCTTTCGCAAGCTTCACGCCGCCGGCCTTGCCGCGGCCGCCCGCGTGCACCTGCGCCTTGACGACCCAGCCCGCGCCGCCCAGTTCTCTTGCGGCCTGCTCGGCGTCCTGCGGGGATGCCGCCGGCTTGCCGTCGGGCGCCGGAATGCCGTAGCTGCGAAACAGCTGTTTAGCCTGATATTCGTGGATATTCATTGATGCTCCGATGAAGCGGGTTACGTGTGGTATTGTTCGCAAGATCGCGCGCGGCGGTGCTATGCTTAGTTGCCGGCGAGTATTCTAATAAATTACCGGGTAAACAGCATCAAGATTAGTGACCATGCCGGAAAATAATCAAACCACCATTCATCCCTGCCCGTTCTCGAAGGGCTACGGCATCCCCGAAAAACAGGCCTGGCTGCTGTTGAAGGTCTATTTCGTGTACCGCCTGTTCCTGGCCGGCCTGTTCATGTCGCTGTATTACGGCCGTATCGGGCCTTCGTTGCTGGGCTCGTTCAACAGCGAGATGTATCATACCAGCAGCACGCTCTATCTACTGTTGACCTTGATCTCGGGGCTGCTGATCCGCACGCGGCTGACCGGCTATGGCTTCCAGGCGCAGTTCCTGCTGTTTTCCGACATCGTCATGCTGACCCTGATCATGCATGCCTCCGGCGGCATCAAGAGCGGCATCGGCATTCTGCTCGCCGTCTCGGTCGCCTCGGGCGGGGTGACGATCGGCGGCCGCTGCGCGATGCTTTTCGCCGCAGCCGCCAGTTTGCTGGTGCTGGCCGACGAGATTTATGCGGATATCACCAACAGCTTCGCCACGACCTCCTATACCTATGCCGGGATGCTCGGCGCCGCGTTTTTGACGATAGCGCTGCTGTCCTATGTGCTCGCGAAACGCAGTGAAAACCTGCTGGAGCTGGCCGCGCAGCACCAGCAGACGATCGCGAACCTCGAAGAACTGAACCACTACATCATCCAGCATCTGCAAACCGGCATCATCATCACGAACCGAAAGCAGAGCGTGCAATTGGCGAATACCGCGGCGTTGAAAATGCTGAATCTGGCGAAAAAGCCCTTGCAGCTCGGCGATATTTCGGTCCGCCTGGCCGAGGATTTCAGCGATTGGCTGCACGACAAGAATCTGGACCAGTCGCAGCTGACATTGGCCGATCAGGCCGAAATCAGGGTCCGCTTCATGCTGTTGCCGACCGGAGGCCGCGCCTTCTACATGCTGATACTCGAAGACGTCGCGCTCTATAACCAACAGGTACAGCAAAGCAAACTGGCTTCTCTGGGGCGGCTGACCGCCAGCATCGCGCATGAAATCCGCAATCCATTGAGCGCGATCAGCCATGCCGGGCAACTGCTCTCCGAAAATCCGAATTTTTCGGCGCAGGATCAGCGCCTGACCCAGATCATTCAGGCCAACTCGCAGCGCGTGAATCAGATCATCGAGGACATCCTGCAACTGTCCCGGCGCAGCGCCTCGCGCCGGCAAAAGATCCTGCTAAAACCCTGGCTGAGCCATTATCTGCAAACCCAGACATTGGACCATCGGGTCGAACCGAAGACCTTCCGGCTGCATATCGAACACGACGCGCTGGCCGCGTTCATCGATCCCGGCCATTTGAAACAGATCCTCGACAATCTCTGTCAGAATGCACTGATCTACGGTCACCCGGAACGGGGGCCGATCCTGCTGCACGGCTATATGGCGGATAAATCGCCCTGCCTCGAGGTGATCGATAACGGGCCCGGCATCGAACGCGAGCATCTGAGCCATCTTTTCGAACCCTTCTTCACCACCTCGAACACCGGCACCGGCCTGGGTCTTTTCATCTGCAAGGAACTGGCCGAGCTGAATCAGGCCAAGTTGGGCTATTATTTAATCGACAGCCAGCGCAGCTGTTTCCGGCTTTATCTCGCCGACGCCGACAAATCACTCCATTGAAACATGAAAAACCCCTTTGCTCTGATCGTTGACGACGAGCCCGACATCATCGAATTGCTCGACATCACCTTGAACCGTATGGGCGTCGAAACCCGTAGCGCCGGCACGCTCGGCCAGGCCAAGAAACTGTTACGGGAACGCGCGTTCGATCTCTGTCTGACCGATCTGAAATTGCCCGACGGCGACGGCCTCGACCTGGTCGAATTCATCCAGACCTCCGCCACGCCGTTCCCGGTCGCGGTGATTACCGCGCACGGCAACATGGACACCGCGATCACCGCGATGAAAAAAGGCGCTTTCGACTTCGTCTCCAAGCCGGTCGATCTCTTGGCGCTCAGGCAACTGGTCGGCAATGCGCTCAAATTCACCGAACAGGCGCCGACCAAGGACAGGCGCACGCGCCATACCCTGCTCGGCGATTCGCAGGTGATGCGCGAGATCCGCTCCAAAATCGCCAAGCTCGCGCGCAGCCAGGCGCCGGTCTATATTCGCGGCGAATCGGGCGCCGGCAAGGAGCTGGTCGCGCGCCTGATCCACCAGCAGAGCACGCGCGGCGACAAAGCCTTCGTCGCGATCAACTGCGGCGCGATTCCGCACGAGTTGATGGAAAGCGAATTCTTCGGCCACAAGAAAGGCAGTTTCACCGGCGCGGTCGGCGACAAGAAAGGATTGTTCCAGGCCGCGGACGGCGGCACGCTGTTTCTCGACGAAATCGCCGATCTGCCGGCCTCCTTGCAGGTCAAACTGCTGCGGGCGATTCAGGAAAAAAAGATCCGTCCGGTCGGCGAACAACAGGAAATCCCGGTCGATGTACGCCTTCTCAGCGCTTCGCACCGGAATCTGGCCGAGATGGTGCTGAACGGCAGCTTCCGGCAGGACTTGTTTTACCGGATCAACGTGATCGATCTGAATGTGCCGCCGCTGCGCGAGCGCACGTCCGACGTGCCCGCGCTGGTCGAGCACATCCTGACCAAGTTGACCGGGCAGGCGCCGACCGGTAAACCGGCCATTTCACCCGCCGCGATCGAAGCCTTGCAGCGCTACCGCTTTCCGGGCAATATCCGCGAGCTCGAAAACATCCTCGAAAGAGCGCTGGCCTTATACGACGGCAAGTGCATCGACCTGGACGACCTGAATCTGCCGGTCGGCATCGCCGCGCCGAGCCCTGCCGAAGAAGAGCGCTACGACCCGTGCCAGGGTTCGCTCGAGGATTATCTGGAAGCGATCGAAAGAAAGGCGATTCTGCAGGCGCTCGAAGAAAACAAATGGAACAAGACGGCGGCCTCCAAACAACTCGGATTATCTTTCCGCTCGTTCCGGTATCGGCTCAAAAAACTCGATTTGGATAATTGACCGGGAGGCGCTCCGCCTAACGCTGGCAATGCCCGCAGAAAACGGTCGAACGTCCGGACAAACGGATTTCGGTGAGTGCCTCGCCGCAGACTGGGCAAGGCAAGCCGGCGCGCCCGTAGACCTGCAACTGCTGTTGAAAATAACCGGGTTTGCCGGCTTCATTCACGAAATCGCGGAGCGTCGTGCCGCCCTGCCGAATCGCCTCCTCGAGCACGCGCCTGATGCATTCGGCCAGACGCTGGTAACGCGCCAGCGAGATCTTGCCGGCGTGCCGGGTCGGCAGGATGCCGGCCCGGAACAAGGCCTCGTTCGCGTAGATATTACCCACGCCGACCACGATGTGGCTGTCCATGATAAACGACTTGACCGGCGTCTTGCGGTGGTGCGCGAGCGCATGCAGCCGCGCGCCGTCGAAATCGGCGGTCAATGGCTCCGGGCCCAAATCCTTCAACAGCGGATGCTCGGCGACGGGCCCCGCGGTCCACAACACCGCGCCGAAGCGGCGAGGATCGTTGAACCTGAGCAAGGTCCGGTCGGTAAAGATCAGATCGACATGATCGTGCTTGCCGTGAGGCTGGCCCGCCGGCAGGATTCTGAGACTGCCCGACATGCCCAGATGCACGATCAACGTGCCCTGCCCGGTGCTCAGCAACAGGTATTTCGCGCGCCGGTCGACCGAGAGGATGCTTTGCCCCGGCAGCAAGTCGGGCAGCGAGGCGGGCACGGGCCAGCGCAGGCTCGGCTGACGCACGATGATCTGCTGGATATGGCGGCCCTCGATCGCGGGCGCGATGCCGCGGCGGGTGGTTTCGACTTCGGGTAGTTCGGGCATCGGGCCGGCGGGGTCAGTCTCGTGGGTTACGGCGAATCATATCCGCGCAGTGTAACATAGAAATCGAGCCCTTCCGTAGCGCCGATCCGATCGTCTCCCCCTCGTGAAATGATCGGATGCAGCCGCTTTGGCCTTAAAAACTGACGTTCGCCTGGAACCAGATCTTCTGGGTATCGGTGGTTACGCCGCTGGTCCCGCTGACCACGCCGGTATCGGCATTGTAGTTCGCATATTTCGCCAGTAGCGAATAATGCTTGCCGAATTTCTTGACCACCATGAAGTCCCACTCCTTGCCGTAAGCCATTTTTCCGGTGTCGTCGCTGAAATCGTGATAAACGCCGGTGACCGTCGTTTGATAACGCGGAAATTCGACCATGATCGTGCCGAACAAGTCGCGAATACCACTATCCGGCGTGACCAGAAACAGATCCGCCCAGCCCTGGAATGCATGGTTCGTGCCAAGCGGTGTATCGAATGTCTTGTTCACGCCAGAACCATTCAATTGTTCCCAGGCGCCCATCACGCTGACGTTGAACGCCTTGACGCCGCCCATGAAATTGAAACGGCTGGCTTCGTATTTGGTCGGCCCGTGACCGTAATCCTTCTGGTCGGCCCATTCGGCGGTATAGAGAAAATTGACGGTGTCCATGATTTTCGGGGATGAACCGTTGAAGCGGATACCATAGGTTTGATTGGATTTTTCCAAAAATAAATTTCGGACCGGCTTCGGACCGGGATTCACGTCCTGGTAGTCCAGCCAATAGCCATAGGCGACCAGATTTCCGTAATCGCCGACCTTATAATTGATATTCAGGATCGGCGCCTCGATATTCTCGGTCGTCGAGGTAAAGGTTTGTACATTGCCGATATAACCGGCATTGATCGTGAGCCCGAAGAGCTGCTGGTTGTTATGCGTGACCAAGATCGCATCGTAGGTGGTTTCGAGTTGCCGCCAGCCGACGTTGCCGATGTAGCGGTCGTCGTCAAACTTGATCCGTTGCCGGCCGCCCTTGATGATCGTGTCCGGAACGCCGGAGTAAGCGATATATAACTGGTTCAGTTCGGTTTTCTCGGGATCGGCGATCGTGGAGTAGGTTCCATTATTGTTCCGGGTGCTGTTGTAGTCCTCCTGCATCGCCCACAACCCTTCAAATTCGGCATAGCCCTGGAAGTTGTAAATTTTCGGCGACAAGGCGCCCAAGCGTAATCTCGCCGTATTCGCGTTCGCGGTTTTGACATTTTGTGTTGTATGCGGGATCAGCGGCCCCTTATCCTGATCGACGTTTTCCCAACGGTAATTGAGATCGGCCTTGATCGCGCCGTTATTGCCGTAGTGATAAAAATTCAACGCATCCTCGATTTCCTGAGTAACGTCCGCGCTCGCCGCTCCGCTCAGTAAAGACAGCGACAACAATGTAACCTTTCCTGTTTGATAAGACATGGTGGCCCCTTGATTTCTATGTATGGTGTGCATTTAATGAGTGTGCTCGCATTCGGCGAGGAAGGTCAGCAGGCTTTCCCGGTACTGGTAATAATCGGGATGGGCCAGCAAGGCCTTGCGGCTGCGCGGCCGCGGCAGATCGATGTCCTGAATCTTACCGATTTTGGCGTGCGGACCGTTGGTCATCATCACCACCCGGTCGGCCAGCAGGATCGCTTCATCGACATCGTGGGTCACGATAATCGCGGTCACGTGCGTCCGTTCCCAGACTTCCATCAACACTTCCTGCAGTTCCCAGCGCGTCAAGGAGTCCAGCATGCCGAAAGGCTCGTCGAGCAGCAGCAACTTCGGCGACAGCGCGAACGCCCGGGCGATGCCGACCCGCTGGCGCATGCCGTTGGACATGTCGGCGGCCTTTTTATGCAGCGCATCGCCAAGGCCGACGCGGTTCAGATAATATTCGACGATGTCGTCGCGTTCGGCCTGGGTCGCATGCGGATACACCTTGTCGACGCCCAGCGTCACATTCTCGAACGCGGTCAGCCAGGGAAACAGACTCGGCGCCTGAAACACGACCCCGCGATCGGGGCCCGCCGCGGAGATTTCCCGGTTGTCCAGGATGATGCCGCCTTCCGAAATCTCGTTCAGGCCGGCGGTCATCGACAGCACGGTCGATTTGCCACAGCCCGAGTGGCCGATGATCGAAATGAACTCGCCTTTTTTCAGCTTCATGTCGAAGCCATCGACGACCTTGACCGTACTGTTGCCGTCCGGGGTCGGATAAATTTTCGATACCTGCGAAAACTCCAGATAGCGCGGCCGGCCCAGATCGTCCTGCGCCGGTTTCAGGGCCGACGTATCGCTTTTCCAGTCGTTGCTGGTATTCGGCCTCACATTCGGCAACACGATCCGGTCGGCTGCGTCCTTCCGGTTTTTTTCGATCCCAACCTGCATCAGATAGCGGGTGATGTTGGCGCGCAAGCGCTTGAAATCCTCGTTATGGTTCAACGCGGTCCGGTCCCTGGGGCGTTCGATGTCGATCCTGAAATCCGGGCCGAAGGTCGCATCCGGCCCCGGATTCAGCGGAATGACCCGGTCGGCCATGTAGATCGCTTCATCGACGTCGTTCGTGATCAGGATCATCGTTTTCTTGTCCTGGTCCCAGATTTGCAGGATCTCGTCCTGCAAGTTGCCGCGCGTCAAGGCATCGAGCGCGCTGAGCGGCTCGTCGAGCAGCAAGATATCCGGATTCGCGGCCAAAGCCCGCGCGACATTGACCCGTTGGCGCATGCCGCCCGAGAGTTCGCCCGGTTTCTTGTCCATCGCGGCGCCGAGATTGACCATGCGGACATATTTCTCGGTATGCGCCCTGCGCTGGGCCGGCGTCCAGTCCTTGAAAATCTGATCGACCGCCAACGCGACGTTCTCGTACACGGTCAGCCACGGCATCAGCGAGTAATTTTGAAACACCACGCCGCGGTCCGGGCCGGGCTCGACGACCGGCTTGCCTTGTTTGCTCACCTCGCCGCTGTCGACGCCACACAAGCCGGCGATGATCGACACCAAGGTGGTTTTGCCGCTGCCGGAAAAGCCGACGATCGCGATAAATTCGCCCTCCTCGATCGTCAGATTGATGTCCTTCAATATCGAGGTCTTTTGCGCGCCTTCGCCGTAGGATTTAGAGACCCCCGTCAATTCGAGCAGCGTCTTGACCGCGGGGGCTTGCGTAGGCGTCGTCGTGGACGCTTTGGTTTTCGTAGGAAGTTCCACCACATTATCCCTCGGGTAATCGGCAATGCCCGCATTGCCGGACTTGACATTAGCTGTGATCATGTCGCACTCCCCTTAGCGCCCGAACGAGAAGACATTTTGCAGCGACTGCATGATCCTATCGAGGATGAAGCCGATGATGCCGATCGTGAACACCGCGACCATGATCCGGCCCAGCGAGTTCGAACTGCCGTTTTGAAATTCGTCCCAGACGAATTTGCCGAGACCCGGATTCTGCGCGAGCATTTCGGCCGCGATCAACACCATCCAGCCCACCCCGAGGGACAGCCGCATGCCGGTAAAGATGAACGGAATCGCGGACGGCAGGATGATCTTCTTGATCTGCGTGCTCCAGTTCAAGCGCAGCACCTTGCCAACATTGACCAGATCCTTGTCGATCGACGACACGCCGACCGCGGTATTGATCAGGGTCGGCCAGAGCGAACACAAGGTGACCGTGATCGCGGAGGTCAGGAACGATTTTTCGAACCAGGAATCGTCGGTGGTCGCATACACCGCGCTAACGACCAAAGTCACGATCGGCAGCCAGGCCAGCGGCGACACCGGCTTGAAAATCTGGATCAACGGATTGATCGCGGTATTGATGGTGGGGCTCATGCCGCATAAGAGACCGACCGGCACCGCGACCAGGGTCGCCAGAAAGAACCCGGTGAACACGGTCGTAAGGCTGGTGCCGATCTGATCCAGGTAGGTGCCCTTGCCGTTATACGGGCGAACTTTCGGCGACGGCTGGTCGGGATGTTCCGCCTTGGCCTGCTGGATCCGTTCCTGCTGGCGTGCGTAATATTGGCGTTCTTTTTCGCGCTGCGCATAATGCTCGTCCACCAAGCCGCCGGCTTCCTGCCAGACCGCGACAGGTCCCGGAATCGCGCCGAGACTGGTATTCACGCGGGCCGCCGAAAAACTCCACAGCCCGAGAAAGAACAGGAAGGCGATGAACGGCACGCCGATCATCAGCCACAACTGCCTAAGCTGCGGCACCGGATTCTCGCCGGCCGCGATTTTGACGATCGGAATGAACCAGGTCAGTCCGGTGATATTCAAAAATTTGATCAGTTTATTATTCATAATCCGCAGCATCACGCCCGGGTACCGGGGTGCCTTTAATTAAGGGGTCTTGAGGGAGTCGTGCCGAAAAAAATGTGCGTCCTTGCACGCAGTCGACATCCGTTGTACACATCAGAGGCACATCTAGAACAACATGGGTAAATCTTTCAAATCAAGCAGTCAGATCATTTCTCGACGATCTTGCCGCCGGCCACCTTTTGCTTGCCTTTCAGACCAATCGGGAATTTGGTCAGATACTCATTCGGCTTGGTCGCATCGAAGGCGATGCCGTCGATGAAGTCGGCGCTGGGCGGCTTGATGCCGGTCTCGCTGGCGCTTGGAAAATCACTGGCCTTGGCCTTGCCTTCGGAGATCAACTCTTTCGCGGCCGCCATGTAGATATCCGGCCGGTAAACTTTTTTCGCGGTTTCCATGTACCAGGAATCCGGTTTTTCTTCGTTGATTTGACCCCAGCGGCGCATCTGGGTCAGATACCAGATCGCATCGCTGTAATAGGGGTACGAAGCGTTGTAGCGGAAAAACACGTTGAAATCGGGCAGCGAGCGCTTGTCGCCTTTCTCATATTCGAAAGTGCCGTTCATGCTGTTCGCGATCACCGCGTAATCGGCCCCGACATATTGGCTTTGCGACAACATTTCGACACCTTCGTTGCGGTTTTTATTGTTTTCCGCATCGAGCCACATCGACGCGCGAATCAATGCCTTGATCAGCGCCTTATGGGTGTTCGGGTGCTTATCAGCCCAGGCCTTGTTCACCCCGAAGATTTTTTCGGCGCTGTTTTTCATCAGTTCAACATCGCTGATCACCGGCACTCCGATGCCCTTGAACACCGCCTGCTGATTCCACGGCTCGCCGACACAGTAACCGACGATCGTGCCGGAATCCATCGTCGCCGGCATTTGCGGCGGCGGTGTTACTGACAGCAGCGCGTCGGCATTGATTTGACCGGACGTATCCTGAGGGGGTGAATAGTAGCCGGGATTGATGCCGCCGGCTGCCAGCCAGTAACGCAGTTTGATATTGTGAGTGCCGACCGGAAACGTCATCGCCATGTTGAACGGTTTGCCGGCGCTCTTGTATTTTTCCAACACCGGCTTCAGCGTGTCCGCCTTGACCGGATGTAAAGGCTTGCCGTCCTTGACCGGAACCTGGGGTTTCATTTCCTTCCAGACGTCGTTCGATACGGTGATCGCATCGCCGTTCAAGGTCAGCGTAAAGGCGCTGATGACCTCGCCTTGGGTACCGTAGCCGATCGCCGCGCCCAGCGGCAGTGGCGCCAGCATGTGCGCGCCGTCGAGTTCGCCGCTCAACACGCGATCCAGCACGACCTTCCAGTTCGCTTGCGCTTCCACTTGCACGGACAAGCCTTCATCCTCGAAAAAGCCTTTTTCGAACGCGACCGCGAGCGGCGCCATATCGGTCAGTTTGATGAAGCCGAGCTTGACGGATTCGGTTTCCAGATTCGCGGTCACCGCGCCTGCCGAGGCACTGAAAATGATAGTCGTCGCCACCGCCGCCGAAGACATGATGCCGGCCAATCGAGTCAGGGTAAATGTTCCTTGTTTCATAAAATTCGTCTTGGGGTAAAATTTAAGTCGGAAAAGCGTCCTGGCATAGGGAGGCGGGCAATGCCGCATCCACCTGAGTTGACGCCTTTGTCATTCGCTCATCTTTAAGCGCAAATTTTTGACCCCACCGTTAGAGTCTTCAGTTTGTTATAAGCATTATTTATGCCAATACCCACATAAAGGCTTTTTCAGAGATTTTTTACATCGAAATCACAGGGTTGACGGATTAACCCCGGCATTTACCCGACTCGTCCAGGAAGGCCGGAAAACAGGCGCGAGGTTGCCGCCCAATCAGCGTGCATTCGTGGGCGGACTTTGCACCAAACTAAAACAGGGTTGCGATAAAGCGACAAAAAGCCGGCTTAGTCGCTTCGATAAGACACCCGACTACACTGGGAGATCGGAGCGCTGTTTGATTGCGGGTGATAGGGCGGAGTGATGGAGCCGCTGCCGATTCAGCAAGCGCGGCCTAGGTGCGCAGAGCGCCAAGGTGCGCACTGACTGATGAGGGGATTGATAATGGAAAACGTTTAAAACAAGAACGACACGATGGCCTTCAAGCGCCCTTGCTCGATCACCGGAATCGCCAGCATGCTGCTCAGGTCATCCAGTTCGACATTGTAAGCCGCATCCTGATTGCCGCTGATCGACGGCATGCCGCTCAGCCAGACCCGGCCCAGGGCGCCGGCGCCTTTATCGACCGCCAGCGTTTCGAAGATCTCCGCGAGATTGTTGCTGTTTTTACTGTAGCTTTGCCGGCACACCAGTTGCCCGCGCTCGGCGTCGGGACTCCAGATCTGGATGCGCTTCGCGATCGGCGTCGCTTTCGCGGAAAGAAAGGTGATCACATAAGCCTGCTGATCGCGATCAATGAACGGGATACCCAAGGCGGTGCCGATCTCCGCCAGTTGCGCATCGGCCGCGCGCGCAAAGCCGGCCACCTTGCTCATATCCTCGACCAACACCGGCATCAAACTCGCCCAGGCCGTCCCCGGAATGCCCTGGCCCTTCGGGATCACGAGCTGTCTGGACAGCTTTTCAAACTGTGCCAGCGCGCCGTAATAACCATCCGCCACCCGCAAGGTCTGATCGTCCGCCTCTTCATTGCTCCAGACTTCGATCGCCCCGGCCTGCTCCCGGTCGTCGCCGCAGAGAAACACCACGACCGCCAAGAGAAAATCGCCCGAAAAAATCGGTATCGCGATGCCGCAGGTCAACCCGGCTTTTCGCGCCTCGGCGGTGCGCTTGAAGTAGGACTGTTCGAACCGGCTCAGCACGATCGGATGGCCCGCCGCCCAGGCTTTGCCCGGCAGGCCTTCATCGTAGGCAAAATGCTGCCTTTCGCTGGCGTCCTTGAAATCGGCCAAGCCGCCATACAAACCCGAACCGAACTCCAGCTGCGTCCGCTCCTTGTCCGGAATCCAGATTTCGATCACTTTAATAAATGTTTTCATCGCGGGCCGTGTCCGGTAGGATTAGCGTTCTATTTCAACAATTCGGCCATAGCGATCACGTTCCGCGCCATCTGGCCCAACGTAATATTCCGGTCCATCGCCAGTTTTCGGAGGGTATGGTAGGCGTCGTTCTCGGTAAAGTTTTGCGTATTGATCAAAATGGCTTTCGCGCGGTCTATCTGTTTGCGGTCTTCGAGCTGGGTTCTCGCTTCCTGCAGCGCATTCTTGAGTGTCTGTTGATGCTTGAACCTCGCCAAGGCCACTTGCACGATGCTGTGCACGCGACCGCCAGCCAGGCCGTTCACCTCGTACGCGCTGACCTCGGCCTGCATCGCCTTATGAATCGCGGCATTGCTGCCGTCGGCCGCAAACATGATCACCGGCAGCGGCCATTGCCGGTTCAGTGTCGCAAGATCCGCCAGCACCGCTTCGGAGGGCGATTCGAGGTTGAAAATGACCGCATCGGGCCGCATTTCCCTCACCTGAACGATGAACGACGGGCCGTATTGAATGTTGGCCGTTTCGACGCCATCCTCAGCCAATGCATGTTCCAGCGCGGTATTATCGATTCCGCTTTCGACTATCAATAGATTCAGCATGACTGTGGGGTGAGACCGCTAACAAACTCTTGACCAAATTTAAGCACGCTTACGGCACCGCGTCGCTTCCGGCTGATGATAATGAAATCAGCACAAAATGGGAAGCAGCGCCGCGTACATTTATAGTATGCGTCCTGGCTTCCGATTTATCCGCAGCCTGCTTCGGATTTTTTAGGCCCCGGGCTTTTTTCCTTGCGCCCGAACCTCTACAATGACGATCCGCCCCGCCAAGACGCATCCGGCATATCGCGCGCAGGCCGGGTGAACAACGAACTGACTGATTGATGAGCAAGCTAAATCCAGAACAACAAGCCGCCGTCAAGGCGATCGACCAGCCGCTCCTGGTGCTGGCCGGCGCCGGCAGCGGCAAGACCCGCGTGATTACCGAGAAGATCGCCTACCTGATCAAACAGGGCACGCCCGCGCGCCATATCGCCGCGGTGACCTTCACGAACAAGGCCGCGCGCGAAATGAAGACCCGCGTGTCCAAATTGCTCGACGACAATCAGTTGCGCGGCCTGCGCGTCTCGACCTTCCATTCGCTCGGCCTCGACATCCTGCGCGCCGAGTCGAAGACGCTCGGCTATAAATCCGGCCTGACCCTGTTCGACGAACAGGACAAGCTGACCCTGTTGAAGAATCTGATCACACACAGTTCGAAAAACTTCGATCCGGACCAGTGCGACCGTTACGCCTGGCAGATCGGCCAGTGGAAAAACGCCTTCGTGACGCCCGAACAGGCGCTCGCGCGCGCCACCCAGGAGCAGCATCATGCCGCCCTGCTCTACGCGGACTATGTCCAAAGCCTGAAAGCCTACAACGCCGCCGATTTCGACGACCTGATCCTGATTCCGGTCTTGTTGTTCCAGCAACATCCGGCGATCCGGGAAAAATGGCAGAACAAGATCCGCTACCTCTTGGTCGACGAATACCAGGACACCAATTCGACGCAATACGAATTGGTGCGCCTGCTCGCGGGCAATCTCGGCCGCTTTACCGTGGTCGGCGACGACGACCAATCGATCTATGCCTGGCGCGGCGCGCAGCCGGAGAACCTCGCGCAACTGCAAAAGGACTACCCGCGCCTGCAAGTGATCAAGCTCGAACAGAACTACCGTTCGACCGGCCGGATTCTAAAGGTCGCGAACCAGTTGATCGCGAACAATCCGCATGCGTTCGAAAAACGGCTGTGGAGCCAGCTCGGCTACGGCGACCCGCTGCGCGTGCTCAGCCACAAGGACGAAGTGACCGAAGCGCAGCAGGTCGTCTCCGAAATCGTGCACCACAAGTTCAAGACCGGCGCCTCCTACGGCGATTATGCGATTTTGTACCGCGGCAACCACCAGTCCCGCCTGTTCGAACGCTGCCTGCGCGAACACAACGTGCCTTACTTCATCAGCGGCAGCACCTCGTTCTTCGCCTACACCGAAATCAAGGACATCCTGGGCTATCTGCGCCTCTTGGTGAACCCGGACGACGACGCCGCGTACCTCCGCATCATCAACACCCCGCGCCGCGAAATCGGGCCCACCACGCTCGAAAAACTCGGCGCCTACGCGAACGAGCGCCACATCAGCCTGTTCGCGGCCAGCGGCGAGTTCGGCCTGAAACAGAAACTGCAGGACAACGCCGTCCACCGCCTCGAAAAGTTCCGCGACTGGATCGTCGATACCGCCGACCGGGTCGAACGCGGCGACCAGTTCGCGGTGCTGGAACAAATGATCGACCAGATCGGCTACCGGCAATGGCTGCAGGAAAACAACAACAGCCGCGACGCCGCCGAACGCAAGCTGAAGAACGTCTATGAACTGCTTGACTGGCTCAAGCGCATGGCAGAGAAAGAGGAAAGCGGCAACGCCAAGCTCTCCGAAATCGTTTCGAAGATCCTGCTGATGGACATGCTGGAGCGCAACCGCGAGGAACAGGCCGGAGACCAAGTCAGCCTGATGACCCTGCACGCGGCCAAGGGCCTCGAATTTCCGCACGTGTTCCTGATCGGCATGGAAGAAAACCTGCTGCCGCACCAGAACAGCCTCGAAACCGGCAACATCGAAGAAGAACGCCGCCTCGCCTACGTCGGCATCACCCGCGCCCAACGCACCCTGACCTTCAGCTACTGCACGCACCGGAAGCGCTATGGCGAAGTCGAGGAATGCGAGCCGAGCCGTTTTCTAAGCGAGTTGCCCGAGGACGATCTCGAATGGGCGAACAAAAAACAGCTCGATCCGGAAACGGTCAAGGAACGCGGCCGGGCGAGCCTCGCCCATTTGAAAACAATGTTGTCGTAATTATTTCAGGATTTGGTTATAATGCGCGGCTCAAAGCGCCCGTAGCTCAGCTGGATAGAGCGCAGCCCTCCGGAGGCTGAGGTCAGAGGTTCGAATCCTCTCGGGCGCGCCAATATTTTTCGTATATATTAATAACTTACATACATAAAATCTATGCACTGGCTGTAAAGTGGCTGTTGCCCTTCTCTTCTTTATCTCCTTAACGCCAATCTGAACCGGCGTTTTCAAGCACTTTCCCTTTCCAAATAAAATTTTTCGCAAAAATCGCGCGGGCGAGGAGGAGTGAATTTGTGGCGGCGTCGGCGGATGCTGGGCGTCTGCCTGGGGTTTGCGCGCTTGTTAGTGCTGATTATCAGTTGACTTGAACGCTTGAATTTCCGACAATTGCGGCATGGCTAATAAATTTAGGTAAACGGGTTTTGTTGCTGTGCAGGGCGCGCAAAAAAGAACCGGCGGTTAAGCCGGTTCATATCGGTCGGCATATCTGTTGGTTATCTTACGCAACAGGGAGCGGGCGTTATTTATTGCTTCGCTTCGAATCGAGTTGAATCACGTTGCTGGTGTTCGTCAATTCGTCAACCAACGCTTTTTGCTTTTCGATGATGGGATCGAGTAAATAAGGCAGATCAGACAAGGGAACATCACTTTTCGTGCATCCCGCCATTAAGCGGCTTAACGCTTCAAGGGCGGTGATTACATCGGTCATGGCTTCCATTGAATCCATGACTTGGCGATAAAAGACAGCTTGGGTAATCATGCTGCACCTCCAATCGCTGAGAACAGATCGACCTGGTCGTGATCGAGCGCGATCCAATCGGTGGACGGGATTGGTTGATTGACGATGTTGCACAGCCGGCGCAATTGGTCTTGCAGCAATTTGCGGCGGAAGGCGTTCTTGGTCTGGATGATTTGCAGCGACAGCACATCGATCTGCTTGGCGACGTTGATCTGATCCTTGATCTCGATCGCACCGAAGAAACCGGTCTTGCGGATCTCGGGCAGCACGGTTTCACAGACCCAGTTGGCGAACTTCTTAGCCTTGGGTTTATTGGAACGGAAGATCAGGTGATAGAGGCCGGCTTCGTTGATGAAAACGGCGTCTTGTTCGCCGCCGGGGGTGTGGAGTTTTAACATACCTTTCCAGTTTTCCGGCATGTTTTCGAGGGTGGGGCCTGCCCAGGTGATGTCGAGGGCGGCGCAAACGTCTTTGGCGCAGAACCAGACTTCGCTGTGTTCGTCGGTGGCGGTGCGGACGTCGAGATCGGCAAACTGGAACGGGTTCGCCAGGGTTTTGAAATCGTGCGACATGAGTGTCTCCTTTGGGTAATTTAAGAGACTTCCAATAAACTGCAATATCTGGGTGGAGGACTGACACGGGATTGCAGTACCGCCCCCAAAGAAAGCGGCCAGCCTCGCGGCTGCCCGTGCCAGCCCACCATGACAAGGATGCGACCGAAACGGATTTCGGGCACAAAAACGGTAGGCAAAAAAATAGCGCATGATGCGCTGGCATCTTTGGGTTGTATAGCGGGCTGCAATTCCCGGCTTCCGTTTTTTGCGGAAGCATTTGTAGGTTAGAGGTAATTTTTTATTTGTCAATTAAAGAGGATTCCCGATGGCTGCTGAATATAAAGTTAAATCGTTCATCCCAAAAGTATCCGGCTGCGGATCCCAAGATACCGGCTGGGATAATGGGCGATGCCTGCAATACGAAGAATTTTTGAACCGGCATTCGCAAGACGGATGGAAACTCCATTCCAGCGAATTTAGACAGGCAACAGTCGCCGGTTGCGGCGGCGGTCAAGGCGCTGTTCTTGTTTGCGTATTCGAGCGTAGATCATGAAATGGCTTTGTCTTGCCCTAATCCGCTTTTATCAGAGGCATTTACGGCATCTGCACAACCGGGAATGCATCTACACACCGTCCTGCTCGAATTACGCAATGATGGCTATACAAAAATACGGCGTGATCGCCGGAATCAGGTTTGGCTACTTACGAATCAAACGTTGCAACGGTGCTTTGTTTGCAGGTGGTGAAGATTACCCTGACTAATTAACATTTATTTGCACTTACGAGAAGCCGGAAAGTCATAATGAGCGGAAAAACAAAAAAAGAATTAGAGGAAGAGCTCAAACTAATAAAAAAAATCGGCGTAGGAGCCAATATTACAAAGATTGTGATAAGTAAAAACGCGAAACTAATTTGAGGACTTTTGGCCTAATTGGGTTTTAACTCCGAGCCCTCACGTGTCATGAACCTGGAATTAAACGAATCCGAAAGCCTCACCTTACAAGAGCTTTCTGCGCA
>Ga0207968_100325_pt1 | contig 19176 bp, 14 predicted proteins | sample LakWasMet21_HOW5_2_FD_183867 | JGI IMG/M metagenome (GOLD analysis project Ga0207968, IMG submission 183867) | Freshwater sediment methanotrophic microbial communities from Lake Washington under simulated oxygen tension - Sediment Metagenome... | ecosystem: Environmental > Aquatic > Freshwater >...
CCCCCCGCGTCAGAATAGTTGTCGCCTCAAATTTTTAAAGAAAATAGAATTTGAGATTAGAGATGAAAACCTATACAAGGTATTCCAAAGACTTTAAAGACCAAGCCCTGGTAAAAGTTTATAGCCGCAGAAATGACCAATCGATTCAAGACGTCGCGACTGACTTGAACCTCTGTTTACAAACCCTAAAAACATGGATGAAAAAAACCAAATTGGATAGCACTCGTGATCGACAGTCGAAACCGAAACGCCCCCAGGATTGGCGTCCTGAAGAACGTCTTGCCGCTTTACAAAAATCCTATGGTTTAACCGGTGAGGATCTCAATGCCTGGTGCCGTGAACAAGGTGTATTTGTTCATCACCTGGAACAGTGGAAAGCGGATTTCTGTCGTCAAAACGGCTCATCTGATAACCGTCTCGAAGCCCGTACTTTGCAATCATTAAAGGCGAATAACACTCGCTTGGAGCGCGAATTACTCCGTAAAGACAAAGCCTTAGCAGAGGCCGCCGCGCTGTTGGTTCTGCAAAAAAAGTTCCGAGCGCTCTTGGGGGGAGAGGTCGAATGACTGCCCATGAAGAGCGCAAAAAAGTGATTGTTTTACTGAATGAATCGATATCAGCCGGTGCGCGCCAAACTCATGCCTGCGAAGTGCTGGGTTTAAGTGAGCGCACTTTACAGCGCTGGCAGACCGGTGAGACCGTTCATTGCGATCAACGACCCTCACGCGATTATCAACCGCCGCACAAACTCACAGAAATTGAGCGGGCCCAAGTATTAGCCGTCGCCAATTCCGACGAGTTTGGCCATTTGCCGCCGAGTCAGATCGTGCCACGCTTGGCCGACCAAGGTCTTTATATTGCATCTGAATCGACTTTCTATCGCATACTGTACGCCGAAAATCAGCGGGGTCACCGCCGGAGCGAACGCCCGGCTCAATCCCGCGCCAAGCCTCGTGCAGTCTGTGCCACCGCGCCCAATCAGCTCCATAGCTGGGATATTACCTACTTGCCATCGGCTATTCGTGGGCAGTTTTTCTATCTTTATCTGTTTATGGACATTTTCAGCCGGAAGATCGTCGGTTGGCAGGTCTATGAAGAGGAGAGCAGTGCCTTGGCGGGCGACGTGTTACGCGACCTGTACCAGCGTGAAGGGATACAGTCAAAACAGCTGATACTGCACTCTGATAACGGTAGCCCCATGAAAGGTGCCATGATGCTGGCCACCTTGCAACAACTCGGCGTGATGCCTTCGTTGAGTCGACCGGCAGTCAGCAACGATAATCCTTACTCAGAATCGCTCTTCAAGACCTTAAAATACCGACCCAAATATCCGTTAAAACCTTTTGCCCAAGTTTCGGATGCGCGCGATTGGGTAACGGAACTCGTGGAATGGTACAACCACGAACATCGTCATAGTGCCATCCGGTTTGTCACACCAGCACAACGCCATGAAGGCTTGGACAAAAACCTACTGGTTAAGCGTAAAGCCATCTATGAGGCGGCTCGCACTCAAAATCCACAGCGATGGAGTGGACCCACCCGAAATTGGCAAAGAATTCACGCTGTTCACCTTAATCCTGATAAGGCAGAAGCTCACCATAAACCTAAAACAGAGGGGATTATCCAGAACAAAAATGCCGCTTAAGATTTAACCGTCGAGGCGACAACTACTCTGAAAATTTTCGCCCGCGGGTGCGGGGAACGCAGCTTCTTTGAAACTGTGCCTGAGTGTATCAACGGTTCATCCCCGCGGGTGCGGGGAACGCGACAACACCTCCATTAAGAAGATAGGCACCTGCGGTTCATCCCCGCGGGTGCGGGGAACGCGTAACAATCCCTGCGGATTTCGTAGGTATGCACGGTTCATCCCCGCGGGTGCGGGGAACGCAACCAGACCAGCACCACGTAAGCCTAAGCTACCGGTTCATCCCCGCGGGTGCGGGGAACGCACATGCTGCGCGGTCGAAAGTGCTGGGGCGGACGGTTCATCCCCGCGGGTGCGGGGAACGCCAGCGCAGGCGAATTTAAAACCGAAGGCAATCCGGTTCATCCCCGCGGGTGCGGGGAACGCGGTGCCGAAGTTGGTCTACCGGGCAATGCCATCGGTTCATCCCCGCGGGTGCGGGGAACGCGATGAACGGGTGTTCCTGCGTAGGAACGGGTACGGTTCATCCCCGCGGGTGCGGGGAACGCCGACCGTTGGGATATAGCAATATCTAATAAGGCGGTTCATCCCCGCGGATGCGGGGAACGCTTATAAAAAAGTAATTAAAAACTACAGTGCTACGGTTCATCCCCGCGGGTGCGGGGAACGCCAAAGCGTCCGCCGTTGTGTGCCCATAGTACGCGGTTCATCCCCGCGGGTGCGGGGAACGCGGGTTACTAATAATGCCGGGGGATTTTCTACCCGGTTCATCCCCGCGGGTGCGGGGAACGCTTGTACGTAAGACCGACCTGGTTGTTTTAGACCGGTTCATCCCCGCGGGTGCGGGGAACGCTTACCCGGATTGTCGCGAAAATACTGGATTATCGGTTCATCCCCGCGGGTGCGGGGAACGCCTATAGGGTTGGTTATGCTCCCAGTCGGATTACGGTTCATCCCCGCGGGTGCGGGGAACGCAAGCGTCAACTCGAACGCTTACATGTCCGTGGCGGTTCATCCCCGCGGGTGCGGGGAACGCTTATAACTGGATTGTTAAGTTGTGGAAATAGACGGTTCATCCCCGCGGGTGCGGGGAACGCTTTTCTTTTTGTTTTTGGTTTTAATTCGGCGGCGGTTCATCCCCGCGGGTGCGGGGAACGCGGTTATTTTTTTTAATGTGGCTAAGCGCGGTACGGTTCATCCCCGCGGGTGCGGGGAACGCAACCACATAGCCTTCTTGGCGGCTGTTGAAATCGGTTCATCCCCGCGGGTGCGGGGAACGCCCTTTTTGTGGCCGGTGCGGTTTTATTACCGCCGGTTCATCCCCGCGGGTGCGGGGAACGCGCTGTTGACCGCATTAACCACGGGGTTAAGTGCGGTTCATCCCCGCGGGTGCGGGGAACGCTCATCAGGTTTAGGAGCGTCCGGCTCAGCAGGCGGTTCATCCCCGCGGGTGCGGGGAACGCTCCCGACTAAAAATCGAGCGTTGGGGTAAAGGCGGTTCATCCCCGCGGGTGCGGGGAACGCTACGCCGATTTCGGTGTTTTAGTGTCAACGTCCGGTTCATCCCCGCGGGTGCGGGGAACGCTTTGGTATTGGGATCAATAAGTTTTAATGAGGCGGTTCATCCCCGCGGGTGCGGGGAACGCTAGTTGCTGGCACTGTGACAGTTACCAATTCACGGTTCATCCCCGCGGGTGCGGGGAACGCCATTTTTTAGACTTCGACAACCGGTGCAGATTCGGTTCATCCCCGCGGGTGCGGGGAACGCGTCGGTAGAATTTGAGCTTGCGACATTTACACCGGTTCATCCCCGCGGGTGCGGGGAACGCCTGAAACCGCACTTTGTTCATTAGCGCTGGAACGGTTCATCCCCGCGGGTGCGGGGAACGCTTCCGAAAAACCGTTTTGCAAACTCTCTTTTACGGTTCATCCCCGCGGGTGCGGGGAACGCGCTGGTGGAACTATCAGCGTGGCAGCAAATACCGGTTCATCCCCGCGGGTGCGGGGAACGCCAATTCGCATTAATTCCGCGCCGTCAGGTATTCGGTTCATCCCCGCGGGTGCGGGGAACGCAAGTAGTCCTTTTTCCTTGCTCGATAAATCAACGGTTCATCCCCGCGGGTGCGGGGAACGCGAATATTCCAAACGTGCGGTCCGTGATTGGTGCGGTTCATCCCCGCGGGTGCGGGGAACGCGTGTTTAGGAATAGTTTTTTCATTTTAGTTTCCGGTTCATCCCCGCGGGTGCGGGGAACGCGTTAAATTATTAGGTTGCCATGCTCTCAATGGCGGTTCATCCCCGCGGGTGCGGGGAACGCTGGAACGCTGCTACGCCTACGGCGCTGGTGAGCGGTTCATCCCCGCGGGTGCGGGGAACGCTTGACCCAACTAACGATACAGACGCCTAGAGTCGGTTCATCCCCGCGGGTGCGGGGAACGCGGAAAATAATGATTCAAACAGGATTAGCAAGACGGTTCATCCCCGCGGGTGCGGGGAACGCATTCAATCAAGTCATTAGAAGGATTTAACCGTCGGTTCATCCCCGCGGGTGCGGGGAACGCTCTGCAACGCTTTCCTCGCGCGTCCACAACGACGGTTCATCCCCGCGGGTGCGGGGAACGCTAAGTCGTGCAATTTCATCATTATGGCGTGATACGGTTCATCCCCGCGGGTGCGGGGAACGCGAGAGAGAGTTATTGAAACGTGTGCAAAAGACAGGTTCATCCCCGCGGGTGCGGGGAACGCATTGCCGCGCTTATTTCATCGTCGTTTAACTCCGGTTCATCCCCGCGGGTGCGGGGAACGCACTGGCCCGGCCACGGCTGCAGGCACCATCAACGGTTCATCCCCGCGGGTGCGGGGAACGCTTCCTCTCATCCTGGCTCATTCGTCTAAACCACGGTTCATCCCCGCGGGTGCGGGGAACGCAACCTGTTTTTGATGTATGTATGTACAAGATGCGGTTCATCCCCGCGGGTGCGGGGAACGCTTTCTTCGACGCTAAGAGACTCAAGATATTTTCGGTTCATCCCCGCGGGTGCGGGGAACGCCCGCACCAATAGCACCAGAAAGAGAAGCAAACCGGTTCATCCCCGCGGGTGCGGGGAACGCCTTCCTATGGAAACGCTAACTTTTACTAATGACGGTTCATCCCCGCGGGTGCGGGGAACGCTAGGTTTGGTAAGTCAGGAACGGTTGTTAAGGCGGTTCATCCCCGCGGGTGCGGGGAACGCTGGTTTGCTTATGTTGTCGGCGTGTTATTCGGCGGTTCATCCCCGCGGGTGCGGGGAACGCTTTCATTGTCCTATCTCCTCAAAGTGGCTGGCCGGTTCATCCCCGCGGGTGCGGGGAACGCATATGTAAAGTTCTTATGATGAGCCATGAAGTCGGTTCATCCCCGCGGGTGCGGGGAACGCGCGCCGCTGCCGCCGCAACAACACAGGCGCAACGGTTCATCCCCGCGGGTGCGGGGAACGCTTTTTAGTCACAGACGTGGACGGAATGCCACGCGGTTCATCCCCGCGGGTGCGGGGAACGCTTTTTCGGAACGACGCGGGCAATAGCTTGGTGCGGTTCATCCCCGCGGGTGCGGGGAACGCTTTGCGGGCGGCGAGGATTTTGTTTCGGTTAGCGGTTCATCCCCGCGGGTGCGGGGAACGCGATCGAGAAAACCACAGATTCTCTTGCACTATCGGTTCATCCCCGCGGGTGCGGGGAACGCATGCAATTCCCGAAGTCAGAGACAGATTAAACCGGTTCATCCCCGCGGGTGCGGGGAACGCAATCGGTACGGATCGCGCTTTAGACGGGCTCACGGTTCATCCCCGCGGGTGCGGGGAACGCTTCAGCATCAACCTGAACAAATCCTTGTTTAACGGTTCATCCCCGCGGGTGCGGGGAACGCTAAACACTTGCGCAAAACGGCTAACGCTTTTTTCGGTTCATCCCCGCGGGTGCGGGGAACGCACAAAGTCACTAAAGAGCTAAAAGACATGATTCGGTTCATCCCCGCGGGTGCGGGGAACGCTCAACCAGGCCGCCAAAGACTTTTCCTATCGCCGGTTCATCCCCGCGGGTGCGGGGAACGCTGCTTGCCCTTTAAAATCTATCCATTCACTCACGGTTCATCCCCGCGGGTGCGGGGAACGCACCGTTAACCGCCTGGCTGGGGTTGATATTTCCGGTTCATCCCCGCGGGTGCGGGGAACGCCAAGGCGAATTTCTTCAGCAATCTTAGCTCTACGGTTCATCCCCGCGGGTGCGGGGAACGCCACTAGCGGCGCGCTGAATGGTGGTTCACAAACGGTTCATCCCCGCGGGTGCGGGGAACGCTCGACAGTGGCTTCTTTTGGGTTGTCGGTGCGCGGTTCATCCCCGCGGGTGCGGGGAACGCGCTAGGGTTTTCTATTGCCTGTAGTGCTAAATAGGTTCATCCCCGCGGGTGCGGGGAACGCTTCCCTTGCCTATATAAAAAATTGCGCTTGTTCGGTTCATCCCCGCGGGTGCGGGGAACGCTCGGGGTTAGATTAGGCGGTTAATCAATATGCCGGTTCATCCCCGCGGGTGCGGGGAACGCCAAGGCGAATTTCTTCAGCAATCTTAGCTCTACGGTTCATCCCCGCGGGTGCGGGGAACGCTCAACCAGGCCGCCAAAGACTTTTCCTATCGCCGGTTCATCCCCGCGGGTGCGGGGAACGCTTGATCTTTTTCCTTATCTTTTCCATGCCAATCGGTTCATCCCCGCGGGTGCGGGGAACGCTCACGACTCACCACCGAACGACTCTATTAATACGGTTCATCCCCGCGGGTGCGGGGAACGCCCAACTCTTGATGAAATCGTGGCGATACTGACCGGTTCATCCCCGCGGGTGCGGGGAACGCTGTTTCCGGTCCATTACCTCGTCTACAAATTTCGGTTCATCCCCGCGGGTGCGGGGAACGCGTAACAAACCGCGCCGGGGTTAAAATTTATTGCGGTTCATCCCCGCGGGTGCGGGGAACGCGGATTTTTGAGGCGCTTGGTCTTAATTTTGACCGGTTCATCCCCGCGGGTGCGGGGAACGCTGCGTTTTTATGCACCCAGTAACGTATGAAAACGGTTCATCCCCGCGGGTGCGGGGAACGCGCCGCCGTTGCCTGCAAAAACACGCCAAACGCCGGTTCATCCCCGCGGGTGCGGGGAACGCCTTCATTATCAACCCGCTGGCCACTGCTTGAGCGGTTCATCCCCGCGGGTGCGGGGAACGCGGCTAACAAAAGGCATGAAAAAAGTTCATCGTCGGTTCATCCCCGCGGGTGCGGGGAACGCATTTAACCCCAACACCACTCGCTCGTTCACCACGGTTCATCCCCGCGGGTGCGGGGAACGCCCGGTGCGGTTTTATTACTGCCTTTTTTTAAACGGTTCATCCCCGCGGGTGCGGGGAACGCGAGTCTGCAGATTTACAAAAAAACGCTATGGACGGTTCATCCCCGCGGGTGCGGGGAACGCTATTGGATAATTCAAAAGAAGTACAGACAACACGGTTCATCCCCGCGGGTGCGGGGAACGCTATTCATACTATGTACCGCCGGTAAATTATACGGGTTCATCCCCGCGGGTGCGGGGAACGCGCGGCCCAATAAGCTGTTGATCTGGACATCGACGGTTCATCCCCGCGGGTGCGGGGAACGCTGAAGTTTTCCCGGAAACATCATCATTTTCAACGGTTCATCCCCGCGGGTGCGGGGAACGCTATTTTTTTAGTCAAAGACGATAGCGTATTGACGGTTCATCCCCGCGGGTGCGGGGAACGCTTTCTCTCGCCTTTTGATCTTGATTATCTGCACGGTTCATCCCCGCGGGTGCGGGGAACGCTGTGTCAACTGTTACCAGAGCATCGCCGTAAACGGTTCATCCCCGCGGGTGCGGGGAACGCGTTTACCGCCTACTAAATCAAGAATATTGGCGCGGTTCATCCCCGCGGGTGCGGGGAACGCCAGGTTTTTGTCATCTTCGGATAATTTTAAATCGGTTCATCCCCGCGGGTGCGGGGAACGCCTACCCACGGTGTTTTTTCAAACTTAAACTCACGGTTCATCCCCGCGGGTGCGGGGAACGCTTGGTGAATTGATAATAAGTGTCGGCGAATTGCGGTTCATCCCCGCGGGTGCGGGGAACGCGGTTGATGGATTTCTACACCGGTATGAATCAGCGGTTCATCCCCGCGGGTGCGGGGAACGCAGCTATTTTCGACGGGGGGCGGTAATGGCTGGCGGTTCATCCCCGCGGGTGCGGGGAACGCCGAGCGAGGGTTGCCGTATTGAAAAACGTTACCGGTTCATCCCCGCGGGTGCGGGGAACGCCAAGTCGGCAACCGCAAAGTGTTACGTGCTGAGGGTTCATCCCCGCGGGTGCGGGGAACGCCACTGGCTATTGAGCTGGCAGAAATGGCCCTGCGGTTCATCCCCGCGGGTGCGGGGAACGCAGGTTGATTCCATATTACGCGCGGCTTGGATGCGGTTCATCCCCGCGGGTGCGGGGAACGCCGCGCGCCGAGGCTGATGCGCGCTTGATGGCGGCGGTTCATCCCCGCGGGTGCGGGGAACGCAATATCTTTCAGTTCAGTTAATCGCGAATCACCGGTTCATCCCCGCGGGTGCGGGGAACGCTGACGTTAAGCGGCTGCGCAGTGCATCAGGCACGGTTCATCCCCGCGGGTGCGGGGAACGCTCCGTTAAGCACCCATTGAATGGGTAAGTTGCCGGTTCATCCCCGCGGGTGCGGGGAACGCTTCCAGCATGGTACTGGTAACTTCAATGCCGACGGTTCATCCCCGCGGGTGCGGGGAACGCGTATCAGCTTTTAGCACCATTGGAGTAATTAACGGTTCATCCCCGCGGGTGCGGGGAACGCACTTATCGTAACTTATTGTTAGATAAAGAGAAATAGTGCCTCCAAATTTCTACCGATTTTTAGAGCTATTTTTAGTTGTTAAAGAGCTGGTTTTTTGTCGTCTTCGACGGGGAAAAACGACACCAATTTCAGACCATCTAACTCGACCGGCAGCCGCCGATTTTTGCCTAAGGTCATAAAATCGAAGCCGGATTCAGTGTTGGTCGACCATGCCATGACGGCGTTGCCTTCTTCTATTCCTTTTTCAATATGCGACCAAATCATGTCGCGGACTTTGATAGACAGGTCGCCGACGTAAACACCGGCGCGAATTTCGATCAACCAAACTGCTAAGCGCCCGCGTAGCCTGGGCGGGGCGTTTTCAAGTACGATGACCAACATCGCCGATGCTCTCTGGGTTAGGAATGGCTGGGGCGATATTTTCTTCGGTTGGTTTGGGGACTTCCAAGTCACCTGCGGCCAGCACTTCTTCAATGGTAGGGATGATTTTTCTGAGGATTTTGCTTTGCCGGAAGATGTCTCGGCACATCAATCGTACTTCTCGCTCCGGGTCATGATAATTCTTAGCGGCGATTTTGAAGGCATGCGGGATGATGTCGTCGAATTTGAACAAGTCGGCAATGTCGTAAACAAATGACAACGGTTTGCCGGTGTGGATAAAACCGATAGCAGGCGCATAACCGGCTGCCAACACCGCCGCTTCAGTGATGCCGTACAAGCAACTGGTGGCCGAGCTAATACAACGGTTGGCGGCATCGCTGTTATCCCATTGGGTATGATCGTAGTTGCGGCCGTTCCACTCGACGCCCGCTTGCTTGGCGAGCAGTTGATAGGTTTTTTTGACTCTAGCGCCTTCGATGCCGCGCAGCTGTTCAACACTACGGCGTTCCGGCGGTTTTTCGCCAAAACGGATTTCGTACATTTTGCGGACGACTTTTAATCTTGCCGCATCGTCCAACGCCAGTTTGGCCTGATAAAGTAATCGGTCGGAACGCGCCCCACCCGGTTGACCAGCGGCATACAGCCGAACACCGGCTTCACCGACCCAGACTAATAACGTCCCTGCCCTGGCCGCCAGCGCGGCTGCATGATGGGAGACTCGGGTGCCCGGCTCCAACATGATACAGGCGATGCTGCCGACTGGAATGTGGGTGCGAATGCCGGTTTCGTCGACAACGACAAATGCGCCGTCTTTAACATCGATCTGGCCTTTTTGAACAAAAACGAGCGATACGCGTTCTTTCATGGCAATGGGTTTGAGGGGTGGTAGCATGAAGACATCCGGAAGCAATAGGTTTTGAAAGTAAAAAGTGAGGGTTCTACATTATTCGACCGATCAAGTGTTTAAAAACCAGGCTGAACAAGCCGTTGCGCCAATAAAGACTGAATGTCACGACGACCATCCAAAACAGCATGGACGATAACTTTATCCGGTAAAGGTTCGTAAATAATACGATAAGGTTTGATGATGATTTGCCGGTATTGGCGGATACCCAAAGCCAATAATTCTTTGGGAACACTGCCGCGATCAGTTAATTCGGCCAGATTATTTATAGCAATCTCCAAGCCGGAAATAATTTTTTCTGCGACTTTGTCGTCTACTTCCATCAAGTAATAATCATTGATGTCCAGCAAATCCAGCAGTGCCGGTTCAGAAATGCGTACTGGCAATGTCATTTAAGCCCTCGGCGTTGCCGCAGTTGTCGGAACGCATCGTCAACGGTAACGCTTCTGCCTTCACTAACTGCTTGCTGGCTGTGTGCCAGCATTTTCAATAACGCTAACGTTTCCTGAGTCTGCTCATAATCGGCCACCGACTGTATCACCATGGCCGCTTCACCGTTTTGCGTAATCACCATCGGCTGATGATTTTGTTTTAAACCTTCAATTACCTGAGCAGCATGGGCTTTAAGATAACTGATGGGCTTGGTGTTTTCGGAAAGTTTCATACTATTGCCTCAAATTTATCGAACTTAATTCGGACTGAATTAGGATTGATTATACGCGTCGGATCATCAGCAAACCACAGCCGAAGGCTTTTGAACGCCCTATACCTTGAAACAATGCCTGCTCGAAGGCTACTAGATCAGTTATTTGCAATTCTCCGGAAAAATCGACCGAGCTAAACCCGGCTTTATCGCCCTTCTTGTTCGCCTTTTGAGCTAGACCATGCCAAAGGTAAGCGCTGTTTTGCAGTTTGGTTAAACCGTCATCGCCAACAATCAACTTAAACCCCAATCGCTCGCCTTGTTTTTTCAACCAGTTTTCAAGGGCTACATCAATATGGGCTTTGATGGCCCATTCCAGTTTGTCGGGCAAACTCGATATTTGCTGTAAGCGCTCGGCATAGCGGGAATCGTTAGCCAAAACTTCGGTAACTCTTTGCTTTAAAGGTTCACCGCCATTCGACAGCAACAGTTTTTTGTATTCTCCTTTATCTGGTTTGGCAGATAGTAATGATTCAAGTCCACAAGCTTTAATTAACGACGACAAGAACTTCAACTGCGCATCCATAACCACATCATGTTTTTTGCCTAACCGGGCAATCACCGGGTTTACTCGGCAGTCAAATTGCAAACACTGGCCGATTTCAAGCTGTGGGCGATAGCCCTTGCTTTCCACTTTAAACAACGAATTTTCATCTGCAACCGGTTTGATATGTGAAACCAAATAATAAATCGGCTCACCGCGCACCGATGGCGACGGGCCTAATTGCTCGCGGGCAATTTCTTCACGATAAAGAAAGGTTCTTTTTTCTTGTCCTGGAAACAAACGCCATAACAAACGATGTACCCCGTAATTATCGTTCTTGAATATACCTGCTAATTCCGATAGCTCGTTTATGCCGGAACGAATCCGTACTCTGGAAAAATACATCAAACACCTTCCTGATATAAATAATGTTCCTGACGCGGCGCAAACTGCCAACGTTTTCGAGACAACGGTTGATCGTGACGGACACGAGTTTGCATGCGGCTTAAATCCAAGGTATCGGCAAAATCTTCCGGCGACCCTTCCCAGTAATAATGGCGATCATTCGGCCTACCCAACCAATCATAATCACGCTTAGCCAGCGTTCCATCACTGGCTATAGATGTCGGCAGCATAGGTTTGTGCTGGTAAGCTTTAAACGCCGCCAATAAATTGGGCTGATCGGTCAGCAATTGCGGGTTTAACGGCGCAGCCAATGGACATGATTTTCGCCCTAAATAAAGATGAAAAACCGGTTTCAACAGTTTCTCATGAACTTCAAGCAAGCTGAATGGAGCACCATCCAGGGCGCGAACTGAGACTAAAGCTAAGGCATCGCTACGATATTCTCGGCTAGATAAAATCGTACCTAAACGCTCCTTACCCAAAATGAGTTCATCGCGTCGGGTGCGATAACTAAATTTGCCTACCGAGTCCGGCACTTGAGTGGTGTGGTAATCGCGCAGCAAATGCCCCGCAGTAAATAATTCCACCGCTAACGCGTAACCTTGCTGCAATTGCTGCTGTTTTTCTTCATCGTTCCTTTCTATTCCCATTGCCGCCCCCAAAAGCCCTAGCACAGCGGATTTGCTAGGATAATTTGCAGAATGGCGACTTTCGCCAACGGCAATTTCTCCCCAGCTTGCCATCGGCCCGTAAAGCCGGAATACCAGAATGTCCATAATCAGCCCCTTTATTAGCCGACAAAGTTGAGCAATTCGCTTAACGTACCTTGTAATTGCGGCACATTGAGTTCGTAACGGCTATCTGCACAAGCGCCGTAGACTTTGTCGAAACTGTCTTTTTGTTGAATTAGGCCGTTAATAGAATCGGTAATGAAGTCTTCATTTTCGCGGTGGTTGATCGGTTTTAGGAAGGCAACTGACAACGAGCGCGGTTGCTGATCGCCTTGTTCCGCCAATACATAAGAAGCATAAGCACGGGACGCAAAGCTGTTTTGCTTGCCTTCGGGAGCCACTTTAACCGCCGCTTCGGTTAAAGCCCGAATGGCTTTGTTCGCCAATTCTTCATTACCGTCCAGGTTTTTGACCAGTAATTCACGGTTAATGCAAATGTAGGAATAGAACAAACCGGCTGCGAAGCGAGTTTCACCAATGTGGGCAGCGCCTGTATCATTGCGATACTGATTCAGGTCTTCGACTGCCGTGAAATAATCGTCTTCTATTACAACTGAATGAACGCTAATAGCATGAGCAACCTGACAAGCTGCATCCACATTGTTTTCGCTAGAAGAAGCTAACATACGACCAAATAATGCGATGTCAGCATTTGTGTTTTTATTCGTTAATATTGAAGACTTAGCGATGGCTACCGGGGATATTGCCATTTTAAGTATTTGGATATTTTCGTCAGATAAGAAATCTTCGTCCTCTGACTTTCTTACTCCTTCAATCCAAGAGCTAACTTGCTCTTCCCATCCCTTACATAATTTGATGTGTTCTTTATTTTTAACTTCCCCATAAATAGTCTCTTTAGCGCTTGCACCGGACATCGCAGCACCCAGTGATAATTTTTTTAATAATTCTTTTGTTAATTTCGCTGCATCTTCAGCTAAGAAAATTTCTATTTGATCATCACGAACTTCCGTATCACCGCTAACACTGCTTAACCATTCAATACTGTTTTCAATCATTCTGCTGAAAAAGTCATAGGACGATTTATCTTCTGTAGTTTTGTAAGATTTTATGAGATTTTTTAATAACTTATTCCAATCGCTCTTTAGCATGATTTTTTCGTTTTTACTTTTGAAAATCTCAATTATCTTATCTATTGAAACCTGTATATCAGACGAGAATGATTTAAAGAGTTGAACTCCTAGAGAATTAGATTCTTCTGTAGCCCCTCCCAAACCATTACTAAAACCATTAATTACTCTCTCTATATTGCTTTGCTCCTCATCAGAAATAAAAGCCAATGTTTCAAGTTCAAGAGAGTTAGTTTTTAGTTTTCCAAATGCTTGGGCAATATTTTTCGCAATATCCTCACTTTCGGAATGGCTAAGTGCAGGAAATTTTGATAATTGTTCAAATGCTTTCACACCAATCATCTTTGTTCTCACACCATTAGCAATTTCACTTTCAAAAATACTGGATGTTCGCCATGTTCTTTTCAAACACTGTGAAGATACCCGTAACCGGTCGTAGCCGCCCATTTTTGCAGTCTTCGGACTGCCTTGATCATCACGGTTCAAATTGGCAGGCGGATAAGCGGTTAATAAATGTAATTGAATAAAGCGGCTCATTTAGACGTTCCTATTTAGTATGTTTTGATAAAGCGGTGAAATAATCAGTTGCCCAACTTACTGCAAGGCGATTGGAAGATTGTCGATCCAATTCTTTGTGGTCAAACTCTTGATGCCACTGAATAATGTCATTAGCCAAAGAAAAAATATTAACTTCACCTCCCAGAAGAGCAATTGCTCTCAAAGTAAGTCGGTAAAAATCATCTTCTGTTCGGCTTTTTTGTAATTGTTGAAAGCGTAATTCGCTCATAGGCGCTTTGCTTTTGCCTTTTAAAGGAGTAGCCAATTGCTCTGCAAAGCTCATTAATTTTTTCGGTGCATTTACATCTTTTGACTCATACACTTTACTTGGTGTTTGTTTATTAACTTTAACCTGGGACAACACACCCGCTACTGCGGCACTAACAAATATGGGCTTATTTTCTTGCCAGTATTCTGGCATTTCCTGCAAAAAATTAAAAAACGCACGCGTCAATAAAATATCTTCCGGGCTTTCGGCACGGCGTAATCGCGCACGTTCTCCACGATTTCTATCCAGGGAATCATGCCAAATTTTTAACTTAATTTGTTCTTCATTATTCAGAAAATCATATTTCATGAATTCCCTACCTCTTGCTTATTAAAATCGTTAATATTTTTCAATATCCCTTTTTTATAGGGATATAACGCACCCAACAAATAGTTTTTTGCTTCTATAACCCGTTTCATATCCAGTTCCTCTACAGCTTCATTTAAAGCATTTTGATCAAAATATTTAAGGCAATGTATTTGAATTTCTTTGAGCCATTTTTTATAGGTATGCAAAGGCTTACCGGATTCTTGCCCATAATTAATTAGCTCGTTTATGACCATGGAAAATGGCGCCTCAAGCTGGCTCCAGTAGTCATCAGCAACGCTTTTATATGCACTTAAATGACCGGCTTTATTGATGCTGCTTACAACGTGCCCCCATGATTGTTTACCATTACTATCAGTTTGTGGCCTGAACCAAGCTCTGATCAAAGCGTAACTAAGTTCATCCGATAATTGATAAGCAATTTGTAAAACTTCCGAGACATGACTTTTTAAAGCATCAATATCATCAGTTGATAAATTAAAGGTCGGCATTAGGGATTCATACCAGCATTTGACGTTGGCATTGGTCGCGTCGTAGCCAAAACACCAAAGCCTAGTTTCAATGTTTATATTCGGTTTTTCTTCGTAAAAATGCTTAACGACTAAAGCGCGTCCCCAGCGCATTTTTTTATTATCAGCATCGGCATATTCGTCGTAGTTAAGCGCAACCCATTGTCTGAATCCTTCTCCTGCCAATTTTCCCTGAACAGGTTTTGGAAATTGATCTTTTGCAGCCCTACTGTAAGGTGTTAATGGATGAACCCAGCCGTTGGTATAGTAAATACCATCAGGGATTCGCTGGTAATGGCTGACGCCTTTTGAAATCGATAGCCCTGTCAACTTACATACACTATCGACTGTTTCAATTTTTAGTTTGATGCGCCGTGGCATCGGCCAATAATGTTGTAAAGGATGTGCATCCGAAGGGGATGTTGGTTCTTTTTTGGGGCTAACCCGTGTTTTTGCTAACCACGGCAAAATGTTAGATAGTTCATTTTTGTTTATATCACCCGGCATTAAATCAATATCTTCCTGATAAATAACATTCAGCCAAAGTTTCTGCCACAACAAGCTTTGTAATTTTTCGTTCGGCATTATTAAGGTTGTTAAAGGTGCATTCCCTCTTAATCCTAATCTGTGCTTTCCCCAAGCCAATACACCAGTTATTTGCATGTTAAACAAAGCCAATGCCGCCCAGTAAGGCGAGATCAATTCAATTTGCCCAGATTTTACAAAGAGGTCTTTATTCCCTTTTCGGGTATTGTCGCTTAATGCCCCGCCAATTAAGTCTTCTATCGGTAGCCATTCAGCCTTATCGAAGACTTCAACATGGTCAAGCGTATCGGGATGTTCTTGCATAAAAGATGCGCCGTCTGGATTATCCAACTCGAACGCAAACTTCACTTTATCAAAACAGGCTTGCAATTCTTCCGGCTCCGGCATTTGCTGCCAATACTCCAGCCATTGATCTTCATCCTCTGGCGCAAAGCAGGTTTGCAACAAACCGATTAGCAACTGGTACAAGGCACCCTGAAAATCCGGCCTTGGCGCAGTAATTTCTTCAACCGGATTATCGGTTTCGGCAATCTGCCAAGGGGCGATAGTATCCGATTGTCCATTTTGACGAATGACCGGTATCCAGCGGTCAGTGAGTAAATTCATGCTTTACCTCCTGTTTCAGTTTGCCAGCCATCTTTGGCGTTGTAGTAATGTTGTGTTTCTGTCGTCAGCGGAAATATCTCAACCCAGCGCAACGCTTTTTGCTCGGTTTTTAAGGTCTCGATTAAGGCCTTTAGATTAGCCGGTATTTGCTGTTGCGCTTTTTTCCATTCGCGCTCTGGTAATTTGACGGTGCTCAACGCCCAGGCATAACGCTCCGCATTGGCGTAAGGTTTGAGTTGGCCGTTTTCTAAAATAGCCAGCACTACCGATACGGTTTCTTCTTCAGTGAGACGCGTCGGGATTCTGGTTTCCTCATCCCAGTCACCGCTGGACCGGGAATAGCCTTTATTAAGTTTGAGTACATTCAAATCGGCCATGCTTTTTTGCACCATGGTTTTGCCTTCGGCCTGTATGGAAGCATCCAACAGTACAGCCGGTATTTCATCTTCGGCTTCCCCCGAATAAACGCCTTCAATTAAATCTCTCGCATCTCCGGGCATAGTGAATTGACCCTGCTCAAGCAAATTTTTCGCTGTCAACCAAAGTTGACCGATGTGCGGGTAAATAGCCTGCGTCCCAGCATGATCGGGCTTTAACCAATCGGCACCGGCATCAATGTTTGGCTCAGGTGAATACAGATAAAGAACCGGAGCGCCGCGTTGATCTTGTGCGCCATGCTCAAGCCGATTGCCATGCTCGTCTCGAATATGACGACGCAACCTGCCGGCCCGCTGAATAATCAAGTCGATGGGGGCAAGGTCGGTGATCATCACGTCGAAATCCAAATCCAGCGATTGCTCAACTACTTGTGTGGCAATCAATACCTGGCCTTTTCTATGTTCATGGCTCGAGTTATTACCAAAACGCTCCAACGTGCTGTTTTCAATTTGCTGCCGATCTATCATCGCAAAGCGACTATGAAACAAACTTAATTGCTCCGACGCCATGCCACCATTTAGCAAGTTTTGATACGCTTGTCTGGCGGCTTTTACAGTGTTACGTATCCAGCATACGCAGTGCCCGGCATCAGAGGCTAGCCGAATTTGCGCAAGCACTTCTTCTTCGCTATCCAGGCGTTGAACGTTGACGGTACGTTTGACTGCTTCGCGGGTATCGATGGGCTGTTCAACAATGACTGCCGGGGTATGAGTGGCTAACGGATATTGCGCAGGCTCGCTCAGGGCCGGAGCATCTTCCCCCAGCCCTTTATGAAATGCGTTAACCAGCATTTCACGCATGGTTTGCGGTAAAGTGGCAGATAACAAAATCACACTGCCGCCTTGCCTGGCATGAGCTTCTAACAACGCATCCAGCAATTTTTGCATATAGCTGTCGTAAGCGTGGACTTCGTCGACCAATAAAACTTTGCGGCCCAAACCCAGCAAACGTAGCGACTGATGGCGAGCAGGCAGAACCGCTAGCAACGCTTGATCCAACGTACCGACACCGACATCGGCTAACAGTGCTTTTTTACGACTGTCTGCCAGCCAGGCGTTGCAATAAGCGGTAGCGCTTAATTCTTGATCGTCCTCACTTTTTCCATTCAGATAATCGTCGTCTGTTTTCGATTGATTGGCTAATAGAATGGAATCCTGAAAATCTCGAGACAACTCGCGCGCACCATGAGCCAGAATCAGCGACGGCTGACTGCTTGATTGATAAAACTTTTGATAAACGCTACCCAGTCTCTTATACATGGCATTGGCCGTCGCCATGGTCGGCAAGGCGATATACAAGCCATCAGCCAAGCCTTGCGCCATCAGGCGTTGGGTCAAAATCAAGGCCGCTTCGGTTTTGCCGGCACCGGTAACATCTTCCAGAATAAATAGCTGTGGCTGACCGGTTAACGGCTCGGTAGCGGCGTAATGTTGCAGTGGTGTAGGCTGCTGGATAAAAGGAAACAAGTTTTCGATACACTGAAATACACTAACTTCAGGTGATTTCGGTAAAGCGCCGACGGCTTCCACGGCTTTTTTTAATGCGATTTCATACCAATAAGCTTTTAAGTCTTGAGGCTTGTCGTAATAGTTAAAGTATTCCTGGTTTGATCCTAGCCAGTCGGCTAATACAGCAACACCCGCCAGTTGCCAAGATACAGATTTCAGTCGTGTTTTAAGGGCTTTGTCTAGCAATGGCTGGAAGTCGAATTCGCTAATAAAAAGTACGGCGACATCCTGCACAAAATCCAAGGCAGCTTGTTCATCTTCAGCTTCAAAAAAGTTATTCAATCTTTCTTTAAGCTTTCCTTTAGGTGGCATACCGTGATGACCAGTGACTATTTCCAGCCAAGGATCAAAATGAGTAAGCCATTCGTCACCACCTGATTCACTAAACGACAATTTGGCTCGCAATATCTCCCGCCAAAGACAAAAACCCAAACTGTCGTGACGCTCCGAATAAGACATTTTGGAATTAGCTTTGACCAATTCTGGCGACAAATCCTGTTTCAACCCCTGAAAAGCTCGGGCAAACTTGCCCAAATCATGTAAAACCAAACAGAAAACGAAAAAGGTTCTTAACCATTCCGGCGTTACTTGAAGTTGTTTTGCCAGTTGTTTACACATTGGCTTGTCGGGGGACAGTAAGTGCCAGCCCACCGCAGCCACATCCAAACAATGGTATGGCAACAGATGGTAAGCCGGGCCGGATTCGGTGCCTGATTGGGCTTTGCCCCAGTAGTGGTAATACAGTGCGTCTTTCATGGGTTGCCTGTAGATATATTGATAGAACGATACCTGACATACATCATCAGCCGCCAAGTGGTGTGTTTAAACTTTGACCATGGAGTCATTGTTATGTGTCGGTAATACGATGCACTTGGTGTAAACTTTATACTAGCAGTTACTTGTCATGCAATCTTTATTTGCATATATTTATGACCGAAATTCCGCAAGACTTTTTCAAATGGGATGTTAAGCAGCGTTTAACGTTGCTGGAAGCTACTGTTTACTGGACTGGCGAGCTGGTAACCGGTTTTCTGACTTCTACTTTTTCAATTAGCCGGGTGCAGGCGACTAAGGATATTGCGTTGTATTTGTCGTTACGGCCGGATAATTTGCGTTACGACCGTTCGCTGAAGCGCTATCTGATCACCGAGCAGTTTTCACCACTGCTGATTACCGGCAG
>Ga0207968_100326_pt1 | contig 19160 bp, 13 predicted proteins | sample LakWasMet21_HOW5_2_FD_183867 | JGI IMG/M metagenome (GOLD analysis project Ga0207968, IMG submission 183867) | Freshwater sediment methanotrophic microbial communities from Lake Washington under simulated oxygen tension - Sediment Metagenome... | ecosystem: Environmental > Aquatic > Freshwater >...
CCCGTCGGCAGCACGACATCGTTGATGTGTTGCTCGGGTTTAGTGGTTCGCATTGATGGAGGCGGCGGATGCTTAAGACCTTTCATCAATATTCTCTTGCACTCGAGTTGCTGAGACGTCATGCCAGAATTTCAATTATCCATAGGGAAACAGGGTTACCTCGGCCACTGCTCCGGAAAACTTATCGGGAATTACATGGGCGTTCTCCGCGGTCGGGGGCATTGAAGTATTCAACGCAAGGGTTGACCCGTAACATTAAGAAGTACAAAGAGGTGACACTGTTTGCAGTTTGCTTCCAAGCGGTCGAATCCAACAGCTCGGAGAGCGACATCCGAAAAATCGTCATCGCTTTTGATTCCTATAAAAAATCACTTCCGAGCAGTGATTTAGATTTTTCCGCCGCATGGGTCATCGCAAAGGACCTAAGGGCGAGGCAGATTAGACTGGCAAGATGTTTGAAGTGCAAAGCCGCTATATTGCTGAATGCTCGTGAAAGAGATTCTGAACGGTGCGAGATATGCAAAACAAGTTTGTGACGTGGAGTACCTTAATTTGGGGGGAGACTGTCCTTAACAGCACAACTTGAACAATTAGAGTCTATTGCCCGAGAATCGATGGATGGAGAGAACATGAGCAACAAGAAACGTCAATCGGTATTAAAACCGATCATGATTGATCTTGAGGCCGTTGCGGAAATTACCGGACTATCGGAATCTACGGTGCAGTCCCTTATTCGTGCAAACGATTTTCCTAAGCCACGTAAAGCCTCTGCAAGGCGGTCATGCTGGTTATTGCGCGAAATCGAGGAGTGGGCAGAATCCCGTCCCGTATCAGATTTTTTACCGCCACCCAACACCGAGGCTGGCGGCCGTAATGGAAAGCCTAATTCTCAAAACGTTTTGCCAATAACTCAAGATGCTCAGAAAGAGTGAGCAGCCATTCAAGTTTTTCTCCGTCATATTGGTGGCGATTATAAGTGCCGACAACACCAGGAAGCATGTGGCCTAAAATCATCTCGCCTACGGCGTCGGGACAGCCCAATTTTGCTAGCAGTGTTCGCGACGTGCGACGTAAATCATGCGGTGCCCAGTGCGTAACCGTCAAGCGGGAACGGGTTATTTCAGGTCGCGTCGGACAATAAGGCTGGCGATAGTGGACTTGCTGCTGAATCGTTTTTTGATCGACATGGCCTGCTTTCTGCCTTGAAGGAAATAAAACGCCTACGCCATTAAGCCGCTTGCGTCGCAACACGACAGCCAGGCCGCGACCATATAAGGGTACCCGTTGATCGGCAGCACCTTCATGCCTGGCGTTTTTGGTACGAGATTTTGGGATTGTCCACCATACTTGGCCATTCTCTTCGGTAATTTCTGCGCCAGTCATGCCGACGATTTCGGCGCCGCGTGCCCCTGTCCATAAATACAGGGTTAGCACATCGGCAATCAGTATGGGGAAATTAGGCAACCAGGCAATCAGTTCACCCACTTCATCCTCAGAAAGCACGCGCTTAATGGTACCAATCTTCTCGCCCGCAATAGCCTTGCCTTTTGAGCGAATCTTGCCCCTGAGAATTAACCGCCACCAATTCACCGCCGTTTCCGGTAACCGGCCGGCATCCATTGCATAATCCCAAGCCGCCCCCAGTTCGCAGCGGAGCTTCCCAGCCTGCACCGGAGATTTTGCGGCATGACGTTGAATTAAATCAAAGGCCATTGCCCGGGTTATCGCCGTGGCCGGCAATCCCTCCAGGCTGTCCAGCATCGTCTCAAACATTCGGGTGATCTCGGTGGCGCCTTTTTTTGCCCGGTGCCGGTAAATATGCCCAGCAAGATACTCGTCGCACAACACCCGCACCGTATATGCGCTTTCGGCCTTTTCGGCTCGTTCTTTGTTAATTAATGCTTTGGCCTCGATCTTCTCCTGTTTGGCAGACAACACCGGATCACTGCCTGAATCGCGCTGGTTTTTCAAGGCTTCCCAAGCGACAATAGCGGCTGGAAAAGACATGGCCGGCCAATGACCGATAGCGACTTGCCGAATGCGTCCATCAACAGAGCTTCTATAGCGATAAATCCAGGTCCGCAATTTAGCTGCAGCCGAGAGACGAAGCCCGGGATAATCGGTAAAGGTGATATGCTGTCCAGGTTGCAAAGCTTTTGCTGTGCGGGAGTCGAAGTGCATATTAGTATAGCTTTTTTAGTTGCCCTGAAATATCAGTATAGCTTTTTTGAAATGAAATAAAAAGCTACACTAAAATGTAAAGTGTAGGTAAGTTTTGATAAGTGCAGATGATGTTAAGCGAGACGAATAAAGATGTTAAAAAACATCTACTATCAATAAGATGACAATGAAAGACAAGTTAAATCAGGGTAATAGAGAAGGCCAGCAAAAAGAACATACTCCGATGATGCAGCAGTACCTGCGCATCAAGTCCGACCATCCCGAAACGTTGCTGTTTTACCGGATGGGGGATTTTTATGAACTGTTCTACGACGATGCGAAAAAGGCCGCGCAGCTGCTCGACATCACGCTGACCAGCCGCGGCCAGTCGCAGGGCTTGCCGATTCCGATGGCGGGCATTCCGTACCATGCGGCGGAGGGCTATATCGCGAAGTTGATCCGGATCGGCGAGTCGGTCGCGATTTGCGAACAGATCGGCGACCCGGCCACCTCGAAAGGGCCGGTCGAGCGCAAGGTCGCGCGCATCATCACCCCCGGCACGGTCACCGACGAGGCGCTGCTCGAAGACAGGAAGGACAACCTGCTGGTTGCGATTTGCCCTGTGCGGCAGCGCTACGGCATCGCGAGCCTCGATCTGACCAGCGGCCGTTTCGTGTTGCAGGAAGTCGAAGCGGAGGACCAGTTGCTGAGCGAGATCGGCCGCCTGAATCCGGCCGAACTGTTGTACAGCGAAAGCTGGCCGTTGCCGGACACTCTGAAACAGCGTAGCGGCTTGTGTCGGCGTCCGCCCTGGCATTTCGAGGCCGAGAGCGCGCGTCTATTGGTGTTGAAGCAGTTCAAGGCGCACGACTTGAAGGGCTTCGGTTGTGAGGATCTGAGCGCGGCGATCGCGGCGGCCGGCGGCCTCTTGCAATATGTGCGCGACACCCAGCAGAACGTGCTGCCGCACATCCAGGGCATCCGCACCGAAACCAGCGACGACTGCATCCAGCTCGACGCCTCGAGCCGCCGCAATCTGGAGATCGACACGCATCCGAGCGGGCAACTGCACTATACCTTGCTCGGCGTGCTGGACAAGACCCTGACCGCGATGGGCGGCCGCTGCCTCAGGCGTTGGCTGAACCGGCCGCTTCGCGATCATGCGCTGCTGAACCGGCGCTATGCCTGCATCGAAACCTTGCGCGTGGACGACTTGTACCGGACGTTGCAGGACACCTTGCGCCAGGTCGGCGACATCGAGCGGATCAGCACCCGGATCGCGTTGAAATCGGCGCGGCCCCGCGATTTGCTGGTGCTGCGTTCGACATTGGCGGCCTTGCCGGTCATTCAGGCGCAGTTATCCACGATCGATGATCCGCATTTGACTCAGCTTCGCGCCGGCATCGGCGAGCATCCGGCGATGCTGGAGCTATTGACCCGGGCGATCATCGACAATCCGCCGATGTTGATCCGCGACGGCGGGGTCATCGCGGCGGGCTATGACGAGGAACTCGACGAACTGCGCAATCTGAGCCAGAACGCGGACCAGTTTCTGATCGACATGGAACTGCGTGAGCGGCAGGCGACCGGCATCAACAATCTGAAGGTCAATTACAACCGCGTGCACGGTTTTTACATCGAAATCTCGCATGCGAACGCGGACAAGGTGCCAGTCCACTACACCCGCAAACAGACTTTGAAAGGCGCCGAGCGCTACATCACCGAGGAATTGAAGGCATTCGAGGACAAGGTGCTGAGCGCGCGCGAAAAATCGCTGGCTTTCGAGAAGGCATTGTACGACGAGCTGCTCGACGTGATCGCAAGTTCCCTGGCCGAGTTGCAGCAGTGCGCGGCGGCCCTGGCCGAACTCGATGTGCTGGTCAACTTTGCCGAGCGCGCCGAAACGCTGAATCTGTCCCGGCCGGTATTGCAGGCCGAGCCCGGCATCTTGATCGAAGGCGGCCGGCATCCGGTCGTCGAGCAGGTCAGCGAGCTGCCTTTCGTGCCGAACGATTTGAACCTGAGCGGAGAGCGCCGGATGCTGGTGATCACCGGCCCGAACATGGGCGGTAAATCGACCTACATGCGCCAGGCCGCGCTGATCGTGCTGATCGCGCATGTCGGCTGCTTCGTGCCGGCGCAGTCGGCGACATTGGGACCTGTCGACAAGATCTTCACCCGGATCGGCGCGTCGGACGACCTCGCCTCGGGCCGGTCGACCTTCATGGTCGAGATGTCCGAAACCGCGAACATCCTGCATAACGCGACCGCGCAAAGCCTGATCCTGATGGATGAAATCGGCCGCGGCACCAGCACCTTCGACGGCCTGTCCTTGGCCTGGGCCTGCGCAGATCATCTGGCGAAGGTGACCCGCGCCTTCACCTTGTTCGCGACGCATTATTTCGAGCTGACTACCTTGGCCGAAGAGCGCCAATCGATCCATAACGTGCACCTCGATGCGATGGAGCACGGCGACCGGATCGTTTTCCTGCATGCGGTGAAGGACGGTCCGGCGAATCAGAGTTACGGCTTGCAGGTCGCCGCGCTGGCCGGCGTGCCGCGTGCGGTGATCGAGAAGGCCAAGACCAAACTGGAGCATCTCGAAAACACCGCCTATATCGAACAACAGGCCGAATCGGGCGTCAATCAGCTAGACCTGTTTTCCGCGCCGGAATGCCATCCGGTCATCGGCGTGCTCGAAGACATCGATCCGGATAGTCTGAGCCCGAAGCAGGCCTTGGAGGCGCTTTACCGGCTCAAGGCGCTGTTATGAGCCGTCGGCGAGCAGGTGTTCGAGCAAATAGGGATCGTCGAAATAACGCCTGCCGGTAAACGCGATCGCATGCACGCCCCATTGCCGCATCGCGCCGGGACTCGGCACCCCGAACGGCCAGAGCAGAAAACGCTCGGGGCGGGTGCTGGCGGCGACGATGCCGTCCGGACCGAAAAGGCTGCGCCTCGACCCATCCGGCAAGGGTAGCGAAAGCAGAGAGTCATAATCCAGAATCTGATAGCGCGTTGCCGGCGTGCTGTCTGATCCTGCGATGATCGCGGTTTGCTGGAGATAATGCGTGCGGCTTTCGAGCCGTAGCAACAGCCGCTCTTCGGGCTTTATGCCGCCGATCCGTTTCGGACTCAGCACCGCCTCGGCGCCGTCTGTCGGCGCGATGCTCCGGTAGTGTCGGCCGGGCAGCAATAAGTAATAACATCCACAGGCATGGATGCTGTCATAGGTGACCGGCACGCCTTCAGGGGACAGGGTGACCCGCCAGATCACGCTGTCCAGGTCGCCGCCGTATAAATCGGTCAGCCCGGTTTTTTCGCGCGCGGGCAGCCAGATCTGATAGATCAACTGCAACAGGATGCGGCCTTTCAGGCGGGTGTAGGCGTGTTTTCGATAGACGACCGGATGCCGTGTGTCGATGCGCGGCTCGCCCCGATCGTTCAATACCGCCTCGCCAATCCGGTCGGTGTCGTTGCGGGTATCGATTTCCCAGATCGGCGCGTAGTGATCGAACAGGCGCCTTTGATTTTCGCCGGCAAGCGCCGGAATGCCCAATGGATTTTGATAAGCCGCGCGCAGCATCGTGGCGATTTCACCGGAGGATAAAGGGCTGCTTGCTGCCGGCGCATAGCGGATCAGGCGGCCTTGCACCGGTAAATCATGTCGATCTTGCGCAAAACTTGCGGCAAGTCTTGTGTGCAGATCCTGCAATCCGAGTTTGGCCGGATATTGCACGAGCCAATAGGCGCCGGCGAGGCGCTGCCAGTTTCGGTAGGTGTCGGGAACTTCGATTTGCTGGCGGAGAAACGGTTTGTATTCGGGGCGCTGCATGGCGGCCTTCACGAGTCTGCGGCCGCATTGCTTGAGCACCTGTTCGAAAGCACCCGGCACCGGCGCCTCGGCAAGCACGGCGTTTGCGGCGGCCGGCGGCAGATTCTTCGTCTCGCTAAGACGCAGCGCAGCATCCAGTTGCCGCATGCGTTCAAGCCAGTCCGCATAGGCGGCATCGGTCAGCTTCTGGGTATTGAAAGATGCAAGAAAACGGTCGGCTCTCAAAAACGGAAAATCCTGTAGGCGAGCCGCGGAAGAATCGGTTACTTCGTGTTCGTCCAACAAGGCATCGAGCTTCTGATACCAGGCGAGACACGCGCTTTCGTCCGTTGCCAGCGCTTCGAGGCGCACGGCCGGTTGTGTACTGCAACCAAGACAGAACAGAACCCCCAGCAAGACAGTCGCTGCCGGCAATCGGGTCCGATGCTGAAATGTTGTCGCCATTGGCCGTCTCTTGCTCTTTCGTCCCAGTTTCTTACTTACGGATGGCCTTTAAACAACCCGAAACAGCCTGAGCGATGGCCTCCGCTATTCGACTCCGACCTTCTGTTCCTGTCACGCTGATTTCATCCTGCGGGTTCACGATCACGCCGGCCTCGACCAGAACGGCCGGTTGATGTGCGGTGCGCAACACCGCCAGCCCGTCATAATAATGGATGCCGCGGAATGGATCCGCAAACGGCCGATTTTCACCTTCGACCGGCGTCGCATGATAGAGGGAAGGATGGAAACCGGCCGCCAGCAGCCGGTCGCCGATCCGCTGGGCGCAGGCAAGGCTGGCGTCCAGTTGCGGATTTTTACGCGAGACAAACAGCGAATAACCGCTGTAGAGGCCCACATGCGCCAGCCATTCCGGCTGGACCGAGTCGTGATGCAGCGAAATAAACAGCGTGTCGTTTTTCGCTAGCGCCGTGCGGTCGGTTAGCACGTCCATGTTGCCGTCCGCGCCGATCAAACGGTAACCGATATCGAGCCGTTGCAGGCGCGCGGCCACCGCCAGCGCGAGCTGCCGGTTCAATTCGAACTCCGGTATGCCGTGGGCGCTGGTCTCGCCGGGACGGTGCCGGGAATGGCCGATGTCGAGCGCCACCTCGGCGGCGATGGCCGGCAGGGTCAGTAAATACAGCAGTAAGATCAGACGCTTCATCGGCAGGGGTTCGGCATTCACAAAGGGGCTATCCGGTTAGTGGCATTAGTATATCGGGCGTGCGCAGGTTAGGCGAGAGCGCGTGCTTGCGGCGATCGGACGGCGAATGATAAGCTCTAGCCGTCCGTCGATACACGGATCTCTCCATGCAGATAGGATGTTATCACTGCATTGTGCAGATATTCGCAACGAGAGTGATCAAACGCGGACGGCAAGGTTTTCGATCAGGGTTCAAAAACACAATAACTTGAAAAGGCGCCCATCATGACTCAAATCAATCCCGCATTAGAAAAACAACGCGACATGTTGACTCATCAAACCGGCAATTGCGGTTTTAATGGCGAAGAAGCGAAACAGATGCTCGAATTCTGCGTCGAATTGAACGATCAGGATAGCTGGGTTGAGACTCACGACCCCATGTTCAGAGGGAGTCTCGACGGTTGGGAAAAGGTCTATGACAGCCGCGACGGCCTGGGAGAAAACCCGAACGACAACGGCTTCGGCGCTTTCGAGAACGCCTGGCTCTTGTATAAGAATAAAACGAATCCGGCGCAATATACGCTGGCGATCCGCGGCACGATAGGACAGGCCCGGAGTATTTTAAACGATGCCCTGGCGACCACGATAGCGGCCAATGCCGGTATCGAGTTTCCGAAGAACAAAATATTGCCGATCGTTTTCGCGGCGACGCCGGGCGCGGAAGTGCATCTCGGCTTCGCTTATGCCGCCTTTACGCTGTTGTTCGATAAACAAAAAGGCATCCTGAAACAATTGGCGGAAAACGTACCGGCAGGCGCAGAATTGCTGGTGACCGGTCACAGTCAGGGCGCGGCGATCGCGACCTTGACGCATGCGTTCCTGCATTATGCGATCACCGATCCCGATGATAAATACGGTCTGAAAGCCAAATCATTCCAATTAAAATCGTATGTATTCGCGCTGCCGAAACCCGGGAATTATCAATTCGCGATGGATTTTGCGCATATTGCCGGCAGTCGCGGGGCCAGTTTCACGATCAACAACAGTCTCGATCCGGTTACCTTGGTGCCGCTCAGCAGCGAAACCGTGGCCGAGGCGATTTACGGCACACTCGAAGAAAACCAGATGCGGGGGATGGGCGTCAAGGGCGCACTGATCAAGGGCGCGGGAGAACTCTCCAGCGTGTTTTTCAAGACGCGCAATCAAGTCGCCGAATGGGTGGGCGACAAGACCGCGAAACTCTATCATCAAGACGAGATGGACAATATCGATACGCATTATTTCGACCATTTGCCGCCGCTCGCCGATACGCCGGTCAACTCGCTGAATTATTCGGTAAGTGGAACCCTGATCCCGCTGTTCGGCCTTTTCAAGGGTGGTGATCTTTATCCGCCGAAAACGGAAGGAGAGGTCGATTTGCTGTTGCAGCATCATGCGCCGACTTATCGGAAACTGCTACACCGGCAGGTGAAGTGACGTTGTTATTCGGGGGCGATTAAATTACGGAGAACTTGGCGGAAAATTTCGAGAAACGGTTAATCCTTGTTGACCGTCCAAAGGTTCGGGACGGGATGAATATCCCGTTCCGCTCAGAGGTAAAAGGGAAGCGTCCACAGTTTGTCCTCTGGGCGTGTTGTTACGCAACCGTTTGTTTTTTTCTCCGCCATGCCTGGACAAAACTTGTGATGGCTGTTCCGAACAAAGCCAAAACCGCTGGCGTATAAGCACCCCCTATCGAAAAACCCGATAGGTACCAGAAAAAAAGTAAAAGCTATGCGGCAGCCATTAACGCCCCGCTATGCGCAATAGCCGTTGCCCAAACGGCCACCATAGTAATGAGTACTGGAATAACCAAGGGAGTAATTCCTAAGCCAGAAATTTCAGAAAAGGATTTTCCTTGCAAAGTGACAGGCGTTGTCCAGATTTTATAACCTGTCCATATGCACCACAAAAGAGCAGAAAACGCCAGAATCCATGATGTCCATTGGAAAAAGAGCGTCATTTTAAGATTTCTATGTCTAACGTAAAGGTAAGGGGCTCGCCGCTCACTGAGCTTAAACGAAGCCGCCGAACCTTGATAAAAACTGAAACTTCAAAACCGCCAACGGCGCGTCCCTTTGACCGACTTGTTAGGCTAAATCATTCTCTGCGCCGCGTGTTATTAAATGTTCCTTAGCGCTCAACAACAGCCCCTTCAATTTAATAAGTTGAGGCAAGTCTAAAAAGGTTGTTTCGCCATGTGGACTGATTCCAACAAATGCTTGCTGATTTTGTTGATTATCTTGGTAGAAACCAAATTGAGCATTGTCTTTAGTAGAGTAAACCACTTCAGTGTTATCACATTTTTGTGGCCGCAAATTTGTCGCAAGTGAGTCAATAAAGTCAAACGCTTCCATCAGTTCATGTAATTCATCAAAATCGAGCAACACAGATGTGCTACTTGAATAACTGTCAGTGCTAGTACGCTCCAGCTTAACTCCATGAGACGTGCTACGATTTGTACCTTTGACTATGGCTAAAATTAGAGTTGATACAGTAATTGCATCACTATACTTACCTTTTAGCTTTCCTATTTCTCGAAATTCCTTAATTACAACCGATCCCCTATGTGCAAGGAATTGACGGACGTTAGTGCCTTCAAACTCAGGTTGTACGATATTGGGTGCTTCCATTTTTAAAAATCCTATGTTGTTGTGAAATTTGCATGACTTTTTGTATGCCTAATGCAAATAGGAGCCGCATAGCGTTAGCGGAGCCGGCTGGAGCATTGGCTTAGTTATGGTTCTTTCTCAATTCACGTAATTCATTTGAATAGCGCCTTTATGAGTTTTCCCAGAATCTCCCCAAAACTGAATGTTGTTCTTGCGTACACGCGGTTGTAAGCGGCTTTCTTAGGATTTGTTATCCAGCCGTACCCACGCGGGGCTTTTAACCCAAGTGCGTTATTGATTATTCGCTTTGTAGAAGTGCGCGCCGCGATGCTCTTTTTTATTGAGGGCTTTCTCATACCGAATTTCATATGACCTCCATGGGACTAACAAGTAATTATAAGGTTTCCGTATATCTTCCCGCTTTTCAGTCAACTTTGCAACAAATCCGTGATGTTAGCCAGGTGTCCTAACGGCCTATCATCCTAAAATGGGGTGATAAACAGATCCGGATATGATGACATGCTGCAAATTCCACCCGAAATCAGCCGATTGTTTGGAACACTGTTGGCTAATAAAAAGCATTCCGCTCGAAGAGCAGGCATCCTTTCATAAGTGGCTCCGTTACTACCTTGACTTTTGCGATAAAAACCATCTCGACCCATTCGATAAAACAAATTTTTCCGCATTTGACGCAAAACTGGCGGCTAAGCATCAGCACATACCTTTCGCCATAGTTTTGCCAGCCATTTGCTGCAAGCGAATTACGACATTTGAACGATACAGAATTTGCCGTTGATTTGACGGTTCGGCTTGGCTATTATGCCGTTTCCCATTTGACCCAGCATGTCCGGCTGAATCATTGGTCCGAGCCCGGGGAGATGAGCAACTGACCGGCATCGAGCCGGGGAGTCTATGCCCGCCGGAACATGCGCGCGGGGTATTTACCGGTGCGATAAAGTTTTTGGATGAGCTGTCCCGTCTCTATGGGCAGTTTCGGTAAGTTTAGGCCCCCTAACTTAACACTCTATTGGTTTAAAGGTTGTCATGGCGCGAACGTCTTTATTAAACATGCTTCAACAATGGGCTCGGGAACTAGAGGCGCAGGAATCCTCCGATGCTCGGAATCAATCGCGCAGCGCGCATCCGCTAACCCGGCGCGAATTCATTGCTGGATTGGGTGCGGTTGGTGCTCTCGCGGTGTTGCCGAAATGGGCCAAAGCAGGTGTCAAGCCGCGCATCGCGATTGTCGGCGGCGGCATCGCGGGATTGTCTTGCGCGTTGGCGTTGCATGATCGAGGGGTTGAGGCGACGATCTACGAAGCCTCCCACCGCGTCGGCGGGCGCATGTTTTCGAATGCCCGTTATTGGGACGACGGTCAGGTCAGCGAATGGTGCGGCGAATTGATCGATTCGGGCCACAAGACGATATTGAAACTGGCCCAACGTTTTCGCCTGCCGGTCGACGATCTGTTGGCCGCCGAGCCGGAAGGCGCCGAGGAAACCTATTATTTTTCGCAACATCCAAATTATTCGTATGCGGACGCGAAAGCCGATTTCGCGGCGATCTACAAGCAGGTCAAGGATGACTTGCAGGCGGCGGGTTATCCGACCCGTTACGACCGTTACACCGAGGCCGGTAAAAAGCTCGACGAGATGTCGATTGTCGATTGGATCGAGGCGCATGTGCCGGGAGGCCATGACTCCGCGTTCGGGCAATTGCTCGATGTGGCCTACGTGATCGAATTCGGGGCCGCAGCGGCCGAGCAGTCGGCGCTGAACCTGCTTTATCTGCTGGCCTATCAGCCTAATTCCGGCGCCAACGCGAAGGCATTCGGCTTGTTTGGCGTGTCGGACGAGCGCTACCATATCCGCGACGGCAATGAACGCTTGCCGAGGGCGATCAGGGACTATCTGGGCAAGGACTGGTTTCGCTTCGGTGCGGAATTGACCAAGATTGCGCGGACCAGCGATCAACGTTATCAATTGCAGTTCAGTACCGGTGGCAACACCACCGAAACGGCGTTATTTGATTACGTCGTGCTGGCCATTCCGTTCGCGGTCTTGCGCGAGATCGATTATAGCGAGGCGGGTTTCGATTCGTTGAAAGATAAGGCAATACAGAAACTCGGCCGCGCGCGTAGTGGTAAATTGCAGCTCCAATTCGCGAGCCGTTACTGGAACCAGCCGGTTAAGGGCAGGATCAGCAGCGGTAGTACCTATAGCGACACCGGTTATCAGTCATCATGGGAAGTGACGCGCGCGCAATCAGGTGACGCGGGCATCTTGAACCTGTTTTCCGGCGGCGACACGAGCGCTGCGATGCAGACCGACAGGCCGTTTGCGACCGCCCAAAATCAGGATGTGCTCACCGATGCGGGCAATGGGCTGGTGCAATTGGGTCCGGTCTTTCCGGACATCGGGGCGGAATGGAATCAGAAAGCGACCCAATCGCTGCCGCACCGGAGCCGGTTTTTCAAGGCCTCCTATGCCTATTACGGCGTCGGCCAATATACCGAATTCGGCGGCTATGAGGGCGTGTCGCAGGGCAATGTGCTGTTTTGCGGCGAACATACCTCGCAGGATTTTCAGGGCTACATGGAGGGCGGCGCCAGCGAAGGTCAACGCGCCGCGAAGGAGTTATTGAAGGCGCTGTAAATGCGAGGGCGGGAGCGGCTTTTGCCGCTCCTAAGCAAGACGGTTTTTCTAAACGAATACTTATTTGACCGCGTCCGCAACCACGTTATTTTTGCTGATGAACAGCAGTTGATCGGACACGTCCGAGGCATTTTTCAAGGCTTCGAGCAGCACGGTGTCATGACCGTAGATGTCCCGGTAAAAAGCGATTTCGCCGTTTTGTTCGACAAACGAGGTGGTGTAAAAAAACAGCACCGGGATCGATTTTTTCAGCATCACGCGCTTCAACTGCGGTGTCTGCATCGCCTGTTGAATCGCTTCCTGGGTCCATTCGGGCTGGTTTTTTAACGCGAATTCGGCCAGTTCAAAGGGTTTTTCGATGCGCACGCAACCGTGGCTGAAATCGCGGGTCGAGCGGCTGAACAGCGATTTCGACGGCGTATCGTGCAGATACACGTCCTCCTTGTTCGGGAACATGAATTTGACCTTGCCGAGCGGATTTTTCTTGCCCGGTCGCTGGCGTATTTTCAACAGGCCCTGTTTGAGCTGCAACAGTGAGTCCATATTCAGCGGGACCGGTGTGGCATGATCGCTGAATCCGGCGACGATCTCCATGTTCTCGGATCTCAGGTAACCGGGGTTCGCGACCAGCTTGGGCAGGATCTCGTTTTTGGTGATGCTGTAGGGCACGTTCCAATAAGGCGCGAAATCGATGTAACGCATCTCGGCCATTAACACCGGCGTTTGCGTCTTCATCGCCTGGCCGACGACGACCCGCATGTTGAGGGCGGCGGGATCGCCCTTGCTGATGTCGTCATACACCCACATCTGGAACGCCGGAATGTTCACCAGGATGTACGGGCCGGAACCGATCTCGGGCAACCAGCGCAGCCTTTCCATCGCCAGCTCGATTTGGGTCACGCGCGCGCTTAGCGGCGCGTTCAGCGCGGCGACGGTGCCTTTGCCGAGGACGCCATCGGCCCCGAGGCCGTGGCGCGCTTGGAAGCGTTTGACCCCTTCGCTCAATGCCTTATCGTAGCGTGGTGTCGTTTTCGCAGGCTGATGCGGCGTCGTGCTTTCCGGCAGTTCGCCGGTTTGAATTAAAAAGCGTCGTAATTCTTCCAGTTGCGGATGCGCTTCGCCGGGGCGCAGCGTTTTGGCCACATCCAGTTTGAGCGGCGCGGTACGGGCGGCCAAGTCGCGGTAATGCTTAAGCGCCCGTTTTAATTTCTGATATTGATCCAGCTTCGGTTCAACCGAGGCGGTCAACTGCGCAATCTGGTAGGGATTCCGGTTCGCGATGATCAGCGCCGGCAAATCGGTCAGTTTTTTATCGCGCAGCTTCAAATTGAAATTGATCACCTGGGGATTGACGCGGCCGTAGTGCAGGTCGTGCAGGTAGCGCAGCAGGGACAGGCTGACCGCGGTATCGTACAGCGCCCGTCTTCTGACCGCGACCGCCGGCAGTTGCAGGGCCTCCGGAAGCATTGCCTTCAGTTTGTCCACCTCGTAATTTTGCGGGTTCAGGCCTTCGCTCGCGGCATCGGCCAAAAGGGCAAGCGTTTTCGTGAGCAAGGGCTCGGAATCGGCGCGATTCAGCCAGACCAAATCGTATTGGGTGGCTTTATAAAGGGCCTGCATATCGTCGGCGCGGCTTGAAAAATCGCTTTGCGTCAGATGCGGATGTCGTTTCGCTGCGAGCAGTGTCAGAATCTCTTTGCCGACGCCGGTCTGGGGTAGCGCGGCGTCTTCCGCGCGCAGCGGCGAAGCCTGCCAGCCGAGGGCCAAACACAGCAGTAGATGCGCGAGTCGGAGCCAGTTCCTGGATTTTCCTTCAGTCATGAAGGAGGGCATCTTGCGGGTAGGGGATTGCTGAATTAATCCCAGCGGGTCGATCATTTTTGCTACTATACACGTATTCATTGATATTTCGCCTTGGCGATTGTAAAGGCCCTGACGGGGCTTTTTTACAATTCGTTTCAGTAAAACGCGGTTTTTTTCAGTCTATTCCCTGTCAAGCATTTGCCGTCATTATAAAGAACTGCTCGTCCGTGCTATCGCTTCCCGCAAATTTTGTCGCGTCTACCGCATTATAAAGGATGATCTCTTTTCTGTTCAGTTCATTTCATTTAACCTGCCAATGCGCAGGGATTCACTCGACCGTGGCGACGCGGGGCTCAAATCGCGATCAGCCCGCATGCACGCCAGGTTTTTTGACAATGCAGTTCTTGCTATTTTTTACCCAAACTTAATGAAAATTAATGTAGTTTTGACGATCATGCTGTGGTTGTGCCTGGGCTCCGGCCCGCTTTGGGCGGAGTCGACGGCGCCCGTTGCCAAATCGAAGGAATTGGCCTCCGCGATCAGTAAACAGGTTGTGCAGGACAAAATCGACGCGCTGAACAAGCGGCAGGGCGTCGATGAGGCGTTAAAAACCAAGGTGCTGGCGATTTACCAGGAGGCGCAAGACAATCTTGACAATAGCCAAAAATTTGCGGAACAAACGGCGGACTACAAGGCCGCGTTGAAGACCGCGCCGGCCGAGGCCCGAAGACTGCAGAAAGAGATCGAATCGTACCAGCACAAGGCCGGCAAACAAAAGAGCGAGGATTGGGACGGCATTCCGACCGAAGAGCTCGAACAGCGGCTGATCATTGAAAAAAGCAAGGTGGCCAGTCTGGATGATCAGATCAAACAGAAAGAAACCGATCTGGTCGAGCAAAACAGCCGGCCCCAATTGATTCGCGAGGAAATCGTCGCGGCAAAACAGGCGATCGAGACCGATCAGAGTCAGTTGAGTGCTCCCGCTTCCGGTGTCGGGTCGCCACAGGAAATCGAGGCCCGGCAGATCGAGCTGAAAACCGCGATCGAGCGCCGCAACGCCGAACTCAAAATGCTCGATGCCGAAGCGCTCAGCAACCCCACCCGTGCCGACTTGCTGAAAATCCAGTTGCAATGGCTCGAAATCAAAAGAAACGAGCTGGGACCGGTGATTGAAACGATCGACGGTCAGCTCCTGGCGCGCCGGCAAAAGGAAGCGCAGCAAATTCAGGTCGCGTTGAGCCAGGCCGAAAAAGAGCTTTCCGGCAAACATCCGTTGATTCAACAGATCACGCGCGAAAATCTGCAATATACACGCGATCTGCAAGACATCAACAGCAAAACCGAAAAATTTACCGAGCAAAAAGATACCATCGACGCCACCGCGGTCAATATCGGCAACGATTTCAAATCCGCCGAAAAAAAAATCAGTCTGGCCGGGCTGAGTCCGGCGTTGGGCAAGATATTGCGCGAGCAGCGGCGCAATCTGGCGAATCAGGATCGCTATCTGCTGCAGGCCGATAATCTGCAAAACGAAACCGCGACCGCCAGCCTCGAACAATTCAAGGTCGATGATCAGTTGCAGCGACTGACGAATCTGGATGCCGAACTGAAGGAACTGATGCGGTCCCAGGTCGATCAACAATGGCCGCTCGATCAGCGCATGATGATCCAGGCGGAATTGCGGGTACTGCTGACCAGCAAGAAAGAGCTGTTGAACAAGCTGTCGGTCGCGTATGCGGCGTATTTGCGCACGTTGGGCGACTATGATTTTGCGCGCCAGCAACTGGAGGCCGAAATCGACAAATTTGCGATATTCCTCGATGAGCGTTTGCTCTGGGTGCCCAGTTCCGAGCCGGTCAACATGGTTTTTTTTGCCGGTTTATACGAATCGGTGCAATGGCTGCTGTCGCCCAGACATTGGCTGGGCGCGTTTGAAGACCTCCTGCATTCGGCGCAAGGTCAACCGTTTTTCGCGTTGCTGGCGCTGTTGGCCTTGAGCGTGTTGCCGTGGGTCGGGAAGTGGGCCAAGTTACATTTGGCGACGGTTCTAGAGAAGTCCGAAAAAATTTATACCGATAATTTCAATAACGGCTTGCAGGGCCTGGCCTTTACGCTGGTGCTGGTGCTACCGCTGCCGGCGCTGCTGTACTTGGTCGGCTGGTTTTTGAGCAGCGACTGGCAGGCGGCCGACTTTAGCAAGGCGGTGGGGGCTGGGCTGAAGACCGCCGCGGTGCCATGGTGTCTATTGCAATTCTTTAACCGGCTGTTCGCGGCGGATGGCATCGCGGTCAGGCATTTTCAATGGCAAAAATACAATGCCCAGTTGATGCGCAGGCATTTGGGCTGGGTACGCTTTATCGCGGTGCCCGGCATCTTTACGGTCTACGCCGCCGGCGGCTCGAAAAGCTCGATCTATGGCGATAGCCTGGGCCGTCTGGCGCTGATGATCGTGATGATTGGGATGACGGTATTTTTCAGTCGCTTGCTGAGGCCCGGCGAAGGCTTGTTGAAAAGCCATATGTTGACCTATCCTGACGGCTGGGTGTCGCGTCTGCGTTATCTTTGGTATCCGGCGGCTTGTCTGCCGCCGCTGTTTGTGGTGGGGTTTGCGGTCGCCGGTTATTATTTGAGCGCGATCGAACTCCAGCAAAAACTGGTCGTGACCTTGCGCCTCGCGTTTGCTCTGATCATCGTGCACGAAATGGTGTTGCGGTGGCTGACCTTGGCCAACCGCCAGCTCGCGATCAAGAATGCGCGGCAGAAACGGAAGGCGGCGATGCAGAGCGAAAGGGCCGTGGCGAGCGGCGAAGAACCGATCCTGCCGGTCGACGAGCAGTTGATCGACATTCCGAAGATCAATGCGCAGACGATCAAGTTGATGAATGTTGTGATCGCGTTCGCGGTGTTGACCGGTGTCGGCATCATCTGGCGCAATATCCTGCCGGCGTTTTCGTTCCTGGAGCGGATCGTTCTCTGGCAGCACTTGGACAAGATCGATAATAAAGAGGTTTATCTGCCGGTCACCTTGGCCAATTTGCTGTGGGCCGGGTTGTACGTTTTCATTACTGTGGCGGCGGTCAGGAACTTCTCCGGCGTGATGGAACTTCTGGTGTTTCGGCGCTTGTCGGTCGAGCCGAGTGTGCGCTATGCGGTCAACCAGCTCGCGGGCTATGCGCTGATCGCGGCCGGTTTTGCGGTCGTGGCCAACGAGCTGGGCGGCAGTTGGTCACAGGTGCAGTGGTTGGTCGCGGCGCTCGGTGTCGGTTTGGGTTTCGGCTTGCAGGAGATTTTCGCGAACCTGGTGTCGGGCATCATCCTGCTGTTCGAGCGCCCGGTCCGGGTCGGCGATACGGTCACGATCGGCGATGTGACCGGCAGGGTCAGCCGTATCCAGATGCGCGCGACCACGCTGATCGACTGGGATCAAAAGGAGTTGATCGTGCCGAACAAGACCTTCATCACCAACCAGTTGACCAACTGGTCGCTGACTGATGCGATCACCCGGGTCGTGATTCCGGTCGGCATCGCCTACGGCTCGAATGTCGAAGAGGTGCACCAGCTGATGCTCGACACGGTCAAGTCAACCCCGCTGGTGTTGGCCGAGCCGGAGCCGAGCGTGTTGTTCGTCGGCTTCGGCGAGAGTTCGCTTAATTTTTCGATACGGATTTTTGTCAGCGAGATGTCGCATCGCACGCAGGCGACGCATAATGTCCACCTGCGGCTCGAAAAGCTGTTTCGCGAACATCATATCCATATCCCGTCCCCGCAGCGGGAGATTCATATCAGTTCGGTGAACGGAGACTTGGCAGGCTTGATGCAGAAAAAGCCGTCTTAGCGCTTCAACCTAGAAAAATCAGTTGATCCACAAAACACACCAAAATCACGAAAAAACTCAGAAAGTTATTGCTTAGAAAAGCGGCCCCCGGCGGGTGATCAAATCACGCGATCTACCACCTTGATTTATTTCGTGTCTTTCGTGCTTTTCGTGGACTAACTGTGGTTTTAAGGTTCATGGCCGCGGCGAGGCGGCGTGTCTCATGTCGCAGACAGCGTCCGGTATTGGCTGCGGAAATACAGCAGCGGTTCGCCGCTACGGCAGATTGCATTTTCGACTTCGCCGATGATGATCCAGTGGGTGCCGGCACGCACCTTTTCGACGACACGGCAATCGAGCGATGCGATGCAGTCGTTCAACAACGGAACGCCTTCGATGCCGGGACTCCAGTCGGCTTTTTCGAAGCGTTCCTCTTGGCTCAGGCCACCGGCGAAGTGATTCGAAACGTGCTGCTGCTGGTTGTTCAGCACATTCACCGAAAAGCGCTCGCTTTCCTTGATGCCTTCGCCAGTGTCGGCGGATTCGTTGATGCACACCAAGACCTGCGGCGGCGTCATCGAGACGCTCGAAAAGGCAGTCACGGTCATGCCCTGATTACCGAGCTTCGCCGAATGGGTCGCGACGACGGCGACGCCGCTCGCCCACTGTTGCAATGCTTGTTTGAATTCATCGCCGGTGACAGCCATCAGGTTCTCCATGTTGATTTTAAGGTGCTGCCTCTTCCTGCCGATGAAGAAACAACATTGCATTTGCCCCCTATGTTACAACAGCGGGACGAGCTTGTTAACTGAATACGCTTAGGGCGATCCATTAGGGCGGGAGCTCAATTGCCGCCGAAAGGCTATGTATTTAAAACGCCAGCCTTTACGAATCAATGCGTTAACCGTTAGTTGGGCAAATAAGCCTACTAAATCAAGGATTTCTTGCCGTTTTCCGGGTTGAGAAAGTTACGGTTTTATGATGTAATGAGATGATTTTTACCAAAGTGTCTCTTGTATTTGATTGAGGTCGGAATGAGGGGACGATTTCGCGGCTGCTTGCTTGGAGAGTAGGTTTCAACTATGCAATTTACAATAAAGAAAGGTTTGGATCTGC
>Ga0207968_100327_pt1 | contig 19151 bp, 11 predicted proteins | sample LakWasMet21_HOW5_2_FD_183867 | JGI IMG/M metagenome (GOLD analysis project Ga0207968, IMG submission 183867) | Freshwater sediment methanotrophic microbial communities from Lake Washington under simulated oxygen tension - Sediment Metagenome... | ecosystem: Environmental > Aquatic > Freshwater >...
CGTCAATACCCTGCCCACTTACGCGTACATCCGGAAATTGGCGTGGCAGGCCTCATTTTTTAACGGCTTCGCGATGATCGAGACTGCGACGCTGGAACTACTGAGCCGGCTCCGGCTTATCAAATATGAGATTTATGCGTTTCAAAAAAACGAAGGTTAGCCACACTGCATAACTGCATTAGCGCCCTATTCCATTATCTGGTTTTCTTGCCAAACTGTTTCTTGCTCCCCCAATGATCCATCGGTCGCTTGGACCTGATGCTTCTTCGTTAGTGGCGGCCAATGCAGCCCAATATGGCGGTTGAATCTTTAGAAAAAGTAGAACCTGTCTCCCTAAAGTACAAAAAAATCTGCGCTTATACTGTCTCTACCAGTCAGCTCGATCATAAAATCTGCTTGCGCATCGCCATTGACGTCGGCTTCGAGGAAACCATCTGCAAACCGTAACTGGCCTGCTATACTCTCAAATTCCAAGGCACCGATGAAGGTAAAAGCATCATTTTTTGATGTCAGCGTATCGGCATCAATGGCTTTAAGATTGATCTTATCTCCGTATAGTAAGTCAGTAATCGTGTCAAAACTGTCCGGTAACGAATCATCGATACTGGTATAAACGAATTTATTTTTGCCGGCCCCCCCCGTTAGCACATCAGCACCGAGTTTGCCGGTTAAAGTATTGGCTTTATCATTACCAAGCAGTACGTTATCGCCTGCATTGCCGGTTCCTTTAATGGCTCCATTCCCTGTTAGTATCAGTTTTTCAACATGCTCAGGCAGTGTATACGACTTGTTCGAGAGCACCGTATCAACCCCCTCGTCTGCCCTTTCTAGCACAACATCCTTTGCATGATCGACTATATAAGTATCATCTCCTTGACCACCTCTTAGAAAATCAACACCCTTGCCGCCATCAAGAACATCATTACCACCTTCACCAAATAGATCGTCCTTGCCGCCTAAACCGTACAGATTATTATCCTGTGCATCACCAACTAAAGAGTTCGATTTTGACGTGCCGACCTGGTCTGGATCTTCAGGCTCGTCAGGTACCACGGGTACGACAGGTTTATAGGCAAGATCAACCAGGCTTGTGATGCCCGTTAATTGCGCAGCCACCTCCGAGCTGTCGCCGCCAAAATTAAGATCTCCCCAGGCAACCACCCTGCCGTCTGCCAGTAAAGCGGCAAATGCCAGACTCGATGCCGTGAGTTGAATAACATCTACGGAGCCATCCAACTGGGCTTGAATCTCTTCAAGATTCCCCCCTGCAAGTAAGCTGCCCCAAACGATAACCGAACCATCTGCGCGCAGAGCGGCAAACGCGTGATCATTTGATACGATCCTCTCTACCGGAATTGTGCCATCGAGTTTTTGTGCCACGCTCTGGCTATCTCCCCCATAGCCATCGAAACCCCAGGTTACCACGGAGCCGTCTTTGCGCAGCGCCGCAAATGCAGAACTCGTGGCATAGATTCGGTCGACGTTGTGTAGCTGTTCAGTCGCCGCGCTACTGTCGCCGCCCGCTTTAGCATCTCCCCATGTCACCACGGAACCATCCGCGCGCAATGCCGCGAAAGCGGAAAGGGTCGAAGCAACTTGGGTTACGTCGGTATCGCCGTCAATTTCATTGCTGACCGTACTGACATCGGCACCATTGGCGATATTGCCCCACACCACCAGAGAACCGTCGACTCTGTGTGCCGCAAAGACAGCAGAGTTAGCGAAGATAAAATCTACATCCTTCAGATCATCGTTACCGTTCAGCTCGGCGACGACTTTGGTACTGTCACCGCCATCATTAGCATTTCCCCAAGTAACCACCGAGCCATCCGCACGTAACGCCGCGAAAGCAGAGCCTGTAGAAAAAATTTGTTTGACATCAATGTTGCCGTTGATGTCATTGGCGACTTCGCTGCTATCTCCCCCGAAAGAACTATAGCCCCAGGTAATCACCGAACCATCGGCGCGAATTGCCGCGAAGGCCGCCGCAGTTGAACTGACCTGAGTCACGTCCATAGCACCGTTAATCTGACTGGCCACCTCGGTACTGTCTCCTCCCGCCCCCGGAGCGCCCCAGGTTGCGACTGAGCCGTCGACACGCAAGGCGGCAAACGCGCTACTGGTCGAAAAGACCGTCTTAACGTCTACGTTTCCGTTTAATGCCGGTAGCAATGACCCGCTATTCTCCCCCGTGTTACCCCATGTCACCACTGAACCGTCTGCACGCAAGGCGGCAAACGCGGCGGAGTTACTATACAACTGGACGACATCAATAGCGCCATTGAGAAGACCGCTGACTGCGCTGATATCGCCACCATAGTCGGGGTAACCCCAAGTTATCACGGTGCCCTCGGCGTTGATGGCGGCCATGGCATAATCGTTTCTATACTCAGAAAAAGTATGCCCTAGGAATACAGGGCGTTCGTTAATCGCGTTATCGTATAAAGTACTCATTCGCAAAACCTGTTTAATTTAAATGGGGAGACACCGTGTGTGCAGATCAATCGAAACTTCGGCAGAACTTTTGGCCAGGCAACACCCACTAGGCATAGCCCATTCAGCCACACAAGCTGGTTCAAAATCATCACATTTATCCTGCTTAACCCCACCACCAACCATCACCGGTAGCCAGGAATATATCACTAAATCCATTGCTATCCCCCAGGGCAATCGTATCAAGCCAAGTCTTGCGAACCGAGCAATTTTTGTCTATAAGCGTCGCTCCAGCCGGCTTTGAGGCGGCAGTTCTTGACGCCGGTCTTGCGCGTCTTGTCGGAGCGGATCAAATTGAGGGTGATACGGCGCATGATAGAGAAATTCACCGCTGAGTTACCCTCGCACATACGTGCCTGATCTTCGCCGTAGGCCACGTCCAGCGACCAGTGCAGCTTGTTCTCAATGCCCCAGTGCCCGCGCACGGCCTGCCCCATGTACTCGGCTTCGGCTTGGCCCGAGCTGATGTAGTAGCGCCGCTCGACAGTGGTTTTGCCGTTGATTTCGCGAATGGCTTCGACCAAGACCAAGGTCTTGAGCGCCGGCCAATTGGCCAGCCCCGATTGTCCGGCCGGCGGTTCCTCGACGACGCAACGGCGCGTCTCGATGCGCCCGTGACCGCCATCTACCCACTCGGCCCGCGTGTGCACCCCCTCGAACCCGTCGCGTTCCGCCGCCTCGAAGAAGTTCTCCACGGCCGGCCGCCGCCAGTGTCGGCTGGTTGTTCTTCACCATGAGGGCGTAATCGGCGCCCCGTTCGATGATCTTGGTGGCGATGGCCTTTTGGCAACCCATGGCGTCGATCGTAACCAGGCAGCCCTTCAACAGCAGCGCGTCCAGCAGTTCTGGAATGGCGGTGATTTCGTTCGACTTCTCCGCCGTTGGCAGAAACCGTCGCAACCATTCCAACTTCTCCCGCCCCCAATCCGCCATATCCACCCAGTTATCCGCCCCGCTCAGGATGGCGCACAGCGCCACCAGCAAAAGTTCCTGCAAGGGGTGGTCCGGATGCCGCGTGCGGGGGTCTTGCAAATTGCTAAAGTGATCCAAAATCGACGTTTCTGGGGTATCCATGGCTCCGCGGGCTCGCGCAAAAGCTTCCTTTAAGCCATATTGCCGCACCTCTTGTCAAGCCAAACTTCATGCGATAGCCCTGGTTCCGCCGCCATACCAGACAAGCCACTCTCCTTCTGCGGAACCCGGCAGAGCCGGTTCCGCCTTATTACGGGTTAGATACTTGTGAGTGCTCGTCGCGCTTCAATGCGAGCAATAGAAGGGGTCAAGACAAGCAATCCTCCATCCTACGGCTTGCACGGCGGAATCCGGCAGAGCCTATTCCACCTGACAGGCTTGATTCGTTTCACAACCACCAGCCATCCCCAGTTGCCAAGAAGATCCCTGGGATTCCAATGCTGCCTCCCCCTTCCGTTCCGAAGTTATCCGCCTCGGATAAAAAGCTCACATAACGTCCATCGGAACTGATGCTAGGCGCATATGAGTTGCCATTTCCCGAACCATTGGCGCCGGTAGAAATCAAGGTGATGGCGTTTGTCTGGGTATTATATAAAAAGATATCCCTTGTGCCGTTGGTATCGCCCGCCACCAGGTTGTCCGCATCGGACCCAAACACCACATAACGTCCGTCCAAACTGATGCTAGGCGCATATGAGTTGCCATTTCCCGGACCATTGGCGCCGGTAGAAATCAAGGTGATAGCCTTTGTCTGGGTATTATATAAAAAGATATCCCTTGTGCCGTTGGTATCGCCCGCCACCAGGTTGTCCGCATCGGACTCAAACACCACAAAGTGGCCATCCGCGCTGATGGCGGGGTCAAAAGAACCGCCATTTCCCTGGCCATTCACCCCGGTGGAGACCAGGGTAGTGGTGCCGTTCTGGGTATCGCGCAGGAAGATATCTCTTGTGCCGTTGGTATCGCCCGCCACCAGGTTGTCCGTATCGGACTCAAACACCACAGAGTGGCCATCCGCGCTGATGGCGGGGTCAAAAGAAGCACTATCTATCCCCGGACCATTGGCACCGGTGGAGGCCAAGTCAATGGCCTGGGTGGTGGTATTGTATAAAAAGATATCTGGGTGCCCGTCATTGTCTCCGGCTTGTGCAATATCCGAACGGGAAGAAAATGCGACATAATAGGAGCCATCGGCGCGTTTGTCACTGACAGCTGCATTAGAAGTATATTTTAAAACACGATCCTGCAGCGCGGCGCCAGTGGCAATCAAGGTAGTGATGCCGTTCTGGGTATCGCGCAGGAAGACATCGAGAGTTCCATTCGTGTCTTCAGCCCCCAGCAGATTACTCGCCCAGGAGTAAAATACCACATAGCGGCCGTCGGCGCTGATGGAGGGGAACAAGGAGTCGTCGTTCCCTTGGCCGTTGGCGCCAGTGGAGATCAAGTCGATGGACTGAGTGTCGATAGTGTATTTAAAAATATCCGATTTTCCGTTGTTGTCTCCAGCCAGCTTAGCATCGGACGGAAACACGACATAGCGGCCCTTGGCGCTAATAGAGGGAATATTGTCTGAATCAATATTACTTGATCCGGGGGCAATAAAAGTCAACGCGCCGCGATTGTCAATATCCCCCCGCGCCGAAGCCAGCATGTTCCCCCCGGCAATCGCATCGTCCAGTGTCGCATACAGGTCCAGCCAGAAAGTCTCCTCATTCTCAATCTGGGTATCGAGCAAGGTCGCCACGTCCACGGCCTGTTCAGTTTGGCCCGGCTCAAAATGCACGAGTTGGTTCGGGGCAATATAATCTTGGCCGGCTTCGGCGCTGCCGTCACGGAATTTGACATACACGTCCGCCGCTAGGGCGGTGCTGCTGCCGCTGCGGGTCACCGTAAAACTTACCGGAGCGCCTTCGATCGCCGTATCGTCGCCGGTTAACGCATAGTGGGTATCGTCCTCGATCGCGCATTCTGCCGAAGCCAGCACATTGCTCCCGGCAATCGCCTCGTCCAGCGTCGCATACAGGTCCAGCCAGAAAGTCTCCTCATCCTCAAGCTGGGTATCGAGCAAGGTGGCCACGTCCACGACCCGTTGGGTTTCGCCCGGCTCAAAATGCACGCGCATGTTCGGGGCGATATAATCCTGGCTGGCTTCGGCGCTGCCGTCCCGGAATTTGACGTACACGTCCGCCGCCAGGGCGGTGCTGCTGCCGCTGCGGGTTACCGTAAAACTTACCGGAGCGCCTTCGATCGCCGTATCGTCGCCGGTTAACGCATAGTGGGTATCGTCCTCGATCGCGCCTTCTGCCGAAGCCAGCACATTGCTCCCGGCAATCGCCTCGTCCAGCGTCGCATACAGGTCCAGCCAGAAAGCCTCCTCATTCTCAAGCTTGGTATCGAGCAAGGTAGCCACGTCCACGACCCGTTGGGTTTCGCCCGGCTCAAAATGCACGCGCATGTTCGGGGCGATATAATCCTGGCTGTCTTCGGCGCTGCCGTCCCGGAATTTGACGTACACGTCCGCCGCCAGGGCGGTGCTGCTGCCGCTGCGGGTGACGCGAAAGGTTACCGGAGCACCTTCGATCGCCGTATCGTCGCCGGTTAACGCATAGTGGGTATCGTCCTCGATCGCGCCTTCTGCCGAAGCCAGCACATTGCTCCCGGCAATCGCCTCGTCCAGCGTCGCATACAGGTCCAGCCAGAAAGCCTCCTCATTCTCAAGCTTGGTATCGAGCAAGGTAGCCACGTCCACGACCCGTTGGGTTTCGCCCGGCTCAAAATGCACGCGCATGTTCGGGGCGATATAATCCTGGCTGTCTTCGGCGCTGCCGTCCCGGAATTTGACGTACACGTCCACCGCCAGGGCCGTGCTGCTGCCGCTGCGGGTGACGCGAAAGGTTACCGGATCGCCTTCAACCACCGGGTCGTTGCTGGTGCGGGTAACGCTATAGCTGGTATTATCCGTAATAGTGGCTGAGTCCCAGCTCACATAATGATTATTGAGCGCATCTTCATAGGTAGCAAACAAGCCTAGCGAGAAATACTCACTGCTCTCGAGTTCTGTATCTACGTGGGTGGGGATGGTAACCGTTCTGCTGGTTTGATTGGGTGCAAACTCAAACAGCGTTTTATCCAGCCCGGCATAATCACTGCCACTGGTCGCCGTTCCGTCCCAGGTGCTCAGATACACGCCCGCCGCTAAACTACTGCTGCCGCTGCGGGTAATCGTAAATGTCACCGGTTCGCCTTCAACCACAGGGGAATTGCTGATGATGCTATAACTGACGTTGTCCGTAATTGTCGCCGAACCCACGCTCAAGGCATTATTACCGTTCTGGGCATCGGAAGCACTGGCGTATACCCCTAGCGTAAAAGACTCATCGCCCTCCTCTTCCGTATCGGCAGAGGTAGCAATGGTCACGGTTTTTTGGAGTTCGCCATCAGCAAAGTCAAACCGCACATTATCCTGCACGCTGTAATCGCTGCCGTCAGCTGTACCGTTCGTGGTACTCAAATACACGCTCGACGCGGCGCTACTGCTGCCGCTCCGGGTAACGGTAAAGGTCACCGGAGCCCCTTCAACCACGGGGGAGTTGCTGCTGATGCTGTAACTGACCTTGTCCGCAATGGTCGCCGACCCTACGCTCAAGGCATTATTACGGTTCTGGGCATCGGCGGCACTGGCGTATACCCCTAGCGTAAATGACTCATCGCCCTCCACTTCCGTATCGGCAGAGGTGGCAATGGTCACGGTTTTTTGGAGTTCGCCATCAGCAAAGTCAAACCGCACATTATCCTGCACGGCATAATCGCTGCCGCCGGTCGCCGTGCCGTTCACAGTGCTCAGATACACGCTCGACGCAGCGCTACTGCCGCTCCGGGTAACGGTAAAGGTCATCGGAGCCCCTTCAACCACCGGGGAGTTGCTGCTGATGCTGTAACTGACCTTGTCCGCAATAGTCGCCGACTCTACGCTCAAGGCATTATTACGGTTCTGGGCATCGGAAGCACTGGCGTATACCCCTAGCGTAAATGACTCATCGCCCTCCTCTTCCGTATCGGCAGAGGTGGCAATGGTCACGGTTTTTTGGAGTTCGCCATCAGCAAAGTCAAACCGCACATTATCCTGCACGGCATAATCGCTGCCTGTCGCCGTACCATTCCAGGTGCTCAGATACACGCTCGACGCGGCGCTACTGCCGCTCCGGGTAACGGTAAAGGTCACCAGAGCGCCTTCAATCACTGGGGAGTTGCTGCCAGTGATGCTGTAGGTGGATGTGCTGGGGGGGAGTCCGTCCTGAATGGTAATATAACTCTGTGTGTACTCAGTGTAATTGAGGAGATCTTGGTAGCTTCGGTACAGCCCCAAGGCGACGTATTCATTGCCCTCTACCAACTTATCCGAATAAGTGTCGAGCGTTACCGTTTTACTAGCTTTGCCATCTTCAAAGACCACGGACTGGTTTTGCCACTTGGTCTCATCATAATCACTGCCGTCCGCACTACCGTAGGTCTTTAGGTAGACCGTGGACGCTGTTTCCGTGCTGCTGCGAGTAATCGTAAACGTTATCGAATCCCCTTCAACAACGGACGTAACGTTGGTGATGTCATAGTCGTAGTTGACGGGTGGTTTGACGTTTTGCAGGCTAACATGCGCATGTTCAGACACCGTGTAATTGAGTGCATCGGCGTAACTGTCGAATAGCAGCAAATTGAACTCTTCGGTGCCCTCATCGATACTGTCCTGGTAAGTGTCTAGGGTAATCGTTTGGGATCCGGAAGAGTTAAAGGTAATCGCCCTAAAATAGGGCTGCTCAAAATCAAAGGCGTCTGCACTCCCTGAGGCGTGCAGATAAACGGTCGATTCTGAGTCATTGTCACCCGAACGGGTGATGGTCACCGTCAGTGCATCGCCTTCGGATACCGACGCATCTGCGCTGAGGGTATAGCTATAAACGGGGGTTACGTTCTGAATATCGGCGGAACTATGGAGTGCAGGGTTGCTGTCCGCATAATTTCTATAGAGATTGAGCGAAAAACTTTCTTTATCTTCAGTTGTGCTGTCATGGTACGTCTTGACTTTAAAGGGTTTGACCCGTTCATCTGCCTTAAAATCGAGTCGATATTTGTCATAAACGGCAAAATCACTGCTGTCAGCGCTGCTGCCGGAGGTGCTCAGATAAACGGTTGACGGCGTTCCGCTGTCAGAGCGAGTAATGGTAAACGTTATTTCGTCCCCTTCATTAGCCCCCGAACTTGCGTCATGGATAATGGTGTAGTTGTATAACGTCTCGTCCGTTGTATTTAAGTCAACGATGTCACCTTGGGAATCTGTTATGATGTCACTTTCCCTGATACCCCGTATAAAAGCGGGCGCATAGGTTGTATAAATGGCATCTGCACTGGTTTTGTAGAGATCAAGGGTAAAAAACTCATCCTCTTCCAGCAGCCAGTCCTGATTGATCTTGACCGTGACGGTCGCTTTTTGTTGATTGGGCGCAAAGGTAATCGCTTGTTTATTCAGCCCTATGTAGTCGGTTGGGTCAGCCGTACCAAAACTTGTGGAAACATAGACCGTAGATGCGTCTCCGGTACCGCTACGCAGGATCGTGAAAGTCACTTCACCGCCTTCTTTTGCGGCCGCATCGGGTGCGCTGGCGCTAGAGGTAACGAGGTAGGTATAGGTAGATAAGAACTGATCCTGGATATAACCGGTTGCACTGACCGCCTTATCTGTGTCAGTAATGTTTTTATACAGATCCAAGGAGAACGTTTCGGTGTCTTCGCTCAAGCTATCGGTAAGAGTATTAATTCTGACAACCTTACTCTCTTCAAAATCCTCGAATCTCAAGGCTCCCTTCTCAAAACCTTTGTAATCGGCGCCATCCGCGTTGCCATTTATCGTACTCAGATAAACCGTAGAGGAAGAACCCATGCCATTACGGGTAATCGTAAAGATAACCGTGCCGCCTTCCTTGGCCGTGCTTTCCTTGCTATCAATCGTATAACTGTAATCCTGTGTGCTAGCAACATTTTCAATATAGGCTTTTTGAGAGGTAACAGAAGAAGCATCATCATACGATTGATACAGATTAAGATGCAAAGACTCTGTCTCTTCACTGAGGGTATCCGCGTAGGTGTCAACGGTGACCAACTTCGTGGTGTCGGACTTGGAAAATGTTATCGCGACCTTGTTGAAGCCCAAATAATCACTGTTATTGGCAGTATCCTGAACCGTGCTCACATAAATCGTTGACTCTGCGCCGCTGGCGTTGCGTGTAACGGCAAAGGTTAGGTTTCCGCCTTCACTCACCGTATCCGCACCCTGAACACCAATCGTATAACTAAAAACCGGGTCCGCTAAGGTTGAGTCGGAGATAGCCACGACAGCTTTGACATATTTGTTCCAGAAATATTCTATGGGCACTTCAAATTCAGAGTTGTATGAGAGGGTTTGAACCGCCCCGCCCCAAGGATTTCTGAAAATAAATTTATCGGTTTCAGGGTTGTACCCCAGTAACATAAAGGCATGTCCCTGGATAAAGTTGAATACTTTATGGGATCTATCTGTAGTCGCACCATAGGCCGCTAACCAGCCTATTTCCCCAGCATTGAGGGCATCGATCAGTGTTTGTTTGTAAGTTTTAGGGTCTTCCGAATACAACACGCCTGAGTCGCTGTCATCATTTAAACCCTTATCCTTTAAAAAGGAGGAGTAATATTTGTAATTGAGATTGGTAAACTGTTTAATGGCTTGCGCAAATGATCTGCCTATGGCCGTGTAACTATTTTCTTTGGACCATGGCAACTCCGAGTAATCAACATCCTTATTGTCATGAAGACGTAAGAGCCTTACTTCTTGAGCGGAGAATTCCTGGGTATTGAATTGAGAATTAAATTGGGCATAGGCTTTTTCCAACAGAGAAATCCAAAGTTCTCCATTGAGCGTTCTATTCACATCGTCACTCACAAATACCAGTTTGCCGTTCGTTTTGTAAGTAGGTAAACTGAGATTCACTGTAGTGTAAGCGGGTTCGCCATTGGCATACAGTTTCACACCATAGGTGCCGTTACCATTATCGATGAAATCATCGTAAATAAACTGACTTTTTACCCTGGCGATTGAGCCTAAAGCCGACAGCAAATAGCATGTTTGGGCTTGTCCTTGTACGATGTCTTTTTCGCTTGCACCTTCGAAAAACAGATCACCATCAGCAGTTTTATAAACAAAGGCACTGGAGCCGTCCTTGCTCTTTAGTGCCTTCTCTCCGCTAACCGTCAACGGTAAATCTAGCCCCAAAAACCACTTATCAATCAAGCGTACAACCTGCTGCTCAGTAGAGCCGGCTTGTAAATTGCCCAGGGGCTCTGGCTTGGAACCGCCCCACCATGTTTCATTCGCGGGATTGCCGAAGATGACGTTATAGAAAATGGCTTTTAAATAGTCGCGACTTGCTGCATCACCCAAAATGCTTTGATAATTGCTATATATCGTTTTTAGATCGGTCCATTCCGTTTCAGTAACTCCTTGAATAGCCGCCGTCTGGAGCAGATCGAGGAGTTCTTGATAGTTATATTTACCATCAGAAATAGCCTTAGACACTAGGGTGAGTAGATGCTCGTTTTTTAAGCCGACTGTCGTTGTCGCCATTCTCTATATCCTCAGCTTGGATTAACTTCAATGCTGATGACCTGCCTGATTTTAAATAATCAGGCAGGTCAACTTCAAATATGGAAATTATTTTTTTACTGGACGCTTATTAAAACATCATGAATTTAGAATTCCCATCGCACCCCTAAACTAGCAGTGTGAAGCGTATCATAGCGGTGATCCAGCAGGGTTTCATATTGAACAAAAGAAGAGATGCCATGAGTCAAAATCGCACTCATACCAGCTCGAAAGACTAAATAATCGCGATCCGGATTATTAGTTCTTAAAGTAGAGGGAAGATTATTGAAGTCATTGTAATGAACCACAATATCGCGACTATTATTCTTGAACTCGTGCTCCCAATCTAAGTTCAATTGCGGCTGCAAGACGCCAAAAGGCGTGCTATAAGCATAACTGATCTGCCAACCTAAATCAGTAAGGACTGAGTCGTTGAATTGCTTGTCTACGAGCAAGTTATAAGGCGTCTGCCCCTCCTCCGAATAGGCATTAATATTGGTGCGACCGTACTCTGTGCGCGCCCTCAGCCCAACAGTCCAGCTCCCCATCGGCAAGTCATAGCCTGCGCCAAAACTGAAACGATGTTGATCACCTTGAGGCGATGAACTAGCGCTTCCGGTAATCAGACGCCCTTGTTCGTCAGGAAATATTAGCTCTCGTACTGATTCATAGTCGTTGTGAGTATACGTAAACACGCCATCAAAATACAAATTATCCGTTATGTTATAAGAGCCATAGATAGAGCCGCTATAGCCTCTATTGATCAAATGACCTTGATTATGAAAGAATTGAGATTTGTCATCCGTATACCCAAAGGCGGAGCCCAATACAATCCGATCGGTCAATCGATAGTCTGCTCCCAACAGGACGCCGGCATTATCCGTATCGAAGCCTTTTTCCCATTCGGTGCTGATACGATCGCCTTTACTAAAATGGCCGGTGACATAGACACCCAGCCGGTCATCAAGCAAACCTCCCGCTGATACAGTATCACCCGCAGCCCCCCCCAATGCTTGCCCCCTTAACAGCCCATTTGAGCTGACCTTAACTCCATCTGAACTCTCACCTTCTTTTATTTGTTTGCGAATCTCAAGCAAGCGTCGCGACACAATCGAGTTTTGACCACCAGATTGGCTGAAAGAGGAGTTAACCTGACCAGCTATTTGCCCCGGAGTTAATGAGTCAATGACTTCAGAGTTCCCCCCTAGCCCCTCCAAAATATCGGGGGGTAATGTGTTGCCTGCCTCAGCCTTACCCATCAAGCCCAGCGATAGCAGAATAACAGCCAATTTATAGTCTGGCCGCAAAGAAGATGTGCCGTTTTTATTAACTACAACTGAGTGATCCAAAAACATAGTAATTCCCTAGGACATAAAAATGTGATTAGTTTATAATTTTCATGTTAACTATTAATTAAGCGAAGCCTGAATTAGCCAACACTTGTGAGTTACTTTTTCATACCATATCCCATAAAGAATTTTCACAGCACCTGATTTTGTTCAGGCAGCGGCATGGTTCAGTTGCTGCGAAGCCATCTTATGCTATCGGCGGTTAAGAATGCTCTGAGTCTGCGTCATCAGATGGATTTCCAATAGACGCAGGAGCAGAAGGATCGTGGTTTCACCCGGCATGGCGTTTTCGCCCGCAACCTGGCCGACAAGATCACACTGCATCGGAATGTTGTTCACTATGAGGGTGAGATGCTTTATTGCAACTACTTACTGGAGTGCTGTGTTGGCGCAATTACATGGGGTGGAGCATTGGCAGCTACAGCGATTGCCATCAGCAAGTCCTGCTGCCGAAACGACTTTCTCTGCCATGGTCAAAGCGACGTACATTGAAGCCATGTTGGCGCCGTGCCAGCCACCTTCAATAGCTCGACGACTTCAGCGTTTGCCCAGCAGCGAAACTCAATAGTTCTATCCATGAGAACCCGATGCCGTTGCAACAGTTCCAGAAACGGCCAGCCCTTTCTTTGCTAGGTTAGTTTGGCTTTCTTGGATAGCACAAGTCACTGATTTACCTAATACCAATGAGAAGCAGCCCTAGCCAGAAGCCTGAAATGCCTGGGATGATTCCCGACGCATCAAAGTAAAGAAAACCAACGGCAAGTTAGCCCCCTATAAAGCCGAAGTTGATAGCAGTCTGACCGGACTGAATACAACGCTGGTAATAACTAAGAATGTCCTTTGTGACAGGGTCAACATGGGGATTTCTTAACAAGACCGGAATCTCAGTTGCCGCAAACACCTTGTTGGACTTGCTAACCCCAGAGCCGATATAGAACGATACAGATCCAATAGCTTTAGACGCATAGATACCTGACAACGCACGCCATGCAATGAAGCCATTCTCTTTCCATGGAAAAAGGTTGTCGATCGACTTCGCCCAAGCAAGCAGTGTGGGGTATGGTTAACCAGGTGTAGTAATCCTTGCGAGCACCTCCGGCAAGAGCTGTTTTGTTAAAACTTCAGGAGAAGTGCGTTTTAGCTCCTCCAGTTGGTTTGAAGAAAGAACCGGCATAGAGCAGTGTGCCGTTTGCCGGTGCAGCGATCCTCGCTCGAATATGCGGATTTTTCTGTAAGAAGCGTAAAAGCTCTTTTGTAGGCTGTTGCAATGGCATGGCCGCTCTTTTTGGGGCTAATATTTGACGTTAGGAGTCAGCATGGAATGGCTAGTCATCGTTTGCGAGCCTCAAGACTGACCACTTACAACCAGCGTGATGGCGGAGATTCCGTGCTTAATACTTCCTGTTGGAGGATGATGACGTGCAGCGTGGAATTCACCTGAACCGACCAGCGCATTTCGGTCGGACACAAGACGCAAAACAATGGCATCCCAAATCTGCTCTCCTTGTTGCTGCGAGACACTCGTTTCATCCGAAATGGCTGCTACGGCTTGCTCTCGGACCTTTGGATCGGCCAGCACTTGCTCGAACTGTCTCCAATCGCCCGCACCGACTGCCCTATCGAATGCTCTTTCAATCGCAGGTATTCGGCAAACTACTCGGCCAAGTAGGTAACCTGCTCCGCCCGTCACTAGAATCGCGAGCGCATTACCTCCCGTACTAATCGCTCCGACTACAGCACCGAGTCCGGTAGCAGAAATTTGACATGCGGTTTGTCCGGTAATGATTGGCATACTAAGCTCCAACTTCACAACGATGACGATTAAGTGGCGCCCAATTCTGGAGTCAGGCGCCACCATGACGGTCGGCCGGAACGTCCTCTTAAGCCATGCTTACGCAGTACGCCCATAAACTTGCATACGACCAAGTATGTCTGCTCTCTTGATGCCAAGCTGCATAAGTTGCTGATTTGCAATGACGATCTTTCTCTCAAGATCATTAGCGCGTATCGATATCTCTCGGCTTCCGGAGTCAACTAGCTGAATGGCTTGCCAGGCAGCCATGGAGTCCTCCGCTAGGCCAATGAGGATGTTCACGCCTGGAACGAATTCAGTCATGGCCTTACGCTTCAGCTCCTCCGTGATGGCTTGCTTAAGCAAAGACAAGGCTGTCTTTGCCTGTCCATCTAATCGGGTTCCGCTTTTTCCAAACTTCCCATATAGCTGCCGCACTAGAACCTGATAGGCTGTGTTCGCAGCTTTCAGTTCGAACGCATTGACAATGATGTTGAGGGGAATCAATGTGACATTGGACATCACGGCCGCGACACCCCAGGCATCGGCTGCTGCTCGCGCACGAGAAAGATCGATTTGGATCTGCCGCAATAGATCGATTCCTTCCTGGATTGCTAATTGTTTCCTTCCGAGCATTTCGAACTGCTGTACCAAATTCATTGCGAACCACCACCAGTGAGTAAAGGGATAAGGACCTAGCTAAAATTATAGCATTCGCCTCTATTAGACTCATTTAGCCTGAATTAAGGATTTAGTCTTAGGACTTTCACTAGCTAGCGGCATACGCCTGAATTCTGGGATTACGCAACTCAGCCAGCAAATAGTCGGAAAACAAGTCAGCTCTGACCTGATAGAGGGTCTTATTCAGTGGGCTTGCTTTGACTTTCAATGTGATCCACACGTGGTAAGCTCTTAACAAAAAATCGTCTGGTGTTTAGAATGTAAAGATTTATGAAGCCAGCCCAGGAAGGAAATGCGAGTTGTCCGTGTTGAACTGACCGACACCGATCGGGAGTTGCTCGAAATCATCGTCAAAAAAGGCAGCGACTGGCGCGAACGAGAACGTGCCCAAGCGATTTTACTGCTCGCCGAAGGTCATACCACTTTCGAAGTGGCGGAAAAGCAAGGGGTGTTGCCGGAGACGATCCGGGAACGGCGGCGCAAATGGTTCAAAGCCGGTTTTGCCAGCCTCCCCGATCAAGCGCGAAGCGGAGCGCCGAGCAAGTTGAGTGATGAACACCGGGCCCGGTTAAAGGCGTGGGTCGAGGCCGAACCGTTAACCTGCCGGGTCTTGGTCGATCGCCTGGAAACCGAATGTGGCATTCGCCTCAGCGCCAATACCTTGCGTAACGAGTTGAAACGCATGGGGTATGTCTGGAAACGGACGCGCTACAGTTTAAAAAAAAGCGCGACCCCGAGCGCTTCGCACAAGCCCAGCGCGACATAGCCGAGCTCATCGTCCAGGCGAAGGTCGGCGCGATCGAGCTGGCTTATATCGACGAAGCCGGGTTTGCGCCGCAACCGCCCAACCGATCCGCCTGGACGAAAAAGGGCGAAACCCATGCCGTCACGGCGAAACGGGGGCGACGACTGAATGTGATTGGGGCCATGCGGTCATCGGGAAAACTGGTGATGGCAAAACGATGGCAGAGCATCAATGGGGTGTGGTTCTTTGCCTTCTTGATGGCCATGCTGGATAAGGTCAGCAAGCCTTTGGTGGTGATCCTGGACAATGCGTCCATCCACACCGCCAAAAAACTGAAACCTTACTGGGACTTATTGGAAGAAAAAGACCAGACAGGCTTCGAACAGGCCTCCATTGCGCCGGATCACCGCGCCGTCGGATGGCTGGCGATGTTGCCTTCTCTATCCAGATGAAACTAAAAAATACATAGCCGATACAATAAAAAGGCAGCTCAGTGAAGCAACCTTTTTACTTTTAAATAGACTCAATTTGCGCCGACACATATCATGAGCAGTTTTTTGTTTCCACTGTTCAGGATAAATAATAGATGGCGCTACACGATGTCGTTACTAGACTGCGTAAGCAGAAAATGGAAAGAGAAGGCGCGGCAGTTCCGATCGAGCTTCAAGGGGTTTCGAAGGACAAAATCAGACAAGTGCTGGCGCGCCTCGATCTCGGTAGCAATGTCGATCTTGTTGACGGCGTCTTCGCTTTACTCGATGACCAGACAGCCAGTTGGTTTTCGAAAGCACCGGCAGGAACAAAATTTTGTCATGGCGCAACCACTGCTCACCTCGCCTGCCATATCGGAATCCTTCAGCGTGGTAACGGAAAGCTAGACCGTGAGGGCCGGGACTATTGGATCAAGCCCCTTCGTGAGCTGGGTGGAATTGAACCAATTCTTCTGCACAATGGCGTATTTATACACGGCCACGTTGTAGCGAAGTCGCCCAATTCATCCTACCGTCTTGCCGAAGACTTCAAAGCTATTCTTCAAGCCTCTGACGATCAGTGGCCCAACATGCTCGCGGATTGGGCAAGTTATGATGCAGCGAGAAAGCGCAGAGAGTTTCAGGCCGAAATGGCGAAGGCTTCACGTCAGTTGGTCGATACCGGCCATAGCGGCTTGATCCACGCGAGCATTGAACATTATGCGGCCCGATTCCTGCCCGGCTATGAGGTGATCTATGTTGATGACGGAGATGGGGATCGGATTACTTACGAGGACCGGGGGAAGCTGGCACGGGCAGGCATTGAACTACGACTTGGGGACGCAATGCCTGACGTTCTCCTATGGAATAAGGAATCGGACCGGATTTGGGTCATCGAAACAGTAACCAGCGACGGCGAAGTGGATATTCACAAGGTCAATCAGCTTGCCACCCTGGCAAAACGATGTGGAAAGGCGGGTTTAGACTTCACCACAACCTACCGGACGTGGAAGGAAACCGCAGCGCGGCAAGGTGCCCACAGAAACGTCGCGGTAGGAAGTTACATTTGGATTCAAGAAGACCCATCTAAGCATTTCCGAGTCGAGTCTTTCGAGTAGCAACTAAAGCAACTCCCCAACAACTTGATCAATTCGTTCTTGTGTCGGCAGGACGTCGCCAAAGTGGCGACCTGTCGACACAAGCTGCTGCGTTGTTGGGTAGTGAAGGTTGCGGAGGTCGGTTGCATTGACCTGTGTGTGACCGCTGAACTGGCGGAAATACAGGTCAACCGCCGTCGAGTTCAGGAATAGCGCGAGTCCGCGCGCCAGGTCGCCCGGAAGGCCCGCGCCGCGTATGTGGAAGTAGTTAAGGTGGTTTTCGAAACCCACCAATTCCGCGTCTATTCTCTCCGGGTCATAGATAACTGCTACAAGGCGGCGTTTCTCCTCCTTCGAGGTAAAACGCTTGGTCAGAACATAGGTGCCGCGCGGAACCATGAGTGCCGCCGTCTCATCAATCGAAACAAGAGCATTTGGCTTCTTCGCGCCGAGCTTAGGCCACGATACAAAGCCGCCATTGAAGTGGTTCGGATAGATCAATGGAACAGTGCCCAGCTCCGGGTTTTTGCGCAGATAGTCTTGCGCGCGAAAGTCCACTACACGCCCGGTCGATACCGTCACACCCAGGTCATGAAGGGTACAGGGCAAAGCCTGAACCCGCTGGGCAAGGTCACTATCTTCGTCCGAAACAGCCAAGCGAATAAACTTGTGTGGATCATTAGGCAAAACAACTTCTGCAAATGAAACATCCCGAGTGAGGGCATCGAGGCCTTGTGGACTGTTACTTGATGAGATACGCACCGTCGCCGGCTGCGGCTGTGACTTAACGAGTTGATAAATGATGTTTTCTTGTAGGACATCGTCCTCCTTAAACGCTTGTTTGCGCGATTCATAGACATGAATCTTATGAAGGGCGGAGTGCTCAAGTATGAAGCGACGGAAAGGCTCGAAGTACGACCCGTTGCAAAAACTGCGCGGAGTGATTGCTATAAGCTGCCCTCCTTGCTTGAGTTGATCGAGCGCCACAGCCACGAAAGCAGCGTACAAGTTCGTCGTCTCGACGCCCAAACTGCTGAGTGCTTTCCTCGTCTTTGAGTTACTGTTTATCTTTGCGTATGGAGGATTGAGAATGGCACAATCATATTGCTGGGGATCGAAAAGCTTGGACAGGAGCGGCCCGGCAGATTGTAAGGTGTGTAATATGTAGTCTTCCGTAACAATCTGATAGGTGAAGGCGATCCCCGCAGCCAGGCATTCGTCGGCACATACTGCTAACGTCTCGGCAAGATGTTGCCCAAGTATCGAGTCTATCTCGAAGTTTGTCACGTCGATGGAGCGCGGGCGGTTTTTACGTTTGCAAACCTCGCGTACAAAAGCCGCTGTCAATGACCCAACACCGGCTCCGGCGTCAAGAAGGCGTATGTTTTTGGGAAGTTGATCGAACATGCCTGCCATAAACGTAGCAACAGGAGCGGGAGTCATAAACTGCCCCAGCTTTTTCCGTTGTTTAGGGTCAAGTGTCGGGGATACTTCACGCCGAAGCGTATCGGCGTAATCAAGAGCCGGGACGACCTGAACCTCAACCTCCAGTAATTCCATCAAATTATTCACCATTTCGTTATTACCAAAGGAGATTGAACATTAATTTCATGTTGTTAATTATCCCTTTCTGAACGGCTTGCGGCCACCAAAACTTACAGAAAGAAGCTCTTAGCCCTGTCGGGCATGCTTTTTTATGCCCGACAGGGCTGCAAAGTTTACCTGATACATTAATTGAGGCCACCCCGCCCACCGGAACTTGCCGGCCGAATTAAAGATTTATAAATTTCCTCGGCCTCCTTCAAAATAGCTACAGCGCCGGAAGTATCGCCATCGCGGGCCAGACGGCGGGCATTGGCGATGGCCTTTGAACCGCGTTGCGCCTT
>Ga0207968_100328_pt1 | contig 19083 bp, 10 predicted proteins | sample LakWasMet21_HOW5_2_FD_183867 | JGI IMG/M metagenome (GOLD analysis project Ga0207968, IMG submission 183867) | Freshwater sediment methanotrophic microbial communities from Lake Washington under simulated oxygen tension - Sediment Metagenome... | ecosystem: Environmental > Aquatic > Freshwater >...
CTGCTAATTTCTCCGCTTCGGCTTTAGCTTTTTCCTGATTTTCTTTATCTTTTAAACATTTCCCAACCAATTCCAATTGTTGCTTTGGATAAAACTCTCCCGGGATAATAGTCATTGCTTTTTCATATAAACTTTTTGCCAAAGGGCAATCCCCTTTTCTCAAAGCTTCATCACCCGAAGCGTTAGTCGACACAAAACTTTCAATTAAAATATTTTCTGAATTCCTGTAACTTCCTATTTGACCTAACATCTGGTTAGTATAATTTTCATCATCATCAAACTTATGTCCTTTATCCTGATAGAAAATTTTAACCAAAGACTGTTGTAAAACAGAATAATTAATACCATTAAAAGCCTTGGCCATGATCACAGCTTCTATTCCAAATGATGGTTTGTAATTGTCTCTTACTATATTTTCAGGAACATTCATCGTGTTAACCATGAATTTTTTTGTATTGCAACCCGGGTAGGAAACGGACAACACGTATTCACCATTGGCCGGTACAAAAACTTCAAAATCACCGCTCGCATTACTCAGAACCTGTGTTACAATTGTCGATCCTTTATATAATATAACAGAAGCCCCAGCTACACCTTGCTCCGTTATGTCTGCCTTGTTGGTTAATTTAAATGTACGCAACTCCACTCTACTCTTCAATTGCAAAGACCAAGTTTGAGCATTCAGTATAAATGCAAACAATAATAAAATGATGAAGTACGTGTGTTTTTTGTTCATGTAAACCATACTTAAATTTAACTAAAAAATTTAAGCTGTAAAAAACAGATTTTAAATAAGTTAAACGTTATCTGAAAATTAAAGAACAATATATGTCACGAACTCATTACCACTACCTCTGAAACACAAGCCTGTAAAGCAAATGAGATTTGTTAATAAGATTTATTTGTATAACCAGAAAGTAATTATATATTTGCACCTCGAAAAACAGAAATATGCTGCTTTTCTATTAAATAAAAAGTTCTTTAAACATACATATTGCGGGATAGAGCAGGGGTAGCTCGTTGGGCTCATAACCCAAAGGTCGGGTGTTCGAATCACTCTCCCGCTACCAACGAAAAAGCCTTACAGAAATGTAAGGCTTTTTCTTTTTAAATTAAGTATACAGATATGAAATATGTAGTTTATATACTTTATTCTTATAAATCCAAAAGGAACTATACTGGTTCTACTTCTAATTTTATTGAACGATTTTATTCCCATAACATTTATGGAAAGGATAGCACGAGACTTTATCGACCTTGGATAGCTGTTCATGTCGAATTTTATCAAACCAAGTCGGAAGCTTTAAATCGTGAAAAATATTATAAGTCTGGACGTGGGTCTATCAAAAAAAATGAAATCATCAATGAGTTCTTAGCTCGTTGGACTCATACCCTTCCGTAAAAACGGAAGGGCGGGTAATCACTCTCCCGCTACCAACGGAAAAGCCTTACAGAAATGTGAGGCTTTTTCTTTTTATATAGATATCAGGGTTTAAGAACTGTATTAAATAAAAAAGCCGGCTAAATTAACCGGCTTCTCCTGAAAAATAAATAATTAGATGGCACAGGTGTTTGTGATCCAATCTGCATCTTTTGGTGGTGTAGTGCCTTTTGTATCAGCGCCGCCTACAACTTGTTCTAATTTTGTTTTATCCAATTTCTCGATCTTAATTTTTGAATTCTCTTTTACATTCCTTTTAAAAATTGATTTTAATGCTTTCATAAATTATTGTTTTAAGTTATAATACTAAATTAATAAAAAACGTAAACAAAAGATCTTAGAACAAAAAAATGTGGTTATTTCATACTATGAATTACCAAGATCCTTTAGAAAGCCCTGTTAATGGCTTATTGTAAAACCCTATTCATTTCTCCTTTTTTTTAGTTACTTTTGTCTCTAATTAAAAAATGATCAATTTGTCAACTAATCCACATAAATCAGGCTTTGTAAGCATCATCGGTTGCCCGAATGTTGGTAAATCAACATTGTTAAATGCCTTAGTTGGCGAACGTTTAAGTATCATTACCTCTAAAGCACAAACAACCCGTCATCGTATCATGGGTATTGTGAGTGGCGATGATTACCAAATGGTATTTTCTGATACTCCCGGTATTTTAAAACCGAACTACAAGCTTCAGGAAAAAATGATGGAATTCGTTATTTCTGCTTTTAGTGATGCGGATGTGTTTTTATTGATCGTGGATATTTATGAAGATATTGTTTTAGAAGAAACCTATCTTGAAAAATTAAAAGCTACTAAAACACCTGTTTTATTGCTATTAAATAAAATTGACATGGCTACTCAGGAAGTGCTAGACACTAAACTGGCTGAGTGGAAAGAAAAATTACCTAACGCTGAGATCATTCCTATTTCTGCTTTAAAGAAATTTAATTTAGAAACAGTAATGTATCGTATCTCTCAGCTTTTACCAATTGGAGAGGCCTTTTACGATAAAGATACATTGACTGATAAACCTGAAAAATTCTTCGTATCGGAAATTATTCGTGAAAAAATATTATTACAATACAAAAAAGAAATTCCTTATAGCGTAGAAGTTATTGTAAATTCTTTTAAAGACGAAGAAAGCATTTTAAGGATTCAGGCAGATATTTTAGTGGAACGCGAAAGTCAAAAAGCAATTATTATTGGCCATAAAGGAGAGCCACTGAAAAAAGTAGGAACCCGCGCACGCATAGAAGCAGAAACTTTTTTTGGCAAGAAAATATTTTTAGAATTGTTTGTGAAAGTTGCAAAAGACTGGCGTAATAGCGATTCGAACTTGAAGAACTTTGGGTATAACTAATCAGCTATAACGTGCAGATTTCGTTAATACATTTACATTAAAAGTCATGTCCCTTCGAACACGGCAAAATCCAGTAGATTTTTGAGCGGGATTGGGTGTGGCAGAAGCATTCTTTGTAGTCCTTATTTTAAAAGTTCTCGACTTCGCTCGAACTGACAAAAAGCTACACTTCATAACTATACTCCCAGGCTGATTTGTAAAAATTATTCTTCTCACAATATTCTACAAACGCTTTATAAAATGGATGATTACCAATCGTTGCCGTATCCATGATCACTACTAATTTTTTCTTAGCTCGGGTTAATGCTACATTCATCCTTCTGATATCAGATAAAAACCCAATTTCAGAATGCTCATTACTTCTTACCAATGAAATATAGATCACATCACGTTCTTCTCCCTGAAAGCCATCAATTGTTTTAACGGCTAATTCGCTCACGGGATAATTCGAATAATCAAATTGAAGTAATCTTTCTTTTAATAATTCGATCTGTTCTTTGTAAGGAGAAATAATTCCCACACTGATCTTTTCTTTAGCTCCCGAATACTGATATTGCTGCAACAACAATTCTAAATGTTTAAATAAAAGATCAGCCTCCCCTTTATTTGATAGACTCAATGTCTCAGGATTTTGCAACTCATCAAAACTACAACCTGCGGTATCTATTAATTCTATTGGTATATTAAGTATTTCAACATCTTCATTCAAACTCAACACCGTATCTTTTACTGTTGCATCCGCTTCTAATTCGTTATTATAAAAATAAGCGTTACTGAATTGCATGATATCCTGATGCATGCGATACTGGCGGGTTAACAAAGAAGATACATTTTCATATTTAGATAAACGATCTAACATCGTATTATCCAAACCTTCTTGCTTAGCCTTGATACTTTTTACTACAGGTGGTAATTGAAAATGATCACCACTAAAAATAACACGTTTACATTTTAATAAAGGAATCCAGGATATTGCTTCCAAAACTTGCGACGCTTCATCAAAAAATAACGTATCAAATGTTTTTTTAGCTAATGCTCTGTTAGTTGAAGCAACAGGCGTACAACAAATGACTTGTGCATTATCAAACAAAGAGTTCACAATATAATCTTCCAACAAGCGCGATTCTTTGATGCAATTTTTAGCTTCGGTATAATATAAGGCACGTTGTTTAGCATCTTCTTTTCCAAACACACGTTTATATTTTCCTGCCATTCTAAAATACTCTTCAGCATTACGGCGCAGGTTTTTAATGTCTTTATAATTTTCGTGACTTTGAACTTGCCCGTCAATGGTTGTTTTCAATAAGCCTTCCGAAATTCTGGCAGGATGTCCAACACGTAACACATTAACGCCTTGTTCAATTAATTTTTCTGTAATCAAATCAACCGCTGTATTTGTTGGCGCACACACTAATACTTGTCGCTCGTTTTGTAAAACCAACCGAATAGCTTGTACGATCGTTGTTGTCTTTCCTGTTCCCGGTGGGCCGTGAACAACAGCCACATCATTAGCTGATAAAATATGGCGCACTGCCCTATTCTGCGATAAATTTAATTGAGGAATAATAACCGACTCATCTATTTTTTCAAATGTAGGAATATGATGACCTTCAATAATTTCTCTCAAGTCGGCCACTCTGTTATTTCTGGCGCCAATTACTTCATCCAATGCTTTTTGCATTTCAATGTAACTGTTATCATCAAACTGAATGTTCACACCAAGTTTCCCATCATAACACCAATCCGGCATTTCATCCGTATGAAGAATGATCTTCATTTTATTCTTATTGGATTGCTTAATAGTTCCAGTTATCTCCTGCAAATCATCAGGATTTTTATTAGAGAACAACGTCACATTTTTACCGGTACTGAACTGATGCGGTGTATCTAAATTATTAGTACGTTCAATTTCAATATGGATATAATCAGCATATCCCAACTCCTCAGATAAGATCTGAATAGGAAACCAGGTAACACCATTCTTTTTGCGTTGTTCTATAGTTGCTCTTAAAAATTGCTCTTTATATTGATAGTAATCTTCTTCGCGTTCTACCAACAACAATTCTTTGAGAAGCTTTAATCGTTCTATACTTTTAGTCATTTTTTATTTCTCGCAGATTTCGCTAATCATCGCAGATTTAGAACAGAAATAATTTATCTGCATTTTTCTGCGTGATCTGCGAGCTACTTTCTCTTTAACTCGTAATTATAAATTTGTCTACCTAATTCTGCCAAAAATGGTAATGCGATGGTATTGTATTCATACTTGCCATCATTAATAATTCCATCTTCATTTGCATAAATAACAGCACTTAACATAAATTCTACGTTTTTTGCTTTATTTTGTATATAAGCGCAATCAACCATAAAGCCATAGGATTGCCCAACAATATTAGTGATCTTAATATCACTATCAGTAATTGGCTTCTTGCTATCACCATAAATAAAATACTTTTTATAACTATCGTAGTATTCTTTTCTATTATAAGTAGGGTGTGAACTTTCTCTTGGCAACATGGTTAAATGCTTAATTAAAAATTGTCTGTCATCCTCTATTAAATCATAGCGTTGTTCAAGCGGATAATAGTCATTAAAAATTAATCGTTGAAGCATTGAATGAATGTTTTCTAAGGAGATATAATTCATCTCTGAAAAATCTTTTGGTTGCTTAATTTTCTTATTGTTAGAATTCAAATAAGCCTTTCCAACTTTCACAGAACCTAAAGGATGAGTGTATTTTTTTGAAGCAGATTGTTGAGGCAAACTCAATAATGGTTTTAAATTATTTTTGTAAAATGAAACCGGGTTAGTCGTTGTATGTTCTGCGCCTATACAACCACCATCAAAACGGTTAATGATACGCATATTTTTATAACCCAATTCTGTTAACCGTGTATGTATGTAATCTACTCCCAAAAATTCATACACTCGTCCGTAAGCGAAATTATCGCTCACTAAGGCCATACGCTTAATATATTGTGCTATGCTAGGATAACCATTTTCTGAAGTAGTATCTTTTTTCACACTGCGCTGACAAGTATTCGCACTATCAGTAAACATAATGGTATTACTATAGATGCGTAAGTCTTTTGTTTTTTCTAAAGCTAAAATTGAGCAAGGTAATTTTACTAAACTGGCACAGTAAAAATAATTACCAGAATCTAACAGATAAGTGTAATTTTTAAAACCTGGTTTTCCTTCACTATCTCTGGTAATTTGAGTATAGATGATTTGTAGACGGTACTTCTTAGCATTACCGTTAACCGTTTTTAAAATTGGCTTTTGATTAAGAATAGATTCAAAAGAAAATGATTGCGCAACAATAATGTTGGACAATAGACTCAATATGTAAATTAGTTTTTTCATTTTCAAATTACTTCTCGACTACGATCAAAGTGACTAAATCAAATGTTAACTTCAGTGTTTTTAAACATTATTTTTGTTTTGTCGCAATCATAAAATTACTATTCTTATCCTTAAAGTTGTATCCTATTCCAAAGCCAATTGGTTTAGCACCTTTCGCTTTGTACAATGAATCTAGATCTTTTTGATAGAACTGTGAAAACATCGGGATCGGCTTAGTGTATTGTCCGTAAAACGTAAAATCCCACGAAATATTACTATCCATATAATAATGGAATGCAATTCCACTATCGTCTTGTATCACCTGCTCACTTTGATTTAAGATCATATTTTTTATCATCGAAAAATAGTCCTTGTGCATTAAATAAGAAGCACCTTTTAAATAAGTAGTAACTGTTCCAAGATTTTTTAAATAAGCTGTAAAACCTTTATTATACTTTAATCCACCATCAGCAGCATTTAAAGAAAAATAATATAAGGTTTTTGCACGATGATTGGCATCGCTGAATTTGATCTCAACACCTTTAGTCGCTGATTTCAATTTTTTTAGATCTGAAAATACATTCAAGTATTTAATATTACCTAAACTATCTACTGTAACAGGCTTAGCTGAACATAATTGATTGCCGGTTCGTTTTAAGAATAAAGTCAATAAATGTAAAGTACCGTCAACTTCTGTATTTTTCAGATCTTTACTCATACTTTCTGTACGAAAGAAACTGAATTTTAAAATAGCATTTAAGGACGTGTTCACTTTATTAAAGTAATTAGCTAAAGAATCTTTTTCTTCTGCCTTAAATTCAGGGAAACTACCCACTGGTTCCAATCCAATCATCACATATTGATCAGCATCCGGAAAAAAAGTTTGAGCATATAAAATATCGGGGCCGGAAAACGGATAAAACAAAGTCGCAGGTTTCTTAACCATTTTTGATAACTCATTTTCTCTAAAACTCCTTAAACGCATTAAACGACTCGAATCATAAGTCATCCAGCGTTTATCAAAATTTTTACTGAATACTTTAAAATCATTGGTTGATTGTACAAACCTTAACGTTGCATTAGTATCAGCAATACCCGACATGATATCGGCTACTGCATTTAATGAATCATTACTACATGTTATCGTTGGTTCAATTTCTTTAACTGAATCAACTTTAACGTCTTCTTTAACGATCGTATCTTTTACAATGGTTGATTCTTTCTCTTTAGTTTCAGTTGAACACGAAACCAAGAATACCCCTACTCCAATTATGATGATTAAATTCTTTAACATACCTCTTTTTGTTTTTTATCTGATAATTGTTTTCCTGTAATATATACAACGCCACCAATAGCAACGTTTAACAAGCCTAATAAAGATTCAGTTGGCTTTTGCACGAATACAAAATATAAGGTAAACGCATTTAATGCTAAAAAAATAATTGGAGTAACCGGATATCCCCATGTTTTGTAACCTGTGGTTTCTACCTTTTTATAACGCAAAATAAAAACACTACTTACTGTTAAAAAGGTAAAAATGCTCAAGCTAAAGCCTACAAAAGTTAACACCGCTTCAAATTGAGCTGTCACAATTAATAATACCGTAATTAACGACTGAGTAATAACCGCCACATAAGGTACATCGTGTTTATTTGTTTTAGATAAAAAACCCAATAAAGATAAATCTTCGCCCATTGTCTTAATAATTCGTGGACCAGCCATGATCATAGCGCTGATAGATGAGAGCAATAAAAAAGCAATCACTATACTCATTGATCTTCCTACAACTTCACCAAAAATATGTGATGCACTCACATGACCAATTTCTAAAACGCCTATCAGTTCTGACATTGGAGCGCTGTATAAAAAAATATAATTTAACAACACATAGATCACCGTTACGATCAAAGTTCCAATCAATAAGGCTTTAGGCAAATTACGTTTAGGATCCTGCATATCTCCGGCAATGTATGAAGCTGCATTCCAACCGCTGTATGCATAAGACACATAAATTAACGACACCCAAAAACCGGAACTCATAATTTCGTTCCACGAAAACGATTGTGGAGCAACAGTGATAGTATGTTGCGGCGTGTACATAAAACCTGCCACAATAAAACAAACGATCACTAATAATTTAAGAAGCGTCAATACTTTCTGAAATTGACTTCCCGTTTTTAAATTAGTAGCATGAATCAAGGTAATAATAGCTACTATAGATAAGGCACAAACCGTTATATTTATTTCCGGAATAATTTTATTAACGTATGTACCTAAAGCCATAGATGCCAATGCCACCGGAGCAGCAAAACCAACGGTAGATGACACCCAACCTGACAAAAATCCTACACTAGGATGCATTAATTTAGTCAAGTACGCATACTCTCCTCCACTTCGAGGAATAGCCACTCCTAATTCTCCATATACCAAAGCGCCGCAAAAAGAAATGACCCCGCCCAACAACCATAATACCATAATGGTAAAAACCGAATGCAGATCAAATAGCTGAAATCCCAAACTGGTAAACACGCCGGTGCCTATCATGTTTGCAATGACCAATGAAATAGCAGTGTAAAATCCTATTTTATAAGTAGAATTCATTAATCGTAAGACTGCGTTGACTTAGACGATAACTCCAACATAATTTGGTACTGCTCAGGAGATAGATCATTATAGTAAAAGTTAATTGGATTTACTTTTTCACCATTTTTAATAACTTCATAATGCACATGTGGTCCTGTACTTAAACCTGTACTGCCAACATAACCTATCAATTCTCCACGTTTCACTTTAACTCCAGGCTTGATAGCCATTTTACTCATGTGGCCGTACAATGTTTGGTAACCATAACCATGATTAATAACGACGTGGTTTCCGTATCCTTGCGCCATTGCATCGGCACGTTCAATCACACCATCTCCTGTAGCATAAATAGGTGTCCCCTGCTCTGCTGTAAAGTCCATTCCAGGGTGAAACTCTTGTGTTTTATAAATTGGATGAGTACGCCAACCATAACCACTTGGCATATGTTTTAATTCTTTATTATTTAAAGGCATAATGGCCGGAATAGAAGCAAGAAGTTGTTCCTTTCCTTTAGCCATTTTTACTACCTCATCAAACGATTTTGATTGAATGTATAATTGTTTTGTAATTCGATCTAACCGCTCAGTAGCAGCTTTCATCAATGCCGTATTATCGTAACCTTCCAGATCTTTATAACGATCACTTCCTCCAAAACCTGCTTTTCGCACTGAATTAGGTATTGGATCTGCTTCAAAAATGACACGGTAAATATTATCATCTCTATCTTGCAGATCATTTAGCACCGTTTGCACCTGATCCATTTTTTTATTCAACAGATCATACTGCAATTGCATCACTTCCGCTTCACGGCGTAACTGCTTTTCTTTTGGGGAATCTAAGAAACGGTAAGCAATTAGGATCGTAATTACTGCAAACACTGAGCCTATAGCCAAATAGGACAAAAAACGCAAGAACCTTTCCTTAAAAGTAACTTTTACTTTTTCGTAGGTTAAGGACTTGGTGTTAAATCTATATTTTACTTTAGACATGTGAGCTCTAAAAGGCTAACAAATATAGCAAAAGCTTGTTTATTGCCTCTAAAAAAACTTGACAAAAATGGATAATTTGTCTTTTACGGTCATAGGCATTTTAGTATATTCGCTTTTTCTTAAAATTACTATGGAATCAAATAAAGTACGTCAAACATTTTTAGATTTTTTTAAATCAAAGGGGCATCAAATTGTGCCTTCAGCTCCTATGGTTGTAAAAGGCGATCCAACGCTTATGTTCAACAATAGTGGAATGGCACCATTCAAAGATATTTTCTTAGGTAATGCGCCTATCAAGTATCCTCGCGTGGCCGATACTCAAAAATGTTTGCGTGTGAGTGGTAAACATAACGATTTAGAAGAAGTTGGTGTTGACACTTACCATCATACCATGTTTGAAATGCTTGGTAACTGGAGCTTTGGAGACTACTTTAAAAAAGATGCCATTGCATGGGCCTGGGAATTATTAACTGAAGTATACAAAATCGACAAAAATCGTTTATATGTTACCGTATTTGAAGGTAGTCCTGAAGAAAACGTTCCTTTTGATCAGGAAGCATATGATACCTGGAAATTATACATTGATGAAAAACGAATCTTAAAAGGAAATAAAAAAGATAACTTTTGGGAAATGGGTGACACCGGACCTTGTGGGCCTTGTACCGAAATTCATTATGATGGACGTAGCGATGCAGATAGACAAAAGGTTGATGGCGCAACATTGGTAAACAATGATGATCCTCAAGTAATTGAGATCTGGAATAATGTATTCATGGAATTTATGCGTAAAGCAGATAAAAGTTTGGAAAAACTACCTGCTCAACACGTTGATACCGGGATGGGCTTTGAGCGTTTAGTACGCGTATTACAAAACAAACAATCCAACTACGATACGGATGTATTTACTCCCCTGATTAATAAAATCGAAGAGTTAAGTAATCACCGTTATAAGCCGGAAGATGAGCATTTACATAAAAAGCAATTAATGATCAATATTGCCATTCGTGTTATTGCCGATCACATCCGTACTATTTCTTTTTCTATTGCTGATGGTCAATTACCAAGCAATACAGGAGCAGGATATGTAATTCGTCGTATTTTGCGTAGGGCTATTCGTTACGGTTACCAATCTTTAAATATCAAAGAACCGTTCATGTATCGCATTGTTCCTACATTGGCGCATCAGTTAGGAGAACAATTCCCGGAGTTAGTTTCTCAAAAATTACTAATTGAAAAAGTAATTAAGGAGGAAGAACATTCTTTTTACAAAACATTAGAGGTTGGTTTAAAACGCATTGATCAGGTGTGCATCGAATTAACGCAAGCTCATACAAGCAAAGTCATTGATGGGAAGGTTGTATTTGAATTATACGACACCTTTGGTTTCCCTTTAGATTTAACCTCTTTGATCGCTCGCGGTTATGACTTAAGTATTGACGAAGAAGAATTCAATAAACATTTACAGGAGCAAAAAGACCGTTCGCGTGCCGCAACAGCCGTCGATACAGACGATTGGGTTTCTGTAGAGAAAAACAAAAAAATATCAGACAGTACAATTCCGGAAACTGAATTTATCGGATACTCTGATTTGCATTGTGATGCTAATATTGTTCGTTACAGAAAAGTAAAATCAAAAACAAAAGAGTTATTTCAAATAGTGTTAGATAAAACACCTTTCTATGCAGAAAGTGGTGGACAAGTTGGTGACTCTGGAACTCTTGAAAATGTGAACGACATTATCCATATTACAGATACTAAAAAAGAAAATGGTGTCATCATTCACTTCTGTGATAAATTACCTGAAAATGTGGAAGCAACGTTTACAGCAAGAGTTAGTCAACACAAACGTGCCTATACTGAAAATAATCATAGCGCTACGCATTTATTGCACGCTGCTTTACGTCAAGTTTTAGGAACACATGTAGAACAAAAAGGAAGTTTAGTAAATGATGAACATTTACGTTTTGACTTTTCTCATTTTGCAAAAATTACAGATGAAGAATTACACGAAATAGAAAAGATCGTTAACAATAAAATTCGTGAGAATATCAATAGTAACATCAAACTAATGACCATTGACGATGCTAAAAAAACCGGTGCCATGGCATTATTTGGTGAAAAATATGGTGATGTGGTTCGTGTAGTTGAGTTTGACAAAAATTATTCTATTGAATTATGTGGGGGCACGCACGTTAAAGCTACCGGACAGATCGGTTATTTCAAGATCACTTCCGAAAGTGCTGTAGCAGCTGGTATTCGTCGTATTGAAGCTGTAACATCTGTGAAAGCTGAAGAATTTTTTGATAACCAAACCGCTCAATTAAATGAAGTAAAAGCTTTATTAAAAAACAATAAAGATGTGATCAAAAGCTTAAGTAATTTAATTGAAGAGAACGGAGAGTTACAAAAACAATTGCAATCTTTATTAAAAGAAAAAGCACAAAGCATTAAACAAGAATTATTAACTAAAGTACAACACAAGAACGGCATCAACTTTATTGCTGAGAAAATTTCATTTGATAGTGCTGAAGAAATCAAAAACATTTTATTTGAAATTCGTAATCAGATCGAAAATTGTGTATGTGTAATTGGCGCCGAAGTAAAAGGTAAACCAAGCATTTCAGTTATTATTGACGATAATTTAGTGAAAGATAAAAACTTAAACGCTGGAAACATTATCAGAGATCTTGCTAAAGAAATCAATGGTGGTGGTGGTGGTCAGCCTTTTTATGCACAAGCCGGTGGAAGTAAATTAGAAGGATTAAATGCGGCTATCGAAAAAGCAAAGAATTTATTTTAATACACTGCGATTAAATTTAAAAGCCCATTCACCAGCTGGTGAATGGGCTTTTTGTTTTATTTAAGTAAGGTTACATGACCTATATAATCATGGTATTTACCGAGTACATCTTTTATTTTCACTTTCCAAACATACACATCCTGTTTCACCGGGTCAGATTTCCCTTGCTTTCTACCATCCCAACCTTTATAAATATCGTTGGTATAAAAGATATTTTCTCCCCATCTGTCAAAAACCCACATTTCATATTTCTCAATACCTATACCCATTCCGGTAAAAACATCATTCAATCCACCACTAGTTTCAGGTGTAAAGGCATTAGGAATATAAAATGTGAACTCTGGTTTTACTTCAACATTTAATATGGCTCTGGCAACACATCCATGTACTGAAGTGGCCGTTAAATGAACATCGTATATACCCGAATATGTATAAACATGATTTGGATTAACTAATGTTGATGTATTAGAAGAACCTGTTCCTATAAGATCACCAAAATCCCACGCATAAGAATCAGCGCCTTGAGATGTATTAATAAAATTGATCAAAGGATCAGTAACATCCACTACCGGTGGATTAGCATAGAATGAAGCTATGGGCAAAGGATACACTTCGACCATCTGTGGGATAGTTAATGTAGAAGTACATTGATGATTAGTAGTTGCTGTTAATGTAACATCATACGTTCCGGGAGTATTATAACAATAATAAGGATTTTGAACATTACTAGTTCCTCCGTCACCAAAATTCCAACTCCACGATTGAATACTTTCAGGAGAAGCAACCGTTGATTGATCTGTAAACAAAACACAATGTATCGGACAGCCTTTAGCATTATCAACCGTATAACTAATAACCGGATTATCATAAAAATTGATTGCCACAGTAGAAGTCACATTTTGACAAGGAGCTTGGGCAATAGCCGTTAATGTTAACGTCATTGATCCGTTATTATATTCAGCTTGGGTTGGTGTGTAAGAAGTAGTTAATGATGTACCGAATGGATTAAAACTTCCTAAGCCCCCGCCCCACTGCACACCTGAAACTGCGCCTCCTATAGAGCCGCTTAGAGGAATGTTCCCTACACCTTTACACGTTGTTGGAGCCGTGCCGGCATTAACACTTGGCAAAGGCAATATGTTAACCGTTACACTTGCCGAGGACTGACAAGTTGTAGCATTATCCATAGTTGTAACAGTATATATATTATGAATAACAGTAGCTCCTGCATTTATACCATTTACTATTGGATCTGAAATGAAGGCGCTACTTAAATCTGTAGCTGGTGTCCAAACATAAGAGTAACCTGTGGTACTAACAGCACCTATAGTTCCTGTTTGTCCTGCACATAAGGTTAATCCACTTCCTGCATTCGAAATCGGTAAAGGATTAACTGTAACCTGAACTATGTCTGTAGCTTGACAACCACTTGAAGTAACTGTTAATGTATATTCTGTTATTGCAGGTGCTGACCCGCTGTTTGTTAAAGTAACTGTTGGGTTTGAGTTTGTTGAACTACTTAATCCCGTAATAGGCAACCATGCGTAAGAATAACCACCAACAGGCAATGCGCCAATTGTTCCTGATTGTCCGTCACAAAAAGCAATAGGATTACCCGCATTCGCTATTGGTAAAGCATTAACAATAACTTGTGTTTGAGCTGTTCCCGTACAGCCATTTGGACTAGTTACCGTTACACTATACATTGTAGTTGTAGCCGGTGTAACCACTGGATTATATATAGCAGAAAATGCCGGGTTACCGGGAGAATCCCACGAATAAATATAGCCTACACCATTTGGATTTACCGAAAGAGTAGCATTAGTACCTGCGCAAATCGTTTGATTTGGGCTAGCACTTACAGGAAGAAAGTTTAATGCTGTTACAGTAACAGGAGTACGAGGGCTAATACAACCTGAAGTATTCATAGTTTCAACATAATAAGTAGCATTGGCACTTAAAACAGGTGTTGTATAACTTGCTGTAGTGGCCAATACATTACCTGCAATTGGAGCATCATACCACGTGTAAGTTCCTCCGGGAGCAGTAGCTGTTAAAACCGTTGATGAACCCGGACAAAGCGTTGCATTTGCAACAGTTGGAGCTACCGGCATGGGATTTACCGTAATAGAAAAACTTAATGGAGTTCCTACACATGAATTTGCAGATGGCGTAACTGTAATAACTCCTGTAACAGGTGATGCTCCGCTATTTGCCGAAGTAAAAGACGGAATGTTTCCTAAACCAGAAGGGGCTGTACCTATACTTGAATTTGAATTCACCCAGTTGAAATTTGTTCCAGTCACGTTTCCTGTAAATGTAGATATTGGAACTGTTACACCACTGCAATAAGAGTTGCTATTTGGTATAGCGAGCGTAGGTGTTGGATTTACTGTGATCGTAAAATTTTGGGGTATTCCTACACATGAGTTTGCTGTTGGTGTTACACTAACAACTCCATTAATAGAACTTAAACCTGTATTGGTAGCCGTATAACCAGGGGCATTACCAGAACCACTAGCTCCAAGTCCAATTCCAGTATTTGAATTTACCCAGTCAAAACTTGTACCTATTACATTTCCTGTAAATGTTGTAACAGGAACCGCAACCCCATTACAATATGTATTATTAGGTATAGTATTAACTGTAGGTATTGGGTTAACCGTTATACTAAAACTAGCCGGTGTTCCCACACAACTATTGGCAGACGGCGTTACAGTAATCACACCGTTAATTGGCGCGGAGCCTGTATTATTAGCCGAAAATGAAGCGATATTTCCTGTACCTGATGTTGCTATACCTATAGTTGAATTAGTATTAGACCAATTAAAAACTGTAGCTGTTACGTTTCCAGTAAACGTAGTAACCGGCACTGTTGCACCATGACAATAAGAAGCACTGTTTGGTACTGATACTGTTGGTGTAGGATTTACTGTAATCGTATAATTCTGCGGTGTTCCCACACAAGTATTTGCCGAAGGGGTAACTGTTATTACGCCTGATATTGAACTTAACCCTGTATTTGTGGCACTAAACCCTGGTGTATTACCTACACCATTTGCACTTAAACCAATAGTAGTATTTGTATTTGTCCAATTAAAACTTGTTCCTGTTACACTACCTGTAAAATTACTTGCAGGGATTGCTATTCCGTTACAATAAGTTGCGCTTGGAATAGCATTTACTGTAGGTATTGGGTTAACCGTTATACTAAAACTAGCAGGTGTTCCTACACAACTATTAGCAGATGGTGTTACCGTAATCACACCGTTAATTGCCGCAGAACCCGTATTATTAGCCGAAAATGAAGCGATATTTCCTGTACCTGATGTTGCTATACCAATCGTTGAATTAGTATTAGACCAATCGAAAGCGGTTCCGGTTACGCTTCCTGAAAATGTAATAGCAGGAACAGTAGCGCCATGGCAATAAGAAGCACTAACCGGAACAGTAACTGTTGGTATTGGATTAACATTGATAGAAAAACTTCCCGGAGTTCCAACACAAGAGTTTGCTGAAGGAGTGACAGTAATAGCACTCATAACAGGTAACGCTCCAGTATTTACTGCTCCAAAAGAAGCAATATTACCTGTACCGGACGCACCTAAGCCAATTGTTGCATTTGAATTTGTCCAACTATAAGTTGTACTTGCTACAGCACCTGAAAAATTAATAGCCGGTACCGTTGATCCATGGCAATAAGTAGCACTAGGCACAGCATTAACTGTGGGAATAGGATTAACTGTAATCGTATAATTGATTGGTATACCTACACAAAAATTAGCCGTTGGTGTTACAGAAATGATACCCGTAATCGGAGAAGTGCCTGCATTAGTAGCCGTAAAACCTGGTGTATTTCCGGAGCCATTAGCGGCAAGACCAATGGCAGGATTTGAATTTGTCCAACTAAAAGTTGTTCCAGCTACATTACTTGTAAATGTAGATGCTACAATGTTGGTATTATGGCAAACACTTTGATTTGGTGGCTGTGTCATTACAGGCAATGGATTCACTGTAACTCTTCCCATAGCTGTATCTTGGCAACCATTAGAATCTGAATAAGTAACTGTAAAAATAGTAGTAGATGTCGGAGAAACTGAAGCAGAAGAACCATTACCGCCACTAGGTACCCATGTATAAGTTCCTGCACCGTTGTTAACTGTTGTTGTTAAAGCCGCAGAAGTACCACTACAAATTGTCGCAGAATTTGCGGAAGCAATCGGTTGAGGAAATAAGGATACCGAATAAGTTAAAAAAGTTTTACAATTCGTATAAGAAGTCAACTCACAAGTATAAGTAGTAGTAACTGTAGGTGAAACAGTAACGGATTGAGTTGTTTGTCCACCCGGTGTCCATGAATACGTAAATAATCCAACCGGTGCAGCTAACACAGTAGATTTTGTTGGACAGATTTGATTAATACCCGTAATAGCTAATGGAGAACAAAAAGCATCAATATATGCATACGCAAAATGCGCTCCTTTCGTGCAATCACCAACCGTATAGCGCACAGTAACACATGTGCCAATAAACGGTGTTAAATCTACTGCCACTGGTGTCCAGCTTTTATAATAAATATCCGTAGAACCTGATGCTAAAGAAAATCCTGGTATTCCAGGGCCACCGGTAACAAGGTATTGTCCACAAGCTACAGCATTTCCTGAACAATCGAACACATCTGTTTTAAAAAACGGTTGTTCATTTGCTTTATGAGGAATTTTAATACGATTACCAAATGCATCCAAAGCATAAACATAACTTGTTCCAGCTGCATTAATGCTATCTTGACCAAGATGATTTTTAAGAATAGAATCTGAGAGTGCATTTTGAATTACCACAGCATAGTAATAAACAAATAATGCATTTGAGGCCGTAACTGTAAATTTTTGTTCTAAAGTAGCACCGGCAGCACCACCAACTGCACCATCCCCTAATCTAATAGAATTAGGGCCAGTTCCTGGATTCACTACAGGAAATGCTGCAATTGGATCTGAGCCCGCTCCACTAGTAATAACATGCTGTGTGGCATTTGTAGTGTAATACATTGGAGTATAACTAGGTGTTATCGCACCAACAGCACCAGTAGTTACTTCTCCACTTGTCCCAATCCATCCACCAAAATTTCCATTATCATAACCTATATTTGTGCACGCAGGCTGCAATGGAGCCGAAGGAGGTGGCACATGGTATTGAATAGCAATATTGTAATTATAACAATCAAAATCACTGTTATCATAATCTTCATCTAGCATTATATAATAACATTGTCCTGCTGTAACGGTAATAGTAAGCATGCTATTTAAATAGTTTACAAGATTGTAACTTCCTCCACTGCCGGGAATCGGAACTCCATAAGAAGAAGCTGTCCAGTTGTTCCCAGCTGCATTTGGAGTAGTACTGTATGCCATAATTGCAGGGAATAAGGAATTTCCTGTATATGGAACATTTAATAAAACATCAACTGTTCCTGTTGTAGTAGCACAAAAATAATACAGCCAATCGCGGCCACTTAATGTAGTAAAATTATTATAAAGAGGATCATAATTATCCACATGGCCACAAGTAGTGCCAGCGGCTGCAAAAGGCAATGTTATGGGACTTCCTGCAGCGGCAGCGGCATTATCTCCACCTTGTGCTTGAATATCAAGAGAATAAATGCTAAATAAAATTAATGAAAATGTAAGTAGTAGTCTTTTCATTGTTTTCATATTTTTAAATTAAATCGGTTTTATAGTAAAATAATAAGTGTTAGTAGCACAATATTACGTATTTAGACGTTTTTCATTTTGTAGGATTTTTGTCACTTAGTGAATATGTATTTTTTTTTGCCGCTTTTTTTAAAAGAAGCTCTGCATACATTGTCTTTACTACACTTTAAACGGATACAACAAAACTGTAGAAAGTTTGTTGAATCTGATTTATTGAGTGAAATGAGGATTTAATTCGCCAAAAAAAATACATATTTCACTTTCATAAACATCAATTCACTCAATGCAATAGTAAATTCACTCATTAACTAATGTATTTTACTCGTTAAAAACAAAAATTTTAGCCTTGAGTATCAGTCACTTAACTTTTATTTGAATTTTTAGTGTAACTATTGTATGTGTTTTGTGTTATAAGTCTACAATGCTCTTAAACGCAGTCTATATGGAATTTTCACCGCGATACCATCATACCGCCGAAATGTTGCAATCTGAACAACAGATTATTGAGGCTGCGAAACAAAATCCTGAACATTTTGGGCCGCTTTATGACAAATACTACAAGCAAATCTTTGGATACGTTTACCAACGTATGGAATGTAAAGACACAGCTTTTGATTTAACCTCTCAGGTTTTTTTAAAAGCTTTAACTAATATTGAAAAATATGAATACAAAGGAGTGCCCTTTGCAAGCTGGTTATACCGCATTGCTCATAGCGAGGTAATGCAATTATTCAGAACCAGAAAAAATCTGAAAACAATCAACGCCGATGTAAGTGACCTAAGAAACATTTGTGAAGAAGTTGAAGAGGAATACATGGGACAATACAAAACCATTTTAATGGGTGTGATTAAA
>Ga0207968_100329_pt1 | contig 19055 bp, 20 predicted proteins | sample LakWasMet21_HOW5_2_FD_183867 | JGI IMG/M metagenome (GOLD analysis project Ga0207968, IMG submission 183867) | Freshwater sediment methanotrophic microbial communities from Lake Washington under simulated oxygen tension - Sediment Metagenome... | ecosystem: Environmental > Aquatic > Freshwater >...
ACCGCATGGGCAACGGCCGCCAGCTCTTCGTCCTGCCACACGCCAAAATCAAGGCGAAAATAGGCTCGATTGGCGAGCGCGTAGACCTTGAGCCGGTCGTTCTCGAGTTCGTAGCCGCGCTCGACCGCCAGTTCCACAATGACGAGATGACGGGAGCGGTCGGAATGAAACAGCGCCCAGCTTAACGATATCAAATCGCCGACCTCTTCCTCTCGCCGATCCTCGGCGCGGGCAACGGCCACCACCGCTTCGAGGTCCGTTACCATTCCGTGCCAATCGTTGAGCGTCCGGTGGACCAGGGCGCGTTGCCGCAGCAGCGCCAGCCGGCTGTCCGTTTGGGTTTCGCTGGGGAGCCGTTCCACACGCGTCAAGGCGCGGCTGAGATACTCCAGGGCCTCGCGGTTGGCAAAGCGCGCCGCCGCCTGTCCGGCCGCAAGCCGCAGATAACGCACGGCCTTGACGAAGTCCCGCCCGTCCTCGAAGTGACGTGCAAGTTCGGCGGCGATTTCTCCCGCCCGCTCTGCGTAGGCGAGTTCCAGCCGCTCGCCCAGGCGCCGGTGCACCGAGATCCGATAGGCCGGGGGCAGGCGCTGGTACAACACTTCTGCATACAGCGCATGACGGAAGACATAGTTTCCCGCCAGCGTTCCGTCCGGCCACTCCGCCACCCCATCCGCCGCCAGCATCGGTCCGCGCCGCGCCAAGGCTTCACAGCGGGCTTCGGATCTTCTCGCAGCACGGCGGCCAGCAGGGCCGCCGTGCTGTCCATCCCGGCCGCGCTCGCCACCCCGAGCAACTGCTGCTCGCCCGGGCTCAGACGCGCGACCTGCTGTTCGATCATCTGCCGAATGTCGTCCGGCACCCCGCGCTCCAGACCATCTCCGCCGCCGGCGACGCTCCACCAGCCGCCGCTCTGCTTGAGCCGCCCCTCGGCGAGCAGATAGTCGAGGAGGTTCACCAGAAACAAGGGATGTCCCCCGGTACGGCGGTGCAGGATTTCGGCGATCGCCTCGGGGAAGCGGCCTTCAGGAAAGCGCCGCCCCAGATAGGCGTGCAGTTCCGCCGAGGAGAAGCTGTCGAGCGCCACTTCGGCACACAGCTTATGCGCCTGCAATTCCTGCTGTACCCGCCGCATCGGGTGGTCCCGTAACGCCACGTCGCTCGGCCGGTAGCTGCCGATCACCAACAGCGCCGCCGGCTCCGGCCGCCGTCCCAGCGCGGCGAGCAGATCCAGCGTGGCGTAATCGCTCCAGTGCAAGTCTTCCAGCACCACGATCAGCGGCGTTTCCGCGCTCAGGGTTTCGAGGATTTCACAGCCCTCCCGCAGCATGCCCTCCTGCGTGGCCCCCAGCACTTCCCGTTGCAGATCCAGGCGCTGCTCCGCCGAAAGCAGCCCCGGCATCTGCACCAGCCAGGCCGGCGCCCGGGCGCGTAATACGGAGATCAGGCTCGGCCCCTGCCGCGCCAGCGCGCCCAGCAGCGGCAGCAACGCCTCGCCCGCGCCAAAGTGCTCGATGCACTGCCCCCAAAGCACCGCCGGCTTATCCTGCCCGGTCTGCATAAACATCTCGATCAAAGTGCTTTTGCCTATCCCCGCTTCGCCGGTGACGAAGGCCAGTTGCCGGCGGCCTGCCACGGCCTTTCCCCAGAGCCGCTGAAGATGCGCCAAAGGCGCCTCGCGGCCCACCCCGGGGAGGGCGTCCGGTGTGTCCCAGCGGATCGACGCCAAGGCGCCGCCGGCGGTCGGACCGGCCGCAGCGGTCACCGGATGGGCGTCCTCCCGGCTCACCTCGGCGATGAAGCGATAGCCGCGCCGAGCCACCGTCTCGATGTAGCTCGGTGCCTTGGGGTCATCGCCCAAAGCCTGCCTCAGTTCGTTCATGCGGCCCTTGAGCGCCGATTCGCTGACAAAATGGTGTGTCCACACGGCATCCTGCAATTCATCCTTGGTCACCAGCCGCCCCGCCCGCTCGGCCAGGCAGCACAGCAGCGCGAACGCCTTGGGGGCAAGGTTGACGACCTGGCCGTCACGGCACAGGCTGGCATCCCCGGTATCGAGCCGGAACCGATCGAATAACCAGACAGGCTGGGGCATGGTGTTGTTCTCCTCGAGTATTCCGCGTGTAGGCCAGAGGATCATTGCGTCTGGCGCATGGGTCCGCCTGCCGGAGGCAAGCGGCGTTTTCCGGCTTGCCAGACCGCGCCCGAACCGGACTTAAACCGGACCGCATCCGAACCGGAGCCGGACGGCTTCCCGCCATTATTCCTGATTTCGCCGATTACCGTGCGTTGCAATGTCACGCCTAGCTATGATTATGTACCCGCTTTTGTAGCTGACGACCCCGATGAATTTGGTTCCGCTGCTTATTGGAAAAATCCAAACTGGGAGTGGAATTCTTTGATTGTTGGCTACAAGGATACTGACGGCATCGGTACTAAAGCCCAAATGACTGCCTCACTGAAAAAAGTCAGCAGGGCAACGCTGAGCGAATCGACCATTGCGACGTTTAACAGCAACCTGACAGCCAGTGTCGTGGCGCATGAAGACGTAAAGACATTCGACCATACCTTTGATTTCGAAAGCAACGAGTACTACGTCGAAATCAACCTGTACCGTACGGACACCAGCGTGGCGACCCCGGTCGCTTATAGCGTCCGCTTGGCAAATGGTTGGGTCCCTGAAATAGCCCATTAACGCCGAAAAAACCGCCGACGGGATGTTTTCTTATGTCACCATCCCGTCCATCCGGAAGTACATCGTTTTCTGTCATTTCTGCATCCCCCATAAAGGGAATGCCGAAATCCGGAAGCGATAGACGGCAACTTTACAACGGCATCGTCCCTTGTGTGACACCAACGGTCGGAGGTTTTAACATCGTCGGCAACACGAGCTTTTGGGTATCGGTGCCGTAATACCGTCGTAACCGCTATATTTTAAATGGCGCTCTATCGTCAACTCAAAGAGGGAATCAAAGACAGTGCGCAAATGGAAAAACCGGAACTCCGTAGAGGATCTCAAATGCGGCTCTAAACGAGCCAAGGGAGTGTACTGAGGTGGACGAGGCATCTTGTAACGCACCGGCTTCAGAAAAATAACAGCGGCGTTTCTCGCATGCGTCATTGGCGCATCAGCGTGAAAAACGCTTGCCGAGGGTGATGGCGAGGCTGAAGATCGTCAACATGCCGTTGCACGAACTGCGGGCAAATCAGGCATGATTCGAATTTGGATGCGGCGAATCCAGCCGGATTCAGACTGCGGGTCGGGCGGCTCGGCAGAGCGTGTCCCGACCTGCAAAGAGGGAGCGAGAAGCGGGCTTAGTTAGGATAAACCACTTTAGGCTCGAAGCTGGCCGCCGGATATTTCGGATCGAATTCGCTTTGCTTTGCAGCGGCTGCTTTTTCGGCGCATTTGGGTGCAGCAGACTCACTGCTGCTGGACGCTGCGGCGGCCGCATCCTTATCGATGAAAACGACTTTCGGCTGGAAGTTCGCGGCCGGGTATTGATCGTCGCCGGCTGCCGACGCGGTCAATGAGCAAAGCGCGAGACCCGCGGTCAGAAGTCCCGAAATAATTGTTTTTTTCATAATGATGTGTCTCCGATGGTGTATAGGGTAGCCCCTATGGGTTGTAACGTTTCACAAAGCCTGATCGGTGTTAGTATCGGGCAAATCTAGCTAATTAGCAACCCCCGGTTGGCGTAATCGAAAGCCGCGATCAAAGCGCTACAGAAGTTGTTTTATATGGGGCGCGCCGTCCAAAAGCTGGCGCCTAAACGCTTCGATTTCGTTTTCATCCTGCCTTAGGTCTCGCGGTATCGTGACGCGAATATCGCCGACGATCGACATCGGCGAAGGCGACAGAAAAATCAGCCGGTCGGCCAGCGCGATCGCTTCGCGCAGGTCATGCGTGACGAACAATACCGTGTGCGGACGTTTCCGCCAAAGTTCCAGCAACAGTTCCCGGACTTGTCTTGCGGTCGGCGGATCGAGCGACACGAACGGCTCGTCCATCAGCAACAGTTCGGGATCGATCGCAAACGCGCGGATGATCGCGACCCTTCGACTCATGCCCAGCGACAGGCGCTCAGGGTACACATGCTGAAAGCGGGTCAGTTGCATCGTCTCGAGCAAAAAATCGACCGTTTCTGTGGCGTCACGTCCTTGCAGCACTAGTTCGATGTTTTGCCTGACCGTGCGCCAGGGCAAAAGGCGCGGATTCTGAAAGATATAACCGATCTTCGGCCGCGCCTGCTGCCGGGCGATTCGAATTTCGCCGTCATAATCCTGATCGAGATCGGCGACGATGTTCAGCAATGTGGTCTTGCCGCAGCCGGAAGGGCCGACCAGGCAGACGAACTCGCCGGCATGCAGGGTCAGTTTAAAATCCTGGATCGCGGCATGCGGCGCGGCCTGACCCGCGGCCGGGTAGACCTTTTGCCTGACCTCGATCTGAATGTCGCTCACCTGCGCCACCTTTGCGATTGTTTATCCAGCGGTTTCAGGATCGTATGCTCGATGCCCTGGATCACGATCACGAACGCGATCGAATAGGCCAGAATGCTCGCGACATCGAACAATTGAAAATACAGATGCAGTTGGAAACCAACGCCGTTGTTGCGGCCCAGGAGTTCGACGATCAGGATGATTTTCCAGATCAACGCGAGCCCTGAGCGGGTCGCGCTCATCATGAAGGGATGCAGTTGCGGCCAGATCACATGCTTCAGCGTGTTGATCCGGCTCAGCCGATAGCAGCGCGCCATGTCCAGCAGGTCCTGATCGAGCGTGCGGGCGCCTTCGCGTATCGTTACGATCACGTTCGGCAGCTTGTTGATCACGACCGCCAAAATCGCCGAGGCTTCGCTCAGACCGAACCAGACATAGCACAGGATGATCGTGACCAGGGCCGGTATGTTCAGAAAGATCACCAGCCAGTTGTCGAAGAACGCGTTCAGATTTTTGTTGCGCCCGAGCGCGAGGCCGATCGCCGAGCCGAGCAGCATCGCGACCGCGAAGCTGACGATCAGGCGGATCAGGGTCGATCCCAGATGATAAGTCAGCTGTCCGGAGAGGAGTTCCAGCCAAAACACGCCGGCCACCGTCACAGGCGAAGGCAAGAGATTGCTGTCCAGCACCCACGCGGCGCCCTGCCATGCCGCGACGAAGACCGCCAGCGACAGGGCCGGAAAAAATTTTTGCAGTTTACTCAAGATGCGCCGGGATCAGTCGAGGGTCCAGAAGGTGCCGGGCTGGAGCGATTCGGCAGCGCCGGTCAGCTGTTTGCCGCTCAACTCGCGGAGCAGCAGGTAGATGCGCTCGGCGGCCTGCCGCTCGGCTTCTCCACCCGGCTGGACGATGCCGTCGCAATAGCGCTGCCTGAGCTTGTCCTGGCTGGCCTGATCGTTGGTCTTCAGCAGCGGAATCACGCCGCGCCAGGCGTCATCCTGGGTGCACAACTGCTTTTTCGCCGTTTCGGTAGCCTTCAGAAACGCGTTGAGCGCCGGTTTATGCGCTGAAGCCCAGCTCTGCTTGAACACATAACCGAGGTTCGCGACCGGCTCGTTGATGCCGAGCCCTTGCAGGATGCCCTTGCCGTCGATGATTTGCCGGTAGCCCTGGGCCTCCAGGCGCGCCGCGAAATGCCAGTAATTCAGCGCGGCATCGATGCGTCCGAGTTTCAATTGCTCGTCGATCAAGGGCGGCGCGCCGAACACCTTTTCGACGCTCGCATCCAGATCGATCTGCTGCTTTTTCGCGAGCGCCTTCAGCAGCAGCCAGTTTTTGTCGAACTCGCCGCCCGCGATGCCGAGACGCTTGCCCTTCAGGTCGGCCAGGGATTTGATCGGGCTGTCGCCGGCGACGACCAATGCGCCGGAGGTGGTCGAATACGGATAAAAGGTGAAATCGGCACCCGTGGACCGCATCCTGGACACCCAAATCCAGTCCGAGATGATCAGATCGACCGCGCCGGATTGCAGCGCGACCTTGCCGGCCTCGGCGTTCGCAAGCTGTTGCGTCTGTACCGTAAAGGGCTGTTTCGCCTTTTCAGGGTCCTGTTCCAATACCGACAACTCCCAGCCGGAGGTGCCGGTGGCTTGCATGCCGATACGGATCGGGGTTTTGTCTTCCGCAAAACTGGCGCAGGAGGCCGACAGAAGCAGGCAGAGCAGGGTGTTTTTGAGTTTCATAACGACATTTATCCGTGCGAGAGTCAGATTATATGCTATTCATGCCGGCCTGCGTAATCCGTACAGTCCGGCCGCCGGGCCGAGCCTTCTTATTGCTCGACCGTTACAAAGCCCATCTTCGCAATGCCCGCATGTTGCACCGCGGCCATGATTTCGGCGACCTTGCCGTAGTTGACCGCCTGGTCCGCGTACAGGTGCACCGCAATCTCGGGATCGCGGGCCAGCTCGGTTTTTAAGGCTGCCTCGAGCGCGGCGTTATCCGCGAGCGGTTTTTTGTTCAGGGTGATCGCGCCCTGCGCGTCGATGCCCAGCTGTAAGGGCTGATCTTTCACATCGGCCGTGGTCTGCGCGGTTTTCGGCAGGTTCACCTTGACCGACTGAGTCAACAGGGGCGCGGTGACCAGCAGAATGATCACCAGCACCAGCATCACATCGACCAGCGGCGTGACGTTGATTTCGCTGACCGCATCCTGGTCGTCCGATTGCGCTTTAAAGGCCATGTTATTTCCTCGCGTGCGCGTCCGAATTGAACGCGATATGCAGAAAGCCGTCGGCGAAATTTTCGAGGCCGACCCGGTGCTGCTTGGCGCGCTTCACGAAATAGTTGTAGGCGAGCACCGCCGGCACCGCGACCGCGATGCCGATCGCGGTCGCGATCAGCGCATCGCCGATCGGGCCTGCGACCACGTCGAGGCTCGCCGAGCCGCTCTTACTGATGTCCTGCAGCGCATTCATGATGCCGAGCACGGTGCCGAACAGGCCGACGAAAGGCGCGGTGCTGCCGATGCTGGCGAGCATGGTCAGGCCGCTTTCCATCGTCCGCAGTTCCTGTTGGGTTTGGATGCGCAGGGCCTGCTCCAGCAACGCTTCCGGCTCGCCGCGGTACTTCAGCGCCGCGCCGCCGGTTTGTTTCAGGTCGGCCAGCCAGGCGAAACCGCGTTGTGCGATGTTTGCCTTCGGGCCGCGCGCCAGGCTCGGCGGCAGAATTTCGGCCGCTTCCAGATTCGGCGCGTCCCAAAAGACCAGCAGGTAGCGCTCGTTATTGCGGTTGTTTTGTCTAAACTGCCAGGCCTTGAACACGATGATCGTCCAGGTGATCACCGAGAAAATCAGCAAGGTATAGAGGGTTCCATCGATGATCACTGACGGTGGAATTTGCAGGGGCATTCACTTCTCCAGAGGGTTATTCGTTCAATTTGAATTGCATAGGCACGGTGACCGTGCTGGCGACCGGCGTGTCGCCGCGTTTGGCCGGAATGAAGGTCCAGTTTTTGACCGCCTCGATCGCGGCTTCGTCGAGCATTTCATGGCCGCTGCTTTGCTGCACCGAAATGCCGGCACTATGGCCGTCGGCGGTCACCTGGACGCGCAGCAGCACTTTGCCTTGCCAGCCGCGGCTTTTCGCAATGCGCGGGTATTCGGGCTTCGGATTGGATTTGTAATTGGCTTTATAGTTCGCCTCGGTAAAGGTTTCGGTCTTCGGCGGTTGCGCCGCCGGTGCTACCGCGGGCCTTGGCGGTGCCGAAATCGGCGGCGCCGGGCTGGTTTGCCGGGGCGCCGCAGGCTCGGGTTTTGCTGCCGGTGCGGGTTCAGGCGTAGGGGCGCGGACCGGCTTCGGGGCTGCCTGCGTTTTCTTCGGCATAACCGGCGCTTTTTTCGGCTTGACCGGTTTGGGCTGTGGCTTGGGCGGCACGACCGGCGGCGCGGGCGGAGCCGGTTTTACCGGCTGCGGCGCCGGCGCGGCGATCAGCGCCACATCCATCACCAGGGGTTTTGCGGGCGTTTCCGGCTCGTCAGGCCGATGCAGATAAGCGATCAGCGCGGCATGCAGCAGCAAAATCATTAAAAACACAGAGATCCATTGCCGCCGCGAGCTTTCTTCGTCGTGTTGCTTGCCCCGGGCGTTTTCCTGGGTTTTAAAAGACTGCATTGCCGTGATCAGACCGAAACGTAATAAGCCGGGTATTTTAATGGTCCCGGCTGGGATTTACCAATCGGCGGCGCTTTCGCTTCGAGCCGATGCCGGGCGACCTGCAAATCGGCGTTAACCGCAAAAGCGAAAGATGATAAAATCCCGATGTTTACATTCATTTCATTATCCGCCGTGCAAACGGCGCAGCCAAGATTACAGCATGTCCTTTCATCACAGTTCATACCGCCATTTATCTCTGCTTGCCGCCGCCTTGCTGACTGCCTGCGCGGAAACCCGCCAGATCGCGATAGATCGGCCCGAAATGACGCCGCAGCCTTTGCAGCCGCTGGCTGGGTTTCAGGCGATCGATGGCGACGATTATTACGTTCGCCTGGTTTCCGAATTTTCCGCTCAGGGCGACAATTTCCTGAAAGGCGGCTGTTCGGACCTCGCGCCTTACCAAAAAGGCGACTTGTCTGCCGCGTTGGTTTACCGTGTCCGCAACGACGTGGTCAAATTCCAGGGCGAGGCATCCGGCTTCCTTTACCAGGCCACGACCGGCAAGTGCAATTTCAGGTTCGATGCGAAAAAACTGACTCTGACGCCGTGGCTGCGTCTCGACAACGGCAGAGAAACGCAGGTCGATTATGATTTCTACACCAATGCGAACAGCGACCTGGATGTTTCGAGCCTGGTCGGCGACGTGAATGCCGCGAGCGGCATTTTGGCGATGACCGGCGCGGGGCTGGGCGTCGCGGTGATGGGGCAGTTGGCCGGGCAGTGGATGCAGAGCAGCCAACAAGCGGCTCCGGCCCAAAATCAGTCATCCGCGAAGCAGAGCTCCGAATCGCATTCGTTGCCGGCGCTGGCCGCCTACAGCGGCAAGACCGGCAAGCTGAATCAGACCGTCTTCAAGGTCTTTCAGGTCGACGAAGGCGGCCTCAATCTGCTCGGCGCCGAAACCAAACCGTTGGGCGAGCTGAAGATTTATCCCGAAATCGTGCCGACGCTGCTTCTGCGTACCGGTTCTGACGGCGTGCCCGACGCCCATGATTTGTCTTTCGAGGAACTGAGCCATTCGACGATCAAGTCGGCTGGAGGCGACATCAAGCTGGAGCAATTGATCGCCCAGTCGCCGCCGCTCGACAGACCGAATTTAAAGCTGGACTGGAAAAATTACGCGGATGTCGAAACGAACTGCCGTAAATTGAAACTGACCCTGAAGGCGCTCGGCTTCAACAAGTTCGACCGCAATGCACTGCTGTATTATTTCCTCGCCAATAGCGGCGACTGGAAAAATTACAACATCGACCGGCGCCGGGCGACGGACAACGACATGCGTCCGAAAACGATCGCGGCCTACCGCGACAAGAATTTCGGCGCCTGTCTGGCGGAAGACGATTATGCGGTGATGAAGGTGATGGGGCTGGCAGTCAATACGCCCGCCGATTGGGATCAGCTCGGCGCCACCAGCCGCCAACAGGAGCAGTTATTCTCGCCCCTGCAATCGATCGAACGGCAGTTGCTGGCGGTGCTCCGCAATACCTCGGCCGCCGAGATGGAAAGGCAATTGTATCCGCTGTTGATGACCGCCGATAAAGCGAACGGCAAGGTCTTGCTGCAAAACCATCTGGGCGATTTCGGCCTGGAAAAGTTGCTGAATCCGCCGGCGGTTCCCGCTGCGCCTCAGTCTGCCGATACCGCCTTGCCACCGGCGCCTGCACCGGTTGTGCCGGCAGCCCCGTCCCTTTCGACGATTCCGGGCGAAGGCATTCAGGTCAGCGCGAAGCAACTGGCCGAGGTCTTTCTGGGCCTTAAAATCGGCGAACTGAGCTGCGCGCGTCTGGCGCCAGGACAGCAGGGCAAGGGCATCGGCATCCTGCTTTTCACAACTAAGGAAGGCGGTCCCTGGGCCAAAGGCGGCGCGCTCGAATTCGAATTCGCGGACGGCAAAGTTAACCGTCTGGCCTTTCAATTACCCACTTACCGGGATTTCGAGCAGGACATCGCCGACCGCCCCGAAGTCGGCGGCTGCCGGATCGACCCGGCGTGGCTTGCGAAACTGCATTGAGAATAAAGGCTTAAGGCTGGCTAATGCGCAACTCGCCGTTATCCTGCGCGATCTTGTAATGCTGGAGGACGTTCATGCCGAGCAGGGGCTGGCTCAGATTCGGCACGATCATGCTTTCCGCATCCTTGACCACGAAATTGCCGAATTTCAATTCCGGGATCACCGCGGTGCAGGCTTCGGTGATGCCGTTCGCGGTTTCCATCAGCGCCTTGTCTTTGCAATGGATGCCCGCCGCGGACGCGATGACGTTGGGCAGCGAAACGACCGAAGCGCCGGTATCGATCACAAAAATGAGCGGTTTGTCGTTGACCGCGCCGTCGACAAAATAATGCCCGCTGCCGTGCTGTTTGAGCGCCAGCGGCGTGGCGGCTTCGGCCGGTTGGGTTTTGATGGTCGGCGTCCAGGATGAGAGCGTTTCGACGTTGGCCGCGCAAGGCGTTTTTTGATAAAGCAGGCGGCCTTCCGAATTTTTGCATTTGTAGATTTGATCGCCTAGCGTTGGCGCGCAGGATGCGGCCAAAAGCGCGCCGACGGTCAACTGAATGGCTGATTTGCGCATAACTTCCCCGGATGAAATGTATTTTTGATTCCGTCGGCAGCAGGCCGCGTAGGATTCACCGTACACTATAGTCGATCCGGCGAAACGTGACGTTATGCTATCGGCAAATCCGCTCCCTGCGAGACGCTCTGAACAGGAGGCTTGTAGAATGAGCACAAAGATTAACCCGCTGGCCCTGAGTCGTCGCTGTGCCTTAGCCGATGTATTTATTGCCGGAGATCGGCAAGGTTTTGTTGCTGTCTTGACTTCCCTATCCGTCAGTCAACTGTGTGCACTTTTGCTTCGCCGCTGCCGGCGCGTAGAGAAAATCCTGATACGGCGCATTGTCTTTTTCGGCCAGGCCGAGTTTTTCGCGCTCGGCGCACCAGCGTCTTTGAAAATAGTCCGCAAACAGATCGGGCATGTTCCAGTTGGCCGATTCGAAGGAATACTCCGTGCGGGTCTTAATGTCGGCCTGCCAGTGCAGGTATGGCATCCTGCCGACCGGTTCGGAGAGATAGAAGCTGTTGTAGATTTCCATCATTTTCGGCGCGTTGCGCAGGATGATGAACAGCGGGATACTCGGCAACGAGTCGTAGACGAAAACGCCGAGCGAGCCTTCGCTGCGGTTGTCGATGCGCCCGGCGATGTCTTCGAGCGCGGACAGGAACAGGCGATTGTTTTGGCGAAACTCCTCGGCCTCGTAGCCGATGATTTCGCTGGCGCACAGTTCGGAAATCGAACAATCCTTTAAAATCAGCATCCTGACGTGCACGCCTCTGCGGATCGCATGCTCCAGTTCGCGGCAGTGATGTTTGTAACGCGGATCGAAGGTAATCAGCCAATACACATAATCGCCGTGATAAAGTCCGTGCATCAGCTCGGAAAAATCCAGTTCCTTGTTGGTGATTCCGACAAAGCCGCGTTTGGTCGCGTTGATCACGGTGCCGTCGATATATTTGGTCAGCACGTTCTGAAACATTTTCTCGGTTTCCCGGCGTTCTTCGGTCGCGATGATCCAGTGATGAAAAAAACCGACCGAAATCACGACCGAGGTGAACAGGCCGAATTCGGAGATCAGTTTCAGCAGCCAGACGTAATCTTTATCGGGAAGATCGGTTGCCAGCACGCCGAAGATTTTGTAGACCACAAATCCGCCAAAAATCAAAACCAGCGCGAACAGCCATTTCAGGATGGTAATATTCGATGACATGGCCTTTCCCCTTTGCTTTTCGGGGCGAAAATTATTGATAATGAGGCTCTCTGTTATGGGTTACGCGACATTTTTTAACAGCTATTGGACCCTGTAGCACAGCATTAAATTCATTCTTTGAGATGCATAGCGGCAAGGAAGCGGCCGAACATATCCGGAAGAAATACGCTCATTTCAAGGACCAGATTGCGACGGCGGAGGATTTCATCGCGCTGAGCGCGACGAAGAGCGAGCTGAGCGGGAAAAAATACCGGGTGTTTTGCGCGGGTGAAAAGGTGCAGGACAGCGAGCGGTGGCTGCTGGGCGAGCTGAAGTCGTACCGGCAATAAGATGCGCCGGAGTCGAAGTTTTTACAGGTCCGCGGCGGTCAGGATTTTGTAAAAATGATAGGCCGGTTCTTCGTAGGGATGGACGGCCAGCAGGGTCTGCACGACGGCTTGGATCGCTTCGTCCCGGCAGATCATCTCGACCTTGTATTCGGTCAGCCTTTCCAGTCTATCCGTTTCTCCCCGATGCGGCCGGCTGCCTGCCAGCGGCCGAAACTGGCCCTCGCCCCGCACCTGCCAGCAGCAGCGGTCATAGGCCTCGTAGTAGCCGGCGCCCTGCGCAAACAGGGCTGCCTTGACCGCTTCAAGATGCGATTCGGGGACGTAGAAACAGAGTTGGTACATGGAGTTCGTAGGGTACGCTGCGCGTACCCTTTTCAGCTGGAAGGGGTTTTTCAACCCCGTCCTGAAAGTTTAACGCCAGCTTCGAAGTTACAATAAAACGTGCGGACGGGTTGGCAAAACCCGTCCGGCGTCGGGCTTAGGGATCAGTTTTCTCCCGCCCGGACATCAAACTCGATCTTCCAGCGCTGGCCGTCTTTTTGCGAAACCGCCTGCAATTCGAGCGTGCCGACTTCGGTGACCGCCGCGCCGAGATGAACCGGCACCACTTCGCCCGGACGGCGATTTTCCGGCGGCAGCGTCACTTCGATCTCGTCGAGTTCGGTCAACTCTTCGTCCGCCCAATACGCCAGGCGTTCGCCGACCTGGTCGTCGCGGCGCGAGTTCGAGGCGAAGAAGCGGAAGCGCACCGGTTCGCCGACCACGAGTCCGAATTCCTCGTCCGGCAGTTCTTCCTGAGTGCCTTCTTCCATTCCGAACGGCGCGATGCACAAGGCTTGCAGTTCCGGCGGCAGGCCGGGCACCGCCGGCATTGCGCTTTCGACGCCGACGTAATACGAGGCCGCGGTGCCGCCCTTGATGCGCACGCCTTTGCCCTTGCGGACCACGCCGTAGTAAGACGCGCCGCGTGCGACCGCGAGATCGAGATCGGCGCCGGGCAGGAGTCTCGCTTCGGGCGCGTCTTCCGCTGTCAGCCAGGAGTTCACCACCTCGGTCAAGCGCTCGGCCAACGGCTCTGCCTTCAGCACGCCGCCGTTGAACAGGATCGCGGTCGGATGCAGGAAGGTCGCCTGTGCGGGCAGGTTGACGTCTTTCAGGTCATCGGCCGCGCTTTGCTGCTTGGCCAGGAAGGCGGCCAGATGGCGCGTGATCGCGGCATCCTGCGCATACGGCAGGCCGACGGTCCGAAGGCCGGTGCGCGGTCTTACGAGCGGTCGGTCGGCCGCGCTGACCTTCGGCATGAAGCCTTCGACCAGCACTTGATTGATTTCTTCGCGGGTCAGCTCGGTGCGCAGGGTGCCGCCGATCAAGGAGGAGCCGCGGTTCGCGACCACGATCGGCATCTGATCGACAGACGCCTCGTTGAAGATTTTTTCCTTTGCATCGCGGCAGCTGTGCATCAACGACTGCACCTGCCACGGTTCGAGCCGGCGGCCGTCTTTTTCGAGCTTGGCCTTGACCGTATAGGCGAGCGCCAAGTCCATGTTGTCGCCGCCGAGCAGGATATGGTCGCCGACCGCGACCCGGGTCAGTTCGAGGTTGCCTGCATTGTCGGTCACCGCGATCAGCGACAGGTCGGTGGTGCCGCCGCCGATGTCGACGACCATGATGATGTCGCCGCATTGCGCATAGTTCCGCCAGTCGCCGTGGCTTTGCTCGATCCAGCTGTACAGCGCGGCCTGCGGTTCCTCCAGCAGGATCGCCCGACCCAGGCCGACCGCGCGCGCCGCCTCGGCGGTCAGTTCGCGGGCGGCCGGATCGAACGATGCCGGCACCGTGATCACCAGATCCTGATCTTCCAATGGCGCATCGGGGTGCAGATTGCGCCAGGCATCGTGCAGGTGCTGCAAGTACGCGGTGGTCGCCGCGAAAGGAGAGACCCGCTCGACTTCCTCGGGCGCATCGCTCGGCAGGATCGGCGACTTGCAGTCGACGCCCGCATGGCAGAGCCAGCTCTTCGCGCTCGCGACCAGGCGAATCGGCGTCTTGCTGCCGAGCGTGCGGGCGATTTCGCCGACCAGATGCTCCGGTTTTTGCGTCCAGGGCAGGGCGGTCGAGCCTTCGGCCAGTTCCGCTTCGTGCGCCTGATATAAAAACGAAGGCAGTTGCGGCTTGTCTTCGACGGAGCCGGGCGAGGTCAGCTGCGGAATCGCCAGCACTTCGGGCGAAAAGTCGTCGTGTTCGACCTGGCTCAAATCGGCATAGGACAGCACGCAATGGGTCGTGCCGAGGTCGATACCGACCGAAAAGCGCGGGCCGGACCCGGTCGCTTGAATGTCTTCGCTCATAATTCCACCTCTGCCGGGGCGACGATCGCCGCGTTATAGCCTTGCGTCAGTTTCGGCAGCCGGATTTGCGTGACCTGCCAGCCTTTATGCACCAGCGTGCCGGTAAACGGCGCTTCGCCGGTCACCTTGCCGGTCAGCCGCACGCTTGCCGCATCGAAGCCTTTTTGCAGCGTGACCTTGCCGCCTTCCTGTTCGCTGCGCACGGTGGCCAGGGTAAAGTGCTCGTTGATCACCTTGTTGCAGCCTTCGTGCACGACGCGCGCCGCGACGCCGATATCCGCATCGCTGAAAGCGGAGAGGTCTTCCTTGATGAAGTCGATGAAGCGCGCCTGTTGCTGCAGAAGGCCCAGCAATTGCAGCGCGGCATCCGGGGTCGATTCTTTCAGAATCACCGGTTCCGGCGCGGGGCCGGGCACGATCTTTTCGACTTCGACGATTTTCTCGACGATCTTGACGACAGGTTCCGGAGCCGGCGCTGCGACAGGCGCAACGACAGGAGCCACGGCCGCAGCGGCATGTTTCTTCCGGCATCTGGACATGCCGATCAACATCGACAACAGCACGCAGATCAGGATCAGCGCCAATACCGCGGCGGTGCCGGCCAGGCACACGTGCCAGAGGTCAAAGGTGGTCGGTCGCAGGGACAAATCGATGGCATATTGCATATTCATAATCACTCCTTATTGGGTTTGCCCGGCATCGCGCGCGGCGGCCGCAAACATCAGGTTTTGCAGCACCGCGCGGGTCGTTTGCATGCGCATCTGCTTCAAATGGCGGCCAATGATCACCTCGGGCACTTTTTCGCCCGCATAGACATCGTGCATCTTCGCCAACTCCGACTCGCATTGTTTGATGACTTGTTCGGTGCCGGCGCGCACATCGACTGACTGATAAGCGGGTTTGCGCATCTCGGCATCCACGCATTTTCTGTAGTCGAACTGGGATGACTGGATTTTCTTGATCGTGGCGTCCGACAAGGTGGTGTTGTGCCATTCATTTTTCGGGTCGTCCGCAAAAACGGCGAAGGAGGACGACAATAAAACAAGGAAAAGAAACTGTTTCATAGGATTCTCGGGATGATTAAAGGGTAAACAAGCAATCGATTTTGCCGGCCGCGCACGACCGGCCGGTTCTTGGTCGATATTAGGGCAATGCGCGTTTTTTCAAGCGGCACAGCGGCGAACGTTTTGCCGATGAAAACAATAAATTCAACAGGTTAAAAAGCATCTTGAGGTATAATGGGGACAGTATATTGGAAACTTGCGTCAAAGGCATGTACAAAGTCAAGGGCCGGCTGATTTATCAAAGCCACGATGACGACGGCGTCATCGAAGTGGTCGAAAAAAACAACGTCAGGTCGCTACACTTCGGTTCCTCCGCAAGGCAAAGCTGCCTGCGCCTGGACGATCCGGAAAATCTGGAACTGGCCTATCTGCGCGCAATGAATAGCTGGATGCTGTTTAAAGATGCTCCGGAGCAGGGTTTACTTCTCGGTTTGGGCGGCGGCTCGCTCGCCCGGCACTTATTATATCATTTTCCGGATTGCCGGTTAGTCGCGGTCGAATACCGGAAGGACGTGGTCAAGGTCGCGCGCAGCCATTTCGGGCTGCCGCTGGACAATCGCCTGAAGGTGATCCTGGACGACGGCGGCGAATATGTGCGCCGCCGGATGGAAACTTTGGGCGGCTATTTCAGTCTGTTGTTCGTCGATATATTCGATCATGACGGCATGTCGCCGTCGCTGTCGAGCATCGCGTTTTTCGATGCCTGCCGGGCGCTGCTGAAGGATGACGGCATGCTGATCGTGAATCTGTGGAGCACCGACAAGAATTTGTTCGCCGCTTACTGCGATTGGTTGAACAGCGCCTTTCAGGAACGGGTGCTGTTTTTGCCGGTCAACGACTATGACAATGTGATCGGCCTGGCCTTCAACAAAGGCGCGCCGCTGTATTCGCTGAAGGATCTGCGCAGCCGGGCGGAAGCGCTCGAACAAGTTTACCGTATCGAATTTTCAAGCTTTCTTAAAACGCTGATCAAATCCAATTCCCGCGTTATCAACCGAGTAATCACCAAATGACCCATCCTGCTTTTTCTGCCGAGCCGTATCTGTTCGGTTACCGTAAATTCTGGGCGCAGCGTTTCGGCGTGGCCCCCGAACTGCCGATGAGCAAGCAGGAAATGGATGCGCTGGGCTGGGACAGCTGCGACATCATTCTGGTGACAGGCGACGCCTATGTCGATCATCCGAGCTTCGGCATGGCGCTGATCGGCCGCGTGCTCGAAGCGCAGGGTTTTCGGGTCGGCATCCTCTCGCAGCCGGACTGGACTTCGGTTGAGGATTTCCGGAAGCTCGGACGCCCGAACCTGTTTTTCGGGGTGACCGGCGGCAACATGGATTCGATGGTGAACCGCTACACTTCCGACAAAAAAATCCGTTCGAACGACGCCTACACCGCGGCCGGCGAAGCCGGCAAGCGCCCCGACCGCGCGGTCAACGTGTATTCGCACCGCTGCCGCGAGGCCTTTAAAGACGTGCCGGTCATCATCGGCGGCATCGAGGCGAGCCTGCGCCGGATCGCGCATTACGACTACTGGTCCGATACGGTCAAAAAATCGGTCCTGCTCGACTCGAAGGCCGATCTCTTGGTCTACGGCAACGGCGAACGGCAGATCGTCGAAATCGCGCACCGGCTCGCGCAGGGCGAGGCGATTTCCGATCTAACCGGCATTCGCGGCACCGCGCATTTCGTGAAGGAGATTCCGGCGGGTTACGCGGTCAAGGATTCGACCGATGTCGACAAACCGGGCACGCTGATGCCGCCGCAAAATCCGTATCAGGAGCAGCCGGCCTGCGAGACCAAGGCGCCGGAGGCCGCGCCGGGCGAAAACGTGGTTAAATTCGACAAGACCCTGCTCAGAAACCAGCGCGCGAACACGGTCATCCGTCTGCCCGCCTATGAGGCCGTCAAGGACGATCCGATCCTGTACGCGCATGCCTCCAGGGTCATGCACGGCGAGACCAATCCCGGCAATGCGCGCCCGTTGATCCAGCAGCACGGCCCGCGCCAGGTCTGGATCAATCCGCCGCCGATCCCGTTGACCACCAAGGAAATGGACGGCGTCTTCGATCTGCCTTACTCGCGCCTGCCGCACAAGACCTACGGCAAGGCCAACATTCCGGCGTTCGAGATGATCCAGCATTCGGTCAACATCATGCGCGGCTGTTTCGGCGGCTGCACGTTTTGTTCGATCACCGAACACGAAGGCCGCATCATCCAGAGCCGTTCGGAAGATTCGATCATCCGCGAAATCGAAGCGATCCGCGACACCTCGCCGGCCTTTACCGGTCACATCTCGGACCTGGGCGGCCCGACCGCGAACATGTACCGGCTCGCCTGCAAGGACCCGGAGATCGAAGTCGCCTGCCGCAAGCCCTCCTGCGTGTACCCCGGCATCTGTCCGAATCTGAACACCGACCACACGCCGCTGATCAAGCTTTACCGTAGAGCCCGAGCGCTTCCGGGCATCAAGAAGATCTTCATCGCCTCGGGCCTGCGCTACGATCTCGCGGTCACCTCCCCGGAATACGTGAAGGAACTGGTCACCCACCATGTCGGCGGCTATCTGAAAATCGCCCCCGAACACACCGAGCAGGGCCCGCTGTCGAAGATGATGAAGCCCGGCATCGGCACTTACGACCGCTTCAAGCAGATGTTCGACAAATACTCGAAGGAAGCCGGTAAGGAGCAATACCTGATCCCGTACTTCATCGCAGCCCACCCCGGCACGACCGATGAGGACATGCTGAACCTGGCTCTGTGGCTAAAGCGCAACGGCTTTCGGGCCGATCAGGTCCAGGCCTTCCTGCCGTCGCCGATGGCGATCGCGTCCGCGATGTACCATTCCGGCAAGGACACGCTGCACAAGGTCAGCCGCAACGCCGAGGACATTTTCATCCCGAAAAGCGTCAAACAGCGCCGCCTGCATAAAGCCTTCCTGCGCTACCACGATGCGAACAACTGGCCGCTGCTCCGTGAAGCGTTAAAGGAGATGGGCCGCAGCGACCTGATCGGCAACGGCAAACACCACCTGATCCCGACCTTCCAGCCCAAAGGCACCGGCGGCGTCGCTGCCGAAAAGCTGCAACACTTTCGAACCAAGCATACCGGGCAGGAAGCGGGATTGGTCGGGAAAAAACGAGCGCGTACGGGCGCCAACCCACGCGCGGCCAAAAGGTCGAAGTGATTCGCCGTTTATAAAAATATGATTTTGATCGCTTTCGCACAACGAGCTCAGGTTTAATTCATTAAGCCTGAGCTGAAAAGCATAAAAAATGCTGGTCAAAATCAAATTATTCTGTATAATGGCGGATTCTTAGCTGGTGTAGCTCAGTTGGTAGAGCAGCTGATTTGTAATCAGCCGGTCGCGGGTTCGAGTCCCATCACCAGCTCCAGATAAA
>Ga0207968_100330_pt1 | contig 19054 bp, 15 predicted proteins | sample LakWasMet21_HOW5_2_FD_183867 | JGI IMG/M metagenome (GOLD analysis project Ga0207968, IMG submission 183867) | Freshwater sediment methanotrophic microbial communities from Lake Washington under simulated oxygen tension - Sediment Metagenome... | ecosystem: Environmental > Aquatic > Freshwater >...
CTTCCGCGGAGGGCGTGCCGTCGATCAACACCAGCGGGCCGCTATGGCTCGATGCCAACAGGCTGATGAACTCTTTTTGATAGCCCTGCAAAAAGCGGCCTTCGCCTTCCTCGCGCGCGACGATCAGTTTGAAATGGCGGGCAGGGCGGATGTGACGGCCGACCTTCAGCAGCATCACGTCGTCGAGTTCGTAATCCTTGTGGCCGTGCGACTGCCACAAATCGACCAGCTTCGCCGAATATTTCTTGTCGGTCAAAAAGCAGCAGCCGCCGGCCGGCTGCGAATAATCGTGAAAACCGTGGCGCTCGGCCATTTCTATCTGGGGCTTCCGCGAACGGCCGCTGAAATCGTGCAGTTTGGCGCGATCGACCCAGCCTTCGCGCTCGGGCAATGTCGGCGCCAGATTCTTCGCGCACAAGGGCCGCAGCAACAAGTCGTCGGCGCCCGATTCCCGGGCCACGACCGGCATCGTGTCCTTGCGCTGCGACATCGGCCGCTGGCCGATCACCTCGCCGGTGATGATGAAATCGAAACCGTTTTCGGCGATCCATTGCTTGGCTTTGTTGACCATGAAGATCTTGCAGTCCAGGCAGGGGTTCAGATGCGCGCCATAGCCGTGTTTCGGATTGATCAGCACGTTTTTGTATTCTTCGATCACATCGACGATGTGCAGCTTGATGCCGAGCTGCTCGGCGACCCAGAGCGAATTGTTACGCTTCGGTTTGCTACGGTCCTTTTCGCGGATCGCATGGGTGTGGCCTTCGACGCAAAAGCCGGTGAAGAAATTGATGCCTTCGACATGGATGCCCTGATCCATGATTGTTTTCGCGGCCAGCATCGAATCCAGGCCGCCGGAAATCAAGGCGACGGCTTTGCGTTGTGTGCTCATCTCGTTTCAATCAAAAAGCGCCTATTATAACCGGTAATTTTTGCAGATGGCTTCACTTCTCTGTGGCTTATCCTAAACTGAATCGAGGTCAACTCTCATCGTTAGCGGATTACACGATTATGGAATTCAAAGAGTATTTAAAAATTCTGGTACAACACGATGGTTCCGATCTCTATCTGACGGTCGATGCGCCGCCGGCGGCCAAATTTCAGGGAACATTGAAGCCGCTCGAAAACAGCAAGCTGACCAAGGAACGCATCAAGGAGATTGCCTACGGCCTGATGGACGAGGATCAAAAAAAGGCCTTCGAACAGGTGCCGGAGCTGAATCTGGCGCTTTCGGAGCCGGGCATTGGCCGTTTCCGGGTCAATATCTTCAAGCAGCGCAACAGCTTTGCGCTGGTGATCCGCAACATCAAGGTGGACATTCCGAACGCGGACAAGCTCGGTCTGCCGGATGTCTTGAAAAAAACGATCATGGAAAAGCGCGGCCTGATCCTTTTCGTCGGCGGCACCGGTTCCGGCAAATCGACTTCGCTGGCGGCCTTGATCGACTACCGGAATACCCATGCGTCGGGCCATATCATTACGATCGAGGATCCGATCGAATACCTGCATCCGCACAAAAAATCGCTGGTCAACCAGCGCGAAGTTGGCGTCGATACCTTGAGCTATGAGGATGCCTTGAAGAACACGTTGCGGCAGGCGCCGGACGTGATCCTGATCGGCGAGATCCGCAGCCAGGAAACGATGGAGCATGCGCTGGCCTTTGCCGAAACCGGCCATCTCTGTCTATCGACGTTGCACGCGAACAACGCGAATCAGGCGCTGGACCGGATCATCAACTTTTTCCCGGAAGAACGTCGGAATCAATTGTTGCTCGATCTGTCCTTGAACCTGAAGGCTTTCGTGTCGCAGCGTCTGGTGCCGACGGTTGACGGCAAACGCACCGCCGCGATCGAGATCTTGCTGGGCACGCAGCTGGTTCGCGACCTGATTCAAAAAGGCGACATTCACAGCATCAAGGAAGCGATGGAGAAATCCGAGAACGTCGGCATGCAGACCTTCGACAGTCACTTGCTGCGACTTTACAAGGCGGGCACGATTTCGCTCGAGGAAGCCGTGCAAAATTCCGATTCGCCGAACAATTTGAAACTGAAGATCAATCTGAGCGAAGGCAAGGGTTCGGCTACGGCCAAAGCCGATGCGGCTGACGGCGCAAAGGCCGGAGGGCTCGGGGCCTTGTCGTTGCAGGCGATCCAGAAGGAAGAAGAGGAAGAAACCTAAAACAGGGCTTCGGACAACAAGGCCGCATTGCCGCCGATCGCCGCGCTGTTGATCGTGACCGTCTGTTCCAGGGCCAGGCGGCGCAGATAATCGGGCCCGCCGGCTTTCGGCCCGGTGCCCGACAGCCCCATGCCGCCGAACGGCTGCACGCCGACCACCGCGCCGATCATGTTCCGGTTGATATAAATATTGCCGACCCGGGCGCGTTCGACGATCGTTTGGATATGGCTCTTGATGCGGCTGTGAATGCCCAATGTCAGGCCGTAGCCGCTCGCGTTGATGCTGTCGATCACCTCGGTCAATTTGTCCGCGCGGTAACGGACGAGATGCAACACCGGTCCGAAGATTTCCCGATCGAGTTGTGTTGTGCCGCCGATTTCGACCAGGCTGGGCGGAAAGAAACTGCCGGCGCGCAAATCGGCAGCTAAAGGGACTTGGTTCAGAACCTTGGCTTCCTTCCGCATCCTGCTAAGATGCTCCGCCAGTTGCAAGGCCGCCTGGGCATCGATGACCGGCCCGATGTCGGTCGTGAGTTGGCCGGGATCGCCGACGATCAATTCCCGCATCGCGCCGCGCAAAAGATCAAGCACGCGGTCCGCGATGTCTTCCTGTACATACAGGACCCGCAGCGCCGAGCAGCGCTGGCCCGCGCTGTTAAAGGCCGAAGTCAGCACATCCTGGACCAGTTGTTCGACATGCGCGGAACTGTCCGCGATCAGCGCGTTCTGGCCGCCGGTTTCGGCGATGAATGGCACGATGGCCGGTTGATGCTGCGCCAGGGTTTGGTTGATCCCGCGCGCGGTCGCGGTGGAGCCGGTAAAGACGACGCCGCCGATGCCCGGAACGGTCAACAGGTGCTTGCCTATCAAGCCGCCTTCGGCGGGCAGAAAGTGCAGGACTTCGCCCGGAATCCCGGCCTGATGCAGCAACTGAATGCAGCGCATCGCAGTCAACGAGGTTTGCAGCGCGGGCTTCGCGATCACTGTATTGCCGGCGGCCAGCGCCGCGGCGATTTGCCCGACAAAAATCGCGATCGGAAAATTCCACGGGCTGATGCAGGCCAGCGCGCCGCGGCCGGTGCGAGCCAGATAATTTTCTTCTCCGACAGGTCCCGGCAGCCGGACCGGCTGAGCGAACAGTTTGTCGGCCTCGGCCGCGTAATAGCGGCAAAAATCGACCGCCTCGCGCACTTCGGCCAGCGCATCCTTGATCGTGCGGCCGCCTTCGCGCACGCACAGCGAGACCAGTTCAAGCCGGCGCGCCTCGAAGAGTTCCGCCGCTTTGTTCAGATAGGCGCTGCGCGCTTGCACCGGCGTGCGCCGCCAGTCGTCGAAAGCCCTCAATGCGTTGTGGGCGGCTTGGGCGATCGTCTCCGGCTCGGCACAGTGTACACGGCCGATTTGCAGGCGACGATCGCAGGGATTGAATACCGGCTGGGTTTGCCCGGAACAGGGCTGGCGGTCGAGCAGCGGGTACGCCTCCCATTGCCGCTCGGCCAGCGCGTCGAGGTCGGCCTGCAATTCGGCGCAGACCTTGGCATCGCCGAGGTTGAGGCCGGCCGAATTCAGCCGCTCCGCTCCGAAAAGTTCGGCAGGCGGCGCGATCCGGATAGGCGCTTCCTGCAATCTTGCGACCGGGTCCGCGACGATCTCGTCCACGCTGTAATGTGGATTTTCAACCCGATTCAGGAATGACGTATTCGCGCCGTTTTCGAGCAGGCGCCGGACCAGATAAGGCAGCAAGTCATCAAATTTGCCGATCGGTGCATAAATCCGGCAGGGCAGGGCGTGATTCTGCGCCAGGTGCCGATAAAACGCCTCGCCCATCCCGTGCAGCCGTTGCAATTCGAAGTCCGGATGCGCTTTTGCCTGCGTCAGGATCGCCGCGGCCGACTGCGCATTGTGTGTCGCGAATTGCGGATAGAAGGCTTCCGGATCGGACAACAGGACTTCCGCGCAAGCCAGATACGACACATCGGTCGCGGTCTTGCGGGTAAACACCGGGTAACCCGCAAGCCCCGCTTCCTGCGCGCGTTTGATCTCACCGTCCCAGTACGCGCCCTTGACCAGTCTGACCGGAATCCGGCGCCGATGTGTCGCCGCCAGCGCGGCCAGCCAGCGCAGCACAGGTAGCGCGCGCTTCTGATAAGCCTGTACGGCCAGACCGAAACCCTGCCAGCCGGCGAGGGCGGGATGACCGAACACCGCCGCAAAAATGTCCAGAGACATGTCCAACCGTTCCGACTCTTCCGCGTCGATGGTCAGATTGATGTTCGCCTGCCGCGCCTGTGTCGCCAACACGAGCAGGCTCGAGCTCAGCTCGCCGACCGCGCGTTGTTTTTGCAGCGGCTCGTAACGCGGGCAGAGCGCGGACAATTTAACCGATATGCCCGGATTCGCGAAAAGATCGTCATGGACGGCGACTTGCGCCAGTTGCGCTATCGCATGCCGGTAGGCCGCGAAATAGCGTTCGGCGTCATTCGCGGTCAGGGCGGCCTCGCCGAGCATGTCGAACGAATAGCGGGCGCCGGGTTGTGCTTTAAGCCTGTTGACCGCACGCTCGATCGTTTCGTCGAAAACGAATTGGCTGGCCAGCACCTGCATGCCCTGCTTGACCGCGGCGCGGATCAACGGCGCGCTGAGCCGCGTGAACCAAGCGCCCTTGCCGTCGCCGAGGTTTTCAATTCGGCCGGTCACCGCCAGGGCGCCGGTCAACAACCTGACCAACAGGGTATCGTGCAAGGCCTGATGCCGCCCCCAGGCGACCGAGCCTAATTTATCCTGCAAAAAAGCGTCCTGGGTCGCGGTATCGGGAATCCGCAGCAAAGCTTCGGCGATCTCCATCAGCACGATGCCTTCCGGGGTGTTCAATTGGTACTCGTGCAGCAGCGTATCGATCAGTGCCGGCTCAGTGCTTTCGGCCCTGACCGCGGCGACCCAGTCGTGCGCCATGTTGGCGGCGGCGGACGCGTCATAAGCCTGTAGGCTCTGCACAAGTTGCCGGCAAAGCGGGTCCTCATCGGCCAGATAGGCCTGATCGATCGCGGCGCGTAACGCATTTAAGCGGTTGGCGGTCATGGCTTTTACCGTGGCAAAGAAGGTTGTCCGAAAACATTACCGGGGTGAAATATTTATGGTTTAGACTATCCTGTACACGTCTACCCGCAACTTCACATAACAATTTAGAGTATTACGCATGGAAATGTATCCGAATAAAACATGTTCGATCGATCGTTTGGTGACTCAGCCGAGACTGGTCGAGGCGGCCAAAGCAGGCGTCAAAACCCAGCAGCGCCGGGACGGCGTTTACGGCTGGCCGGGCGAAAAGTTTATGTTGGACGGTCAGGAATTCGTGATTACCACCTTGGAACGCCAGCGTCTGGGCGATCTGACCGATCAGGATGCGCGGGCGGAAGGGTTTCCGGATCTGGAAACGTATAAAGGACTGATCATCAGAATGCATCCCGGCATGGAATGGAATCCGGACAGCCTGGTCTGGGTGCACAGCTTTGCCGCGCTGGTCGAGGCCTAAAATCCGCCGGCCGGACGCTCAGGAATAACACATCACCCGGTTGCGTCCGGCTTGCTTGCCCCGATAGAGAGCAACATCCGCGAGTTTGATGCTTTCCTCTATCGGATGCTCGGTTTGATGTTCGCAAAGGCCGATCGTCAGGGTCACCTGATATTCGTTGTCGCCGATCTCGAAATAATGCTCCGCCACCGCGTTACGGATTTTTTCGGCCAGCACCAGCGCGCCGCTGATGTCGGTATGCGGCAACAGGAGCAGAAATTCCTCGCCACCCCAGCGTGCCAGTGTATCGCCTTTTCTGAGATGCCGCTTGATGAAATAAGCGAGCGATTGCAGAATCTGATCCCCGGATTCATGTCCGTAATTGTCGTTGATCTTTTTAAAATGGTCGATATCGACGAAAGCGATCGATAAGGTGGTGTGTTCGAGCGTCGCCAGCCGGCCTTGCTGAACAATAAAGTCGGTCATTTTGCGTCGGTTGTACAAACCGGTCAAAGGATCGGTATGGGCTTGATCTTCGAGTTCCTGTTCCAGAAAAATCGACGCCAGGCGGAAGTAATAGCTGATGATGCACTGCGCGCTGAATGCAATGATGATGTTCGTATGCTCGAGCAGCCTGGCCAACTCATCAGAAAGCACGGGACGGTACGGCAGGTCATGGGTGTAGACGCAGAGCAGCAAAAACTCGGTACCCAGCGCGATCGAAGCCAAAATGATCGCCTTGCCATCGAATTTATTGTTGAACAGCGTGAAAGGAACCGCGGCAAAAAGATAATACTGAAAACCGGCCTGCCATCCGAGCGTCGGTACGACCAGCAGGGTATGCAAAATGACTTCGGCCGTCATCATCAGGATAGCCGAATTGTGTCGGCCTTGCTGATTGGCGGACCACGCTTTGATCCACAGGAGTGAGCTGAAAATATTCAGGAAGGACAGGACGGGGAAACCCAGCCAATAGAAAAGCGGGATCAGGGCCAGATGAACCGCGACACCGATATAGCCGACCGCATTGACCACCATAAAAATACGGTAGTTCTGCCGCTCTTCGCTGCCGTTACGCGTCATCGTGTTCATGTGACCTCTCTCGATACCCCACAAGCTTCATCCATGAGAAAAGCGAAAGTCATATTAAACCGAATTACCATTAAATAAAACTTAACTCTAAAAATTATCTTATGCCCTCCAAAGCGCGTGCAAGTCTAAATTTCAAAAAAGCAGCGGAAAGCGCTAGAACCTCACAGCCAGTTTTGCGGCTTTAGATAGTGCTGGTAAAGCTCGGCTTCGGGACTGCCAGGTTCCGGTTGCCAGTTGTAGCGCCAGTGTGCGGCTGGCGGCATCGACATCAGGATCGACTCGGTGCGCCCGCCCGATTGCAGACCGAACAAGGTGCCGCGGTCATAGACCAGATTGAATTCGACATAGCGCCCGCGCCGGTACAGTTGAAATTCGCGTTCGCGCTCGCCATAGGGTGTACGCTTACGTTTCTGGACGATCGGCAGGTAGGCCGGAATATAATGGTTGCCGACGCTTTGCATGAACGCAAACGTTCGCTCGAAACCCCATTCGTTCAAATCGTCGAAAAACAGCCCGCCGACGCCGCGCGTTTCGTTCCGGTGTCTCAGAAAGAAATAGTCGTCGCACCATTTCTTATAGGTCGTATACACCGCTTCGCCGAACGGTTCACAAGCGGCTTTCGCCGTTTCGTGCCAGTGGATCACGTCTTCCTTGAACGGATAATAGGGCGTTAGATCGAAGCCGCCGCCGAACCACCAGACATCCTTTTCGCCAGGCTTCTCGGCGATCAAGAATCGCACGTTCGCATGCGAGGTCGGCACATAGGGATTCAGAGGGTGAATCACCAGCGACACGCCCATCGCCTGAAATTGCCGGTCGGCCAGCTCCGGCCGTTTCGCGGTCGCGGACGGCGGCAGCTTGAAGCCCGATACATGCGAAAAATTGACGCCGGCCTGTTCGAACACCGAACCGCCCGCCAGCACCCGGGTGCGGCCGCCGCCGCCCTCGTCGCGCTGCCACAAGTCCTCGATAAACAGGGCGCCGGCTTCCTCTTTTTCGAGTGCCGCGCAAATTTGATCCTGCAGATTCAATAAATACTGTTTGACTTGTTCGACGTTTTCTAGATTCATCTGTCCGGGTGATGTTGGGGGTGAATTGTGTTATATTATAACACTCTCAAGACGCATTCGGACAGGCCATGACGCTATCCCCTTGTACAAAACACGACCACGCCCAGTGCGTCAGCGCCGCGCTGGATATCGCCGCGCAGCTCTGCGTCGTGCGCGGCGCGCAATTGACGTCGACTCGCCTGCAGGTGCTGAAATTGATCTGGGACAGCCATAAAGCAGTCAAAGCCTACGAATTGCTCGATCGCCTGAAGCCCTTCAAGCAGGACGCCAAACCCGCCACGATCTACCGCGCGCTCGACTTTTTGATCGAACAGGGCCTGATCCACCGCATCGAAAGCCTAAACGCCTTCATCGGCTGCAATTGCTCCGCCGAGCAGCACGAACAACTTCTGTTGATCTGCAAGCACTGCCACGAAGTCGAGGAGCGGCCGGCGGCGGACGTAATGAAAGCCCTGTCATACGAAATCGAGCAGGCGGGTTTCATCGGGCACAGCAAGGCGATAGAGATCCACGGCATTTGCGCAAAATGCTCGAAAAGCGTTGCTGCCGAGTAAATTGGATTTTTCATGCCACTGTACGTAAGCCCACATTTCTTGTCCATTGACCGGGGCGGTTTTGCTTGACAGCGTCATTGTGATTATGAATACTTCGGCATTCCTTAATCAATGTAAAGAATCACTCTGATCCGCGGCGAACTGGCGTCACGGGACTGATCCGCCGACGTGAAATAGAAAGCTAATGAAAGACTTAGCGTTGACTGCGATTGAAAAAGATTCCGAAGCGATCATCTTGCTGCACGGCCTGAAACGCACCTTCCGCAGCATGGACAAGGCGGGCAGGGTGTTGGCGGACTACGGCTATAAAATCGTCAATGCGAGCTATCCTTCGACGCAGCAGAGCATCGAACGCTTGGCACTGCAATGCATCGGCCAGGCGGTGCGGGAATGTGAAGCCGCCGAGGTCGGAAAAATCCATTTCCTGACGCATTCTTTGGGCGGCATATTGATCCGCTATTATCTGACGGTCGCGGCGATCGAAAAACTCGGCCGCGTGGTGATGCTCGCGCCGCCGAACCGGGGCAGCGAGATCGTCGATAAGCTCGGCAACTGGCGCTTGTTTTATCTGCTGAACGGTCCGGCCGGCTTGCAGCTCGGCACCGATCAGGACAGTCTGCCGAACCGGCTCGGCTCGGTCAATTTCGATGCCGGCGTGATAGCGGGCGATAAGACGGTCAATCCGTTCCTGTCACTGTTGTTTCCGGAAGCGAATGACGGCAAGGTGGCGGTCAGCCGGACCCGGGTCGACGGCATGCGCGATTTCATCGTATTGCCTTACTCGCATACGTTCATCATGCAGCGTGATCCGGTGATCCTGCAGGCCCTGCATTTCATTCAGCAGGGCCGCTTCGCCCCCTAGCGCGGTTACTGCTGGAGGGTCCGGCTCGCCTGCGCCAATTGCAATTGCTCGGTCAGACGGGCGGTCGATTTCATCTGTTTGTAGACGCGCATCACCTTGTCGGGATAACGCGATTTCGACCGGCCAAGGCTGCCGTTATAGCGCAGCAGGGTGCGCCGGATATTGCCATTGCTGACGTCCTTGTATTGCGCCAGGATATGGGTGCCGAGCGAGATGTTTTTGCGCGGATCATACAAGGCGGGCAAACCGCCGATCTTTTTGACTTTCTTCGAATGCGCGCTGGCCAGAACCTGCATCAGTCCGCGCGCGCCGGCCGGACTGACCGCTTTTTCCTTGAATCTGGACTCGACCGCAATCACGGCCAGGATCAATTCGGGCTGTAGGCCTTGTTTCAAACCGTGTCGAAATGCCTCGGAGACGATCATCGCCGCCTTGCCTTCGGAAATTTTGAAACGCTCCTTGATGTAGCTGGCCAACGTCCTGATTTTAAGCGAGTTAGGGTCGGCGTTGGTCGCTTCGTTCGGAATCTCATGCGGATTGTTCGCGTCGAATGTCAACTCCGGCACGGCGGCCCGCGACGGTTGATGGGTTAATCCGGCGCCGATCAAAAACAGCATCGGGATGGTAAAGGTATCGTGGTAAGCGCGTTTTAGCAAGATTTGAGTTCGCATATTCGGCCTCTTGGGTTTAACGGGTTATGTTGCCGTCAGCGCCACACCGCTTGGCAAACCCGGGATTGAACGGCAATATCAGGCAAATGGTGTTGACAATTGCCGGAAAAGTAAGGAAAAAAATATTAATAATGGACTCGTTGGTGTTGATGATGGTTGGAAGCTTAGCGTATTCCGCAGGCAGGCGCAAACTTTTGCCGCAAATTTGCCATGTCAAGAGATTTATGCATTTCTTGAGTTAGAGTCTTTATTTTAAATGAATAATAATTTATAAATAATTGATATTTAAAATTTAAATATATTCTTAAGGGTGTGCGGAACACGCTGGGTCATGACCGCTTCAGAGCCGATATGACTGCCGTAAAATGACCGCATCGACCGGCACCGCCGACGACGAACGCATCGGCATCCGGTTTGCGGGCCGGGATTTCCAATTTTCCTGCTGGATTTCGGCCAAATCGGGGCGGATTTCGATGATTTCGAGCATTTTGAACGTTATCTCGGCCGGCAGCACCAACCTCAGCGTAATGCCGGCAGCCGGCAGTCCGTGGAATTCAATGAACTGAATCGGCGAGCCTAAAGAATCTTTCTGATGGATCAAGTGCTCGTCTATAAAGATCTGGGTCGCGGCCGCCAACTGGGAGGCCTGCAACCGGATCACCGGCGCGGCGCGGCGCGAGCGAATATGAATCTGAAGGTCGTTTTTTCCCCCGGCGCTATGCCGATCGACGACGCGGACCTCGGGCGCCGGAAGCGGGATCGGCGGAATTTCCCGCGCCAGCATGCGCCGTGCCGGGACGAAATCATCAAAAATGCCTGCGCTGCTGATCTTGGGAGTAGGGGTCAGAAATTGCCGGGTCCAGTCATCCGGTTCGGGATCGTAACTGAGCCAGCGGGCGGTATCGCGTATGCCGTCCCAGGCATACACGATGCTGTCGGGTTTTGGCCGTTCCCGAGTGAAGGAGGAGGTGCGATCGGCCTGGATCAAATACATGCTCGCGGCCGCGAACAGAATGGCCGGCAGCCTCCAGCCGAGCGCTCGGTAGAGGATGTCCAGGGCAGGGGAGATCAGGCCCAGGGTCAGAGCGGCGATGATCATCAGCAGCCAGTCGGCATGAAAGCCGAGCGCATGATGCGCCAGATACAATGTCGGCGCGACGATGATCAAGACGGCGGATGAACAGGCTCCCGTAATGAGGGTGCTCGGGAGGCCCAAGCAAAAGAGACGGAATGCCCGGTCGATGATCATCGCCAAAACCGGGACCGCCGCGAAATAGACACCGCCCGGAAACGCCAACGCCAGATAGAGGCCGGCGGTAAGCCAGACGCAGAGCGCCGTGTCCGCATAGGCGCGCGGCTTGATCCAGCGGGATAGACCCAGGTGCAACAGCGCAAAGGCGGCGGCGGTGATGCAGCAAAAAGCGAAAAAGTAGAGGGTCGCGTTATAAGGTTCGGGCAGCCAGCGGTAGCTTGGATAAATGTGCATGATGGCGGCATGAAGGCCGAAACCGATGCCGGCAACCAACCCGACTTGCAGCAGCAAAATCGCCGTTTGCAGCAGCCATCGCGGGCGGCGGCTCCGAGCGTCATACGCGATGACCAGCGCAAACAACACGATCTCCGCGCCGGCGATCAGTAGCGGCAGATGATGCGCCAGCGAATACCGGCACAACGCGCCGAAAGGCAGGTTGAAATAACCGAGATCGCCATTCCGCCCAAGGTTTTTCAGATCGGCATCGGCAAAATGCCGAGCCAGTTGCAGCAGGTTTCGGCCTTGCAGCGCCAAGGTGCGCGGGTCCAGCCGTTCCGGGTTGTCGAGTTGGGTATGATAATCGGTCGAACCTTCGATGAACGCAAAGTTCATCCCGGCCATGCCGGCTTCCCGAAAGTGGCTGAAATCGGTGTCGTTATGCAACAGTTTCCGATAGATCGAAAACATCAGCGATGACGCGACCGGGTTCACCGCGGCGCGCGCGTAATGCTCGACCAGCCTGGCGTTGTTGGCGCTGGTTTCGAACATCAACAACATGCCGGCGTTGCCGCGCGCCTCGAAATTGAGCGCCAGTAAACAGTCCTTTGCCCAGGGATGCCGTTCGACGAACGCGCGACTGCCCAATAGCCCCAGTTCTTCGGCATCGGAAAACAAAAAGATCAGGTCGTTTTTGAGGGGGGGCGTTTGTTTCAAAATGCGCAGCACGTCCAGCATCGAGGCGACCGCCGCGCCGTCGTCGGCGGCGCCCGGCGAGGTCTCGGCCGAATCGTAATGCGCCGCGATCAGCACCGCGCCCCGATTTTCCTTGCCCGCCACGCGCACGAGGATGTTTTTGATGCGCGCGGCTTTTACGAACGCTTGCGGCGCCTCAAAGCGCTGGGAAGCGATCGTTTCCTGGATCTCGGCCTGATAGCCGAGCGCCTTGATTTGCTCCAGCAAATAATGGGCAACCGCCGCATGTGCGCCGGAACCCACCGGATGCGGTTTGGCGGCGATATGCCGAAGGTGCCCCCGCGCATTCTCGATCGAAAAGGCGGACATCTCTGCTGGATTCCGATCGATCTCGGGCGGAACGAGCATCCGGCTGCACGCCCAAAAAGCCAGGCCCCAGAACAGGGTGATGAGGGAGGCATGTTGCCGGGCGCGCCTTGGAGTCATGGCTGGTCGGATGGAATGTTGACGAAAAGTGAAGTTTAAACAGCTCCGCCGGAACTGACAATTTTTGTCCCTGTCTTATGCAAACACCTCCTTGCGGAAGTGTTTGCCATACAAAGAAAAAAGGTTTTGCCGGCGCGGTCGTTGACTCATGTCCGGACTCATTTGATTGAATTTGGGAGATAACAATGAAAAGAATTGCGTTGTTCGGTGCGGGTTTATTGATGCTTTTGGGTTCCGCTTCCTTCGTCGTGGCGGAGGAACACGCGGCAGCGGCGCTGGAGCATGCGCAACAGGCGGTGATGCACGGTGAGGCTGGACATGGGCCGGTGCTGGTTGAACATGCCACGGAAGCGTTGAAGCATGCGCATGCGGCCTCGGACATTGCCAAGGGCGAAGCCAAAACCCATATCGATGCGGCGGTTAAATCGCTGGAAGCCGCGATCGAACATGGCAAAATGGGCGCCGGCCATGTACCGGTTGCAACGAAAGCCGCCGAAGAAGCGGTCGAACACCTGAAAGCAGGCAACAAATAAGCCGATGTGGGCAGGGCGGCTGCGCGATGCGGTCGCCCTATTCGGCTCAATTTCGATGACCGCGCAGTTTTCTTTGCCGCTCTGAACCTGTAGGGTTTACATGTGCTCGGCGTTGCTGATGCCGAATGCCGGAGGCGGCAGGTCGATGTCGTTCTGCCCCTGCTGCGCTGGCATGGGGGAGGAGAGCGGAAGACAGGACCAGGCGCCGGCGCTATTGTTTCGGACTTCAAAAAACTGCGTTGCCGCCGTATCGGTCGTGTCGCGATGTAAAACGGCAGCCACGAAACGCGCGTAATGACTCACGAGCTGAGGCAAAGAAGCCTCCTGATGTTGCCGGCTGTATAGCGAGCCGTGCTGATCCAGAACATAGACCGTAGTGCCGTCGGCTTGCCGGCAAAAGAAACACTGCGTCGCGCGTGGCCGGTTTTCCCGATAAATGGCCGGGATCGGGGTCTCGGCCAACACGTCGACGTCGAACATAACCGAGCCGAAGCGGGCGCGCGGCGCGGACAGCGCCTTGAGCAACTGGGTTTCGTCGTCGTACCATCGATACTGCAAGCGGCCGTCTTGATTTGAAAATACCGCATAGCGATCGCCGCCCGCGAGCAGATAACGCGGCGCGGGATTGACCGGGTCATCGCGGTGGAGTTCGAGCAAGGCCGCAAACAACTGTTCGATGCGCCGGATGATGCCATCGCCGTATCCCGGTGTTCGGCACATGATGCTCAGGCAGTCCGCCGTTGCCGGTTGCGGCGTGTTGTGGATGATCTCGATCAGGCAAGTGAATAGCCCTTCGATGCCTTGGGCGTGGCTGCTGAACACTTCATTCCAGTGGCTGATCGAAATCCGGTCGATCGACTGCACCAGGCATTCCCGCCGCGCGCCGTGGCTCAGCGGATTGCCGCGGGGGCTGATCAAGTAGGGGCCGGCTGCGGCGTCCGGCGGCGTCCGGCCGATATTGATGATCAGCAATGACTGTGTCAGGCCGTTATCGCCTTCATAGTTGCTGAGCGAGTCCGAAAAATCGAAATGGCTTTTGAAAAATTGATCGAGACGGCCGAGTATCGCGTTCAACTCGCCGGACCTCAGAGCGAGTGATTCCGCATCGCAATGCACGGAGGCAACCTGACGATAAAAGCCATTGGCGGTCAACCAGCATAACATTTCGATCAGCGTGGGCCGGCGGTATAGCGGCGCCCGAAGCTCCTCATCCTGAGGGTTTTCTTTATCCAAATACAAAAACCATTCGCTGCCTGCCTCAGAGGAACGGTTTTCGGTGATCGACAGGCTAGGTTTGCTCGGCAGCCCGTCCCCCCGCGTCGTCGTAATTTCGATCTTGCCTTGCTTGCGCGCAAAAAAAGCGATCAGTTTTCTACTGAGCAGTTTCATATCGTTGCTTTCCTGAAAAGCGGGATCGATATGATCATGCGCAAAGCGAATGATTTTATTATGACAATGCGCCAATTGCCCGATGATCGCCGCATTTTCGTCCAACACCCCTTGAATATCGGCTAAATTTCGCTGATAGTGTGTCCGCAACGGATTGTTCGGCCACTGCCAGCTTGCGGACATCTCTTGGACATAATCCGGGTAGGGCGAGAGCGTGCCGATCTGCCGATGATCGGCGGCGGCTTCGTTCACCTTACTACAAAAAATCCGCCGCAACATCGCGAGTCTTTCATGGCTCTGCGCCTTCTGCAGATAGTCCTCCAGTCTGCGGTAAAGCAGCACATAAGGGTCGGTCTCCAGGCCGCTCAATTTGCCTTGATAAACCGCGCGCTTGATGTCGGCGCACAGCCAGTTGATGTGCGGATATTCGCTCGCATAACATTCCAACAGCGACAACTTCAACAACGACTTGTACGGTGAATGCAGCGCCTTATAGATATGCCATTGCGTCGCGCTGATAAACTCACCGGCGGGGACATGCGCGAGGCCGCCCAGATCGAGAATTTGATTTTGATTGATGAAGCGGCGCTCCAGCAAATGCGTAAGATAGTCTTGATAATCGTTTTCGTGCTCGGGCGGAACCAGCCACCAGGCCAACATCTTGCCGGCGATATAGACCGAGGTCCGGTAGAACTCTTCGAGCAGCAAGTAATGCTGGGTCGCGCCGCTGCTGTCGGCGGATACCGGCGTCTTCTGATCGAGCAGGAGTTGTTTACTGTTGATCAGGAAGAAGTGCACTTCCAGATGCAGCGAAGCAGCCCACTTTTCCAGGGCCTGGGCCTTTTTTTGCAGTTCGTCGAGTTCCTGGCGTGTCAAATCGGCCCGATGACATAACCAGATATCGATATCGCTAGCTTTCGTAAAGGCGATGCTGCCGACGCTGCCCATCAGGAACAGCCCGTCGATCGCCGCATTTTGATGACGGCGTCCTTGCGGTTGCGGATTGAAGCTTCGGTTGATTTGCCGCGCGGCGTCGAGCGCTCGCTTGTCGGGTTGATAAGCGAAAATGCCGGAGGGTGTCGCGGTCGAGACAAAGCCCGGCAAGGCCGGATGGTTCATGTTGAATATCAGTGGCAGCGCATCCAAAAACTGGCGCTGACTGCTGTTTAAAATGTGCCGAATGCTCTCTCTTTTGAGTTGATGGAGCTTTTTAAAACGCTTGCCAATGGCGCGCAGATCGTTGAGACTGATCTCTTCTCCGGAATCGCCTGGCTGTGTGGAAGGTCGTTGATCGGGCACGATTTAAGATTAATTAAAGATTACCTTCCCATTATAGTACAGGCCGGGCTTTTTACTGCATGCGGCCGGAGCGTGCCAAGGCTTCAATGCCCGCGCCGCGCCGCGATACAACCTGCCATCGCGGCGCAAGCTTGAGGTGCAGAAATTTCAGGAAGCGGCTGCCAAAGCGTGTCGGGCCGTCCGAATCGCCTGTCTGACCGTGTCCGGCGCGGTACCGCCCAGGTGTTTACGCGCGGCGACCGAGCCTTCCAAAGTCAGCGCGTCGAACACCTCGGCGCCGATCAGCGGCGAGAACTGTTGCAATTCCGCCAATGTCAGTTCGGACAGATCGCGCCCGGTCGTCACGCCGAGGCGAACCGCCAGGCCGACCACTTCATGCGCATCGCGGAACGCCATGCCCTTGCGCACCAGATAATCGGCCAGGTCGGTCGCGGTCGCAAAGCCTTTTTTCGCGGACTGATACATGATGTCCTTCTTGGCCTGGATGTGCGGCACCATGTCCGCGTAGGCGCGCAGGCAGTTGATCACCGTATCGACCGTGTCGAACAGCGGTTCCTTGTCTTCCTGATTGTCCTTATTGTAGGCGAGCGGCTGGCTTTTCATCAGCATCAACAATGACACCAGATGCCCGGTCACCCGTCCCGACTTGCCGCGCACCAGTTCCGGCACGTCCGGATTTTTCTTTTGCGGCATGATCGAGGAGCCGGTACAAAAGGCGTCCGGGATTTCGATGAAGTTGAACTGGGCGCTGGACCAGAGGATCAATTCCTCGGAGAAACGCGATAAGTGCATCATGATCAGGCTTGCCGCGGCGGTGAATTCGATCGCGAAATCGCGGTCGCTGACCGAGTCGAGCGAATTGGCCGACGGTCGGCTGAAGCCGAGCAGTTCGGCGGTGATCGCCCGGTCGATCGGATAGCTGGTGCCGGCGAGGGCGGCCGCGCCGAGCGGCATGATATTGATCCGCTTCAGGCAGTCCTGGAAGCGTTCGCGGTCGCGTTGCAGCATCTCGAACCAGGCCATCAAATGGTGGCCGAAGGTGATCGGCTGAGCGACTTGCAAATGCGTGAAGCCGGGCATGATCGTGTCTGCGTGTTGCTCGGCCAGATCCAGGATCGCGGTTTGCAGGCGGGTCAGTTGCCGTTCGATCTGGCGGACTTCGCTGCGCAGATACAGGCGGATGTCGGTCGCGACCTGATCGTTGCGCGAGCGGCCGGTGTGCAGCTTCTTGCCGGCGATGCCGATCAGGTCGGTCAACCGCGCCTCGATGTTCATGTGCACATCTTCCTGCTTGATCGACCAGGTAAACTCGCCGCGTTCGATTTCGCCGGCGATTTGGCTCAGCCCGGTTTCGATCGCCGCGCATTCGTCGTCGGTCAAGATGCCGGTCTTCGCGAGCATCTTCGCGTGCGCGAGCGAGCCTTGGATGTCCTGCGCCGCCATGCGTTTGTCGAAATCGACCGAGGCGGTAAAGACTTCGACGAAGGCATCGGTCGCCTCGGCAAAACGGGCGCTGGAAAGTTTTTCGGTATTTACGTTGGTCATGGATTCAGCGGAGTCGGGGGCAATGCGCGCGAATGCGGGTTTTAGCATCCACGGCGAGTCAAAAAGTCGCACCATTATAGCAGGTTTACGATGCCTGATCCGATCCACAAACCGAAGGCCTTTTCACCACTTTACGCGGTAAAAAAGCTGATTCGAGCCGAATGGCGCCTTACCTTAATCCGCAGTCACAACGCGAAAGTTCGGTTTGAAATGAGTAATGCGATTGCGTAGGCGATGGAATAGGGGAGTAGAATTTATTCAGTCGCTGGACGCCGGAGCGCGGGAACAATTAAACTAGCTAATCCCAACAGCCGAGCCGCTACCAGGACAAAAACCATGCAATCAACTTTCATCGGCAGAGAGCAACAGCTCGCAGACATAGACCGTTTGATTAAAGCCGGGCAAGGCGGTGTCTATGCTGTGAAAGGCAATCCCGGGATGGGCAAAAGTACCCTATTAAGACATATCGCCGATCGATATAAAGACAAAGGGCAGGTATTTGTCGATTTAAACGATTTGCCGCCACTACAAAAAACCGCCATTGAGTTTTTACAGTTTTTTGCCGAACGTGCGCATCGATTAAAACACACACAAGATGCCCTGGCCAAAATTAACGGCACTTATAAATCCATCGCCGATTTGACGGAGCCTTATCAAACCGTGTTAACGGATGCTGGACGATTAGCCGCCGAGGAATTGAGCAAAAATTTAGACGACCAAGATAAAAGCAAAATATCAGGCCTGACTTCAATTATCTGGAAACTTGGCGTTGTTATCTGGGGGCGTAAACGGGAAAATGACAAAGCCAAACTCGGCGACCCGGAACTCTATTTGCTGAAAGCCTTAAAAAAAGATTGCAAGCAGCACCCGCTGGTTTTTATAGATACTTATGAACGTCTGCATGCGGCCAGCGAAATCAGTCAGCAAAAAATCAGCAGTCGCTACAGCCGCCCGCATGATCATCTCGACCCCAAGAACGAGTCTCTCGGTTTACAGGATTGGCTGGAGCGCTTTTTACCCTAAGCTTTTGTGAATGCCGGCTTGCTGCCGGCAATACGCTCAATCGGTGCAGATCGGGGCTTTCGCCTGCATAATGAAATCAGAGATTTGTTGTTGGCTTATGCGCGTCATAAAAAATGGTTAGATGCCGAAGCAGGCGAAGTCTTAAATAAAAAACTGGCCGATTCTTTTGCTCAACGTTATCGACATCAGCAACAGATACAATGGTTGTTAGAACGGCTATACCATGAGGGGATGTTGGAAGGCTATATTAACCTGGAACCGATCAAAGAACCGCAGCTTTTAGTTACCATGGCCATAGAGTTAGAAGCTGAAAAGCAATACTCTAAAATTAGCCAGATAATGTTGAGACTGATTGATATCCAGCCAGATTATGAAAACGCCTGGTACGGTCTGGGCATTGCGTTAGGCCAGCAAGGCAAGTTCGATGACGCTATTGCCGCTTATCGGAAACAAATCGAGACCAAGCCGGATCATGACAACGCCTGGTATAATCTGGGCAGTGCTTTAGCAGGTTGTTGAAAAATGCACGTCGGTGGAAAATTTTCACCGAGAACTCCTTTTTTGCCTTTTAAACTTGTGTTCGGATAACGAACTTTCAATGACTTACATGTGCCAGCCCTGTAAGAATTGTGTATTTTCGGCCTAAAGTGGAAAGTAATTTTATTTTTCAACAGCCTGTTA
>Ga0207968_100332_pt1 | contig 18957 bp, 14 predicted proteins | sample LakWasMet21_HOW5_2_FD_183867 | JGI IMG/M metagenome (GOLD analysis project Ga0207968, IMG submission 183867) | Freshwater sediment methanotrophic microbial communities from Lake Washington under simulated oxygen tension - Sediment Metagenome... | ecosystem: Environmental > Aquatic > Freshwater >...
TGAGTTGCGTTTAATAATAAAAAGTGCCAGAGGTAATGCCCAGTTAGAGGCTCTTTCAATAAATTCAATGATTGGTTCACCTGAAATAGGGCGACTTAATGCTGTTAAAAATGCCCAGAAAAATGCCCAGAAAAAAATTCCTCGCTTAGGGTAAATAATGGCGCATAATGCGACTGCTATATCCAAAATTCCAATATACGGCATTACCTGCTGAGCAAATTCCTTTGTGAAACCAAAGGCTGTAATTAGTGGGATCCAATTAGGTTTAACCAATACGGCATTGATCCCGTGTCCTAAAAAAGTTCCAAAAACACCTAATCTTAAAACCAAGACAATGGTCTGATTAATTGTCATTTTCTTTAATAACGAGACACTGAAGAATCTATGTAATAAATCTTTTAAAGATTCTTTCCCAAGATGTCCAGGCAAAAATTCTTTTCCAATTTTATCTATAGTTTGAAAATTCAGCATGGCGCTAGTTGATCATTAATAACACAACATCCTTTTGTTCGCTTATTTTCAATTCAACAAAATATACTCCCGGTTTTAAATTTAAATTATCAACCTCGTATTCAAACAATTCATCATTCTTCATAACATCCTCTCTCCATAATTCCATCCCGCCTACATCAAAAATTTTAAGTGTTCCGTTTCCTTTTTGTATTGAATTACATTTTAAAGTGAATTCTTTTTGAGCCGGGTTAGGATAAACTGAAATTGGATTAAACTGCTGATTAGGATTTTTGATATTGGTTGCAATAGATTTTACAATTGTAAAGGAGTCAATAATTGCATTGGTTTCATCAAAAACATCTCCATGTATAGAGTTTCCATTTACACAAAACTCAACGAAATTATATTTGCTTTGGTACTTTTGAATAAAGTTGTTTGGAGTACCCGTATATAAAGGAGCTCCTGCTCCACCGCAAACAATCTGACAACGTCCTTCGCCTGGCAAACTACCATAACTTGATACAGGGTTAGTAGTACTTACATTTCGATTGATGGGCTTGGTTCTTTCGTACATATGATCATGTCCATTACAAATAATATCAACCCCATAATCATCAAACGCTTTCCAAATTGTATTGAAATAAGAATTCATTTCTCCGGCATGGCTTCCAATCGTATAAAATGGGCGGTGAAAGAAAACTACTTTCCAAGTCGCACTTTGATTTGCTTGTAATGTGCTAACCAACCAATTGTATTGTGCAGTATTGGAAGGATCTTCGGTATTTAAACAAATAAATAATGCATTACTATAATTAAATGAATAATATAAATTAGTTCCAGATGTTTGTGGTAATTCAAATGTATTAGAATAATAACTCGTACTGGCGGCATCATGATTTCCCATCGAATGATAAACCAAATTATTTTTCAAATAATTACTTCCATTCGAAAACCAATTATTCCAATCGGTATTTGAAGCTCCGCTATTTACAATGTCCCCGTTATAAATTGTGAAATCAGCATTTTTAGAATTTGCCAGATTCGAAATTTGGTTCCATACTGATAAACCTGAGCGACTATCGCCTAATGCTAAAAAACAAAAATTAGTAGAATTTATTGGTGGAGAAGTTGTATACGTTTTTTGCGCGCTCCATGCATTAACATTTGAATCAAATAATTTATAATAGATTACAGCATTAGCTTGTGCTGATGGAAAAGTATATTTGAAAAAGTAATTTCCCGCCGAATTTGAATTTCTTCTTACTCCAACAAATTTCCCTTGCTCAAAACCTGTTGTGTATCCCCACGAAATTGAATCGCTTAATCCACTATTCTCCCAAGTAGTAGTGAGGCCATTGAGAGGGTCGTTATTACTTCCCCAACGAATATTTTTTAAACTTAAAGGAACTGTTGTATTTCCAATTAGCTCCAAATTAAAAGTAATGTCAGAACTCGAAGCTGTTGTTTGGTGAATTTCAGCGGCGATTGTGTTATTACCGGAAACAAATACACTAGGACTCAAAGTAGCAGTTAACCAAGTCGAACCATCATCGCTGGCATTAGTTGCCAAAGTTGTATAATTTACAGTTCCGGATAAATTGTTTCTGTAAACTTCATTTCCATTTATGTAAACTACAACGCCATCGTCTCTTTTTATTTTCATAGTATAGCTAAGGAAAGAAGTTGGTGTAGCAATATTAATAGTTTTTCTAAAATAGGTTGTAGCATACTTCGAAGAAGAACTAGGTCCGTAACTCACAACGGTTGCCTCATCACCATCACCATAACCCAACTCGGAGTTACCTGAAGACCAAGAGGCATCATTGAATCCTGCTGTTCTCCATGCCGTACCTTGATTTGATCCATTATCTAAATATTTCCAGACATCACCGGAAACAACAAGGTTTGTTTGTGAAAACGCACCTACAGATAAGTTTAATAGAAATAATAAAGTCAAAAAATTTTTCATAATCATTATATAAGTTATGCGGCAAAATTATTATTATGATTCATCTCCTACTAATAAAAAAGTCATTTACTATTTGATTCCAAACACCTTAACAAAAATTTAATGTACCCTGAATCACCTTACAACAAAGGGTTTCAAGAGGAACTTTATTTTTTGATCGATATAAATAATTAACATTAACTATTGATTATAATTGAAACTATAATAATTACTTTACTGATCAATCACTATAAGTTAATACTTCCCGCCGATTTTCCTATGTTCTAAGCCTTTTATATTAACGATTGGCAATGATGTTGGTACGGGAACATGAAAAGATTTATCCGACAATGAAAGGAGGAATTTTTTTAAATTATTTATTTCTTTTTTGCTTAATTCTAATGAGTCAAATGGTAAGGTTTGATTGGGAACACTTATCCCAAGCCCAGCACCACCACCTTTTCTGTAAAACTCTATAACTTCTTCGATTGTATTATATATTCCATTGTGCATATATGGCGCTGTTTGATCGAGCTGTCTTATTCCTAAAGTTTTAAAGGATGATAAATGAATGTTGTTATTAGAAACGTGATATCGGCCACTATCTGTATCTAGTTCCTTGTTCAATTTGTTTTTAGGTACTCCAATAACTTCGAACTCATTGTCGCTATAAAACGGTGGGACTAATCCGTTAAACAAAGGAAAAAAATGACAACTCCCACAAAGGGCTTTACCCGCAAAGGTAGTGTATCCTGCAATTTCTTCTTTCGATAATTGTTTTTCATTGCCTTTTAAATACTGATCAAAACGAGAGTTTAATGAAATCAGGCTACGTTCAAATTCGCTAATTGATTTCAAAATAGCGTAGTATGTAATAGCTGTATCTTCTGTATTTTTAAACGCTAAGTGAAAATATTTTCTATAATCCGGACTTTGTTTCAGTTTATAAACCAGATCCTCAGGCTCAGCAAACATTTCTTTGTGGTTCGTCAGAACATCACTTACCTGATCTTCAAGCTGCAAACTCCTTCCGTCATAGAAAAAGTTTTTTTGAAATAATGTATTAATTAAAGAAGGTGTATTTCTTTTGAGTTTATCTTTCGCTTGAAAAGTTACATTAAAATCCGTATTACTCCCAAAGCCTTTATTGGGGTCATGACACGAAGCACAGGCTCTTTGATTATTACCTGACAAGATTGGATCGAAGAATAAAAGTTTCCCTAATATAATTTGATCATTAACTTTCGATGAGTCTTTTAAAACCACTGAAAAATAGCTTTTATTGAGCCAGTTATCGCCGTAGAATTTTTCTTCTCTAATATTAATAGCATAATAATTAGAAGTCTGTAAAGCTTCTTCAGAATAAAAATGATATAAGTATTCATAAAGCGGTTTTAAATAATGTACAATAAATTGTAGTCGGTTAAAACGATCATAGTCATTGTTTTTACTGAGATAGTTTTTCGTAACTCGAATAAGTTCATTAAAACTATCTTTATTTGAATTCTCAACAGAGTTAAATTGAATTACGCTTTCAAAACCAGTTAATATATATTCAATTTCTTTTAGGTTTTGTTTATTAATAGTGCAATCATAGCCATTTAAGTAAAGCGACATGATGCGGATAATCTCAAACCTCATCATGTCGATTAACTTGTCATTTTCAGTTTCTCTTCCCAGGCTTTTTGTTTTAACGTACTGAAAACTTTGTTTAAGTAAACTTAATTCATAATGGCTTTGTATTGTTGTGTCTTTTATATCTGAATACAACAGATCTTCTATTACTTGAAATCCGTGTGGTACAAATGTTTTAAATCCATATTCAAACTCTGCTTTATTTACCAATGCTCCATTAATAAAATATTTAGAATAAAATGGAAACTGATACTCTGTATAAAACTCTATTTTTTTAAAATGTTTTCGAGCTTGTTCATAATAGTATTGCTCTTGCATTCTATTATGCCGTTTTGTTTGGACCAAGTAATCAATACTGTCTAGGTAGCTAATAACGTTAGAAACGTTAGAAAAAACATAATTGTTGAATTTTTCAGAAAATGAGCTTTCTTCCTTTGTAGTAAAGGAAGAAAGACACATTATAAAACATAACAACAGAAAAGAGATTTTTACTACTACGCTTTTCTTAGTTTTTAATAAACTTAATTGTTTGAGAGTAGCCTGCCGCATTAATATTTAGTATATATATTCCTTGTGAAAGTTCTGTGGTATTGATGTAATGTTTTGAAATTCCGTTTACATTATTTTTAACTACCTGAGTAGAATATAATTTTCCTGAAATATCATAGATCTCAAATTTTAAATCGCCATCAATTGGTTGATGCATTTGTAAAGTCATATAATCATTTACCGGATTAGGATAAGCAGAAAGAATTACCGGTTTAAAATTGTTTTCAGAGTCGAAAGTAGCAATCATTATTCTCGGACATGAAGGCGCAAATATGTTGTAAACAGAGTTTCGTGGCACCGCAGCAAAGTTTTTTTGTATCAGTTTCCTTTGCAGATTATTGACACAATAAGAAGCTGCGTATGTATATGCGGTTGATCTGGAATCAATCGTGTTGATGTTATACCAATCTGCTTGAGTTCTGTTTTGATTCACATCCATGATAATATATCCATGACTACTTAAGTCACAATATTTAATGTGACCATTCGCTAATTTAATAGCAGAAGCGCCTAAAGGAATGCTCATGCCCGGAGAAGTAACACTTGGCGTTACAAACTCAACCCCTGCGGAGCCGGCTCCTGTAGAACTATTATAGGACGAAGTAGGAAGATCATTTGCCCATGAAGAATGAATATCTCCGGTTATAACAACCATGTTTGAAATATTATTATTGAGCACATGATTATAAACCCGATCTCTTTCTGCCGGGTAACCATCCCACTGATCGCCATTAAAGGCGACACCAAATACTTTTAAAGGAGCCATCATAATTTGTTGTCCCAGTACTTTCCATTTTGCGGAAGAGGAATCCAATTTATTGGTTAACCAGGCATATTGAGATGTTCCTAATAATTTTCTGCTTGTTGCTGTTACAGTAGAACCTGTAGTGCCGGCTTGTTCTTCTCTCCCCTCAACACGGGTATCAAGCATAATAAGATCTAATAAATTGCCATACTTTATGTTTCTATAAATTTGATAAGGGTTAGTAACACTAGTTTGGCGAATTGGTAACCACTCAAAAAATGCTTTTTTCGCCATCGCTTTTCTCGCACTCCACAAGCCCTCATTAGTTTGATGATTTTCAGCGCCATTCATCCAGGCATCATTGGCAAATTCATGATCATCATAAATAATAATGAATGGGAATTGTTGATGTAAATGTTGCAAATCTTCATCTAATTTATAAGAAGAATAACGCATTCTATAATCTGCAATAGAAACAATTTCATTTCCGGGAGACCACTGTCTGTTAACAGTTGTATTTGGTGAATAGCCCCCCGTATTATACTCATAAATATAATCTCCTAAAGCAATAACCGCATCAAAATCTTGTCTCTGCAATAAACTCCCATAAACATTAAAATAACCTGCTTCGAAGTTAGCGCACGATACTAATGCAAAACGTAAACTATCAACAGCGGCATTTCCTGCAGGAGCTGTTTTAGTTCTGCCTCTTGGCGAAAATTTTGTTCCCTCCTGAAATTCATAAAAGTAAAATGTATTCGGACTTAATCCTTGAACATCTACTTTTACTGTATAATCTTTTGTTGAATCTGTTACTAAACTTCCTGATTGAATAACATTAGTCATCCCTGTATCTGTAGCTACTTTCCAATTAACTGAAATAGGCTGGTTTAATTGTACAGGATCTGGCGTAACTCTGGTCCAAATAATAACTTTGTTTGATAAAGGATCGCCGGATGCCACACCATGATAAAACGGCTTTAAACATTCTTGCAAACTAATTTTATGCTCCTGAGCAAAACAAATAACATTTATAGTTATTAAAGTCAATAACAGTAGTCGTGTTTTCATATCTGTTTTAATGGTTTATGATTATTTTTTTATGCACCTTTCTATCATCGCTTAAAATAATTTCAACTATATATACACCTTGTTTTAGTTGAGACAGATTTAATTCTATAGACGAGGGTGAAGTATTATCGATAGAATTTGGGATTGTTTTTTTACCTGAAATATCATATACCTGAATTTCCTTAATAACGAGCTCAGGAATATAACTGATGATTAATTTATCTTCATAAGCATTTAAAACTGTAGGGTAGATAAATAATTGTGAATTCAATTCATTTTCAAACAAACTTGTTGTTAAACAATTTGGCGCTGGCAACATGTTTACAACAAATGTATCCTTAATGCAGCTCAGAGCATCATAAGCATAATAAGTGGTATTAATACTTGGGCTTACCATAACTGAATCTTGAGTAATTCCTAAAGGAAACCACTGCACTGTACCGGGCCATGAAGGTTTTAAGGTTTTGTTTTCTCCCGGACAACTATTAATAGTTATTTTTTTACCCGCATTTTTTACGATCGTAAATCCATCAGACACAGTTCCTGATGCATTAATAAATTTTGCATCCAGTTTATTGTCCTTGATCTCCACCAACATGCTTCCTAAAATAGTATTTGAGTAATTGTACATCACAGGATGTGGCCATCCGCTCGAAACAGAGCCCAACTTACCCGAGCATCCGCATACAGCATAAACTGTTCCTTTATGTGATTTTGAAATGTCAGTTTGTTTTTGATAAGGACAAGTTATAGGATAATTACCACTACCATTATCTTTGATCATACTTGTTTGGAGTGTGTTTGATTTTCCATAATGACCGTCCAACAAAAATGATCGTTCATACGAATGACTATGTCCGTTCAAAACTAAATCAACACCGCCACTTTCAATAATAGGAATAATGTTTTGTCGAATATCTACTAATTCCCCATCTAAAAAATTACTATTATCAGAATTATGGCTTCCTTTTGTATAAGGAGGATGATGCCAGTAAGCAATGACCCAAGGTTGAGTATTTGCTGCCAGATCATTAACTAACCATGTTGCCATTGGATCTGTTGTATTACGGCCTTCATCATAAGAATCCAAAACAATGAAGTGAATGTTTCCATAATTGTATGAATAATATTTTTCAGTTCCTGAAGCTAGGCCTCCGGCTTCAGCAGCTGTTGGCAAAGTGAAAATATCATAATAAGCCGGAGAAGGTGAAAAAGGAATGTGGTTGTTGTAATCATGGTTTCCTGGTGCCGGCCATACAACGTATCGCTTTAATTCATTCTCGTAAGTATTATTTGAAAACACATTGCTTTGGTACTGGCTATCGTAACCATTATCATACGCATTGTCTCCTAACCAGATCCATCCATCAATATGGCCGTTCGAAATATAATTCATCATTCCTGTTCGGGCATTTCTTTGATTTGCATCTCCCATTCCTGCATCGCCAATTACCCAAAATTTATAATGTCCTTTTGTGCCTTGTGTTGGACTCGTTTTAAAATATGTACTGCTTGATTGGGTAGTAAGTGTGGCGCCTGTGCAACCAACTGCATAATAATAAACTGTGGATGGAGTTAAACCTGCAATATTAACTTCATGACTTGTTACAAAACCAGCATCTGTTGCTACCTGATTTAAATTACTGGAACTGGTACCATAGTAAACTTTAGAATCGGTTGCATTGTTTGTTCTCCATTTAACAATCATGCTGTTTGATGTTCCCATATTCAAATACGGGCCTCTATCAACGGTTGCAGTCGGAGCAGATAAATTACCACTCAATTTTAAATTAAAACTAATATCAGAACTATTGCCTGAATCCTGATGAATTTCAACAGCTATAACATTGGCCCCGGCAACTAAATAAGAAGAACTGATCGTTATTTGATTCCAACTACTTTCATTTCCCAAAGCAATAGCAGAACTTGCAAAAGTGGTATAGGTGATCGTGCCATTTGGCATATTATTTCTCCAAACCTCTGTTCCATTTATATACACAACTATCCCATCATCACGAACAGTTTGTAAATCAAGAGAAAAATATTGTGCAGGATTTGTTACATTAAATGTTTTCCTAAAATAAGTTGTTACATATTTGTTTGATGAACTTGGTCCATAACTTAATAAAGTTGCTTCATCACTGTCTCCATAACCAAATTCGGCATTACCTTGTGGCCATAAGCCATCATAAAATGATGATTGACTCCATAAGTTATTTTGATTAGTTCCATTATCTAAATACTTCCAAATACTTCCGGCTGTAATTAATGGCGTTTGTTGTGCCAAACAAAATCCAGAACTAAAAAAAAATGCAATAAGTAAAAATAGCTTCGTTCTCATACTGCAAATTTGAACAAAGCATCTGGTTTTATCCTTAAACCAATGTTACCCTTTACTTAACTCTTGATTCCTTATTTGTAAATACAAGTTAATATGAAATTAACAATGTTAAAATATAGCTGAGTCACCAAAACTTAATACAAAGGAAATATTAAGTTATCATAGAGCATATAATTTTGTTGATGAAAAATCAAATTAAGATTATTCAATAATAAAGTGAACATCCTATAAGCATTTTTTTACAGAAAAAGAATTTGCCGAAACCGCTTTCATTTAACAAGCTAACCGTTTTTGAAAATGAAAAAAATAACTTTATTCGTATTATTAATTACCCTGAAAATTTGTATAGGTCAGGTAAGTATCACTACCGATACTTATTTTCAAAATTTCGGGACATCAAATATTACCTCCTGGACAAATAATTCTACTTTCCCGGGTTGGTATATTGGTTCAGGTACTCATCGAGGTTATGCTGATATAACAGCATCAGCAAATTCTTTTAATTCAGGCGGGTATTACACCTATAATTGTGGGGCTGACGCTAAAATTGGTTCTCGTGGAAGTGGAAGTGCTACACTTTTGTATTATGGAGTTGTTCTGCAAAATAACACCGGCTCAACGATCAGAAGTATTAAAGTGACTTATTCCGGATACCAAATGTCGCTGGCCGAAAATGGTGCTACAAATACTATAAATTTCGAATACATCATAGGTGCAACCGCTCCATCTATAACAGCAGCTACCGGCACAAATGTTCCTGCCTTAAATTTTACCCAGTTGCAAAGTAATGGTTCAAGCGGAAGCAGTCAGCTTAATTGGTATCCTTGCACACAAAGCAGAGCTAGTATTTCAGCATGTGTCCCGGTTACATTAACAAATGGCAATTATATTTTATTGAGATGGAAAGACGTTGACGATAGTGGTAACGATCACCATATGGCTATCGATAATGTGGAAGTAGCTTTTGACTTAAGTGGTGGAACTTGTTTAGTGTTTTTACCTATTGAATTATTATACTTTAATGTTAATTATAATGGGAAATCTGTGGACCTTAATTGGGAAACTGCATCCGAAATAAATAACGATTATTTTACCATTGAACGCAGTAGTGATGGTGTGAATTTTGAACCTCTTTCTACCACTAAAGGCGCTGGTAATAGTATAAATAAAATTAAGTATTCAGATATTGATCCGGTTCCACTTAAGGGAATTTCCTATTATAGACTAAAACAAACGGATTTTGATGGGAATTTTTCTTACTCCCAAATTGTAACTGTTGAAGCTAATGACCCAATCGAATTTAGTTTGTTTCCAAACCCAACTACTAACGGACTAATTACAATATCGTCTAAAGAAACTACAAACGAATATATTGAAATAATCAATGATCTAGGGCAAATAATCTTAAGAGAAAAAATCAAAACAAACCTTACCGAATTTGATATAAGCAAATTTGGTAAAGGAATATATATGGTTATAATGACTTCAAATGAAAAAGTAATTTATAAAAAAGTAATTTATAATTAGTTAAAGTTATGATTCAACTGGATAGAACAAAAAACACAACGGAAATATTAGCAATACCTTTTGGAATAGATATTGATAAAGTTAAAGAGGTATTTGGTTCTAAAAATGAAGCTCTTTTTTTGAGGGTTCAACAAACCAAGATGTATCAACGCTACGATGAAGAATTAAGTTTTAAAAGAGACTTGTATGACATTATTTTCAATTATATTCCTATAGAAAAAAGAATTGTTACCCGTCCAAAATTATTTGGATTGATCAAACCAAAAGATGGAAGAGGATTAGAAGGAGAGTGGAATGACTACGGCCATGCTTTATTGTCCATTTGTGACTATATTGGAAGTCACCTCTCCCCCGAACAAAATGTCTTTTATTATGGTGAACCCTGGTGGACAATCAATACCTTGCTTCGTGAAAATGGTTCTCCGCTGAATTTAGAACGAATGATCAAAAATTCTCCTGTATTTGATACGCCATTTGATGAAAATGGCATCTCATGTAATTATTATAATAAAGATGAAGTGAAGGAGCTTCTGTTTTTTGTACTTAAGATCGAATCAAAGATCAATAAAGAAAATCCTGAACTCGTAAACTTTTATAATACACTCAAAGAAGGTTTAGATTATTGCGCGAAAAATAATTATGATTTAGTTTCGTTTTCTTATGAAGAAGACGATTTAGACTAAGATCATTATGTTTCCCGCCTTGTTTATTTTAACTCACTGATAACAATATCTTCATGTTAGCTTAATTGAAATGAATTGTTATTGCCTTTACTTTGTATAAAAAATTGATGAATTGAATTCTATTTCTAATTCGATATCTCGCAAAGAATTTATTACACTCTCCCTCCTCTTCGCCGTCTCTTATATTCTGTTACAGAAAAACAAATTTATTTCTTATTCAGTGCCTGTTCACCGATCATTTGATGAATTATTTCCTTTCCATATATCTAATCTCCAATCGGCTTTCAAATTCAAAAAACAGTTTTAATGCGAGAAAAAATAAAAAACAAAAAAAGAAAAATTGATCTGCTTGTTATATCAGATATCCATTTAGGAACATACGGTTGCCATAGCAAGGAACTGCTAAAATACCTCAAAAGCATAAAGCCTAAAGTAGTTGTTTTAAATGGCGACATTATTGATATGTGGCAGTTTAATAAACGTTATTGGCCGAAGTCCCACATGAGTGTTATTCATAAATTAATTAAATGGGTAAGTAAAGGAGTTGAAGTATATTATATCACAGGCAATCACGATGAAATGCTTAGAAAATTTGCAGGGTTTAAAATGGGTTCTTTAGTTATTGATAATAAATTATTACTGGACTTGAATGGAAAAAAAACCTGGATCTTTCATGGTGACGTGTTTGATGTAACGATGAAACACTCCAAATGGTTAACCAAGTTAGGTTCTCACGGATACGACCTGTTGATATTAATCAACGCATTTTGTAATTGGTTTTCAGTGAAAATGGGAAAAGGAAAAATTTCCTTATCAAAAAACATAAAGAACAGTGTTAAACAAGCTGTTAAGTTTATTAACGATTTTGAAAAAACAACTGCAGATATTGCCATTGCTAATGGCTATGACTATGTATTATGCGGGCACATTCACCACCCCGAAATGAAAACAATTGTAACTGACAAAGGTCAGGTTGAATATTTAAATTCCGGCGATTGGATAGAGAACTTAACAGCTTTAGAATACATGGACGGTAAATGGACCATGTTTCAGTATAATGAGAACGATTTCGAAAAAGAAGATGACGATAAGGAAGATGAAATTGTGAGTATGAGTAATGATCAGATATTTAATCAGATGTTAGCGGATTTTAGAATTAAAACATTCACCACTCAAATTAAAATAAAATGAAAATTCTTTATGCAATTCAGGGAACAGGAAATGGTCATATTACAAGAGCAATGGAAATCATTCCCTATTTACAAAAAAAAGGAGATGTCGATATTTTAGTGAGCGGGATTCAATCGGATATTGAATTGCCATTTGAAGTGAAATATAAATTTAAAGGATTATCATTTATTTTTGGTAAACAAGGTGGTGTGGATATTTGGAGAACTTATTGGAAAATGAACTCCATGCGACTATTGAAAGAAATAAAATCACTACCTATTAAACAGTATGATCTGATCATTAGTGATTTTGAACCTGTATCATGTTGGGCTGCTATTAAAGCAAAAAAACCTTGTATTGGCTTAAGCAATCAAGTGGCAACATTACATCCATTAGCTCCAAAGCCTGAAAATACAGACCTCTTGGGAAAATTAGTTTTAGAAAATTATGCTCCAACAACTTATAACTATGGCTTCCATTTTAAAAGTTTAGACAAAAACATCTTTACTCCATTGATCAGAAAAGAAGTTAGAGAAATTAAAACCAGTAATGATGGACATTACACGGTGTACCTTCCATCCTATAGCGACAAAAGAATTTTAAAACATCTTTCAACTTTTGAAAATGCAAGATGGGAAGTGTTTTCAAAACATAATAAAAAAAAATACAAGTATAAGAATGTTACTATTAGGCCGATAGATAAAGATCTGTTTTTAAAAAGCATGGCTTCTTCCCAAGGCGTGATTTGCAATGCGGGATTTGGAACAACCAGCGAAGCTCTTTTTCTCAAAAAAAAATTATTGGTTATTCCAATGAAACAGCAGTACGAACAACATTGTAATGCCGCTATGTTAAAAACCATGGGGGTAAAAGTGCTCAAAAAATTAAGCAGTAAACATTTAGAGAAAATTTCTGAATGGTTAGCTTATAAAAAAACGGTAACGGTTAATTATCCCGATAATGCCGAGCAAATAGTAGACACAATTGTCAATAACCACGCAGGAAAAAGTATGTTAGATACTAATTATGAATCTTCTCATTATAATATTTTTCAGTAAGTATGAGTGATAAAAAAGTGAACATCGAAATACGGGAAGATATTAGCGCAAAAGATTTTGAAAATGATTTTATTTGGGGTGTTTCCGCGTCGGCACTTCAAACTGAAGGTGCTTTTAATATAGACGGTAAAGGCCTTTCCATTTGGGACGAATTTGCAACTAAAAAAAAGAAAATATTCAATAATGATTCTCCTGAAATTGCTTGTGATTTTTACAATAACTACAGAGAAGACATTGCTTTGGTAAAAAAACTCGGTATTCCGAATTTCAGATTTTCTATTTCCTGGCCAAGAGTATTACCAAATGGCATCGGAAAAGTAAATCAAAAAGGTTTGGATTTTTATCATAAAGTAATTGATACTTGTCATGAGTTTGGCATTGAACCATGGATAACCCTTTATCATTGGGATCTACCACTCGAGTTAGAAAATAAAGGCGGTTGGGTAAATAGAAATATACTAAAGTGGTTTGAGGAATACGTTGACTTATGCGTACACGCATTTAAGAGTAAAGTAAAACACTGGATGGTTTTAAATGAACCCATGGTATTTACAGGAGCAGGATATTTCTTAGGTGTTCACGCTCCAGGCAAAAAAGGACTTTCAAATTTTTTGGCAGCCATGCACCATGCGGTCCTATGCCAGGCTATAGGACTAAAAACAATTAAAAAAATTCAACCGCAAGCAGAAGTAGGAACTACGTTTTCCTGTTCCTATGTTACACCCTATTCAAATTCCAGCATAGATCTTCAGGCAGCTAAAAGAATTGATGCTCTTTTAAATCGAGCTTTCATAGAGCCTTCGTTAGGCTTAGGCTACCCCAAAGAAACAATTCCCTTTTTAAAGAAAATTGAAAAATACTTTAAGCCCGGTGACGAAGAATTAATGAAAGCAGATTTTGACTTTATAGGAATTCAGAATTATACAAGAGAAGTGGTAGAATACAGTTTTTTAATTCCTTATTTAAAAGCAAAACTAGTTCCGGCAGACAAAAGAAAAGTATATCACACACAAATGGATTGGGAAGTGTATCCTGAAGCCATTTATGAAATGATTAAGAAATTTAGTGCCTACAAAAACGTAAAAAAAATAATAATTACAGAAAACGGAGCATCATTTCCTGATGAAGTAAAACAAAATGAAGTAAATGATCCGGCTCGAGAAAACTATATTTCATCTTATCTGAAACAAGTACTCAAAGCAAAACAAGAAGGTTATAAAATTGATGGCTACTTTGTTTGGTCTCTCACAGACAACTTTGAATGGGCCGAAGGCTATCATCAACGATTTGGATTAGTTTATGTAAACTTTAATACTCAAAGACGTATTATAAAAAATTCAGGCCTTTGGTATAAGGCGTTTTTACATAAAAAATCATGATTTTTTAGAATTTTTACCCTTAAACAAAAAACCTCCTGAAAAACCGGTAACAATTTTCTTTTAAAAATTATAATTCGTAGTCCAAAAACGATAGGGCAATTTGGCATCTTCTCCTGCATAATCAATACCTATCCTTGGACCGACATTGATATCACTTTCATTTATTTTTACATGATCATCCTGTAACCAGATCTCTTTTCCTGTTAAGGATATATTATTATGGATTAAATCTATTCCCAAAGCCTGTGACACTTTTCCGGGCCCAACGCATAAATTATCAGAAAACTTTAGACCGCGTCGAATGAGTATTTCTTCAAGACCTTTTGTGGGATAAATTGCACGTATCAATATTGCATGTGGAATATCAATAGTATTTGTAACGATATTAAAAAGCCGGTGAATGCCATAACATAAATAGACATAACTTATACCTCCTTTGCTGTACATGGTTTCTGTTCTGTTGGTTCTTCTGCCGCCATGGGCATGTGATGCTTTATCAACAACACCGGCGTAAGCTTCTGTTTCTGTAATGATGCCACAGGTTAGTTTATTATTTATATGCGTGCAAAGCGTTTTTCCAATCAGATCTTTGGCAAGAAAAACAACATCAGGATTTGAGTAATATGAAACTTTAAGTTTTGACAAGATCTAACATTATTAAATTCAAACAAGTTTGGCAGTCATTTGAGAAACAAAAAACCATCCGCTAGCTAGCGAATGGTTTTCTTACATTTATTGAGGTCCCGAGCGGATTCGAACCGCTGTACGAGCTTTTGCAGAGCTCTGCCTAGCCGCTCGGCCACAGGACCATTTGAGTTAAGATTCTTGTTTAATATAAAATATCCTACAAAAATCCCGAACGGGTAGCAAAAATAAGATTTTTTTAGCAACTTGGCCATATTATTCGAAAAAAAATGCAGATTCATTCAAAATTACCCAATATTGGCACTACCATATTTACTGTGATGAGTGGCCTGGCCAAAGAACACAATGCCATTAACCTTTCTCAGGGGTTTCCTGATTTTGAATGCGACCCAAAATTGATCGAATTGGCTCAAAATCACATGAAAGCTGGCTTTAATCAATATGCCCCCATGCAAGGAGCTCTGGCTTTAAGAGAGCAGATCAGCTATTTATTACAAAATTGTTATTCGGCCATTTATAACCCGGATACAGAAATTACGGTTACTGCCGGGGCAACGCAGGGCATTTATACCTGCATAGCTGCCTTTATTAATAAAGGAGACGAAGTAATCCTATTTGAACCGGCCTATGATTGTTACACGCCAGCCATTGAACTGCACGGAGCCATTGCAAAACCTATTAATTTAGAATACCCTGATTTCACCATCAATTGGGAAACTGTAAAAAATACTATTACGGATAAAACCCGAATGATCATTATTAACACCCCTCATAATCCTAGCGGTACAACAATGAGTGCAAACGATCTCATGCAGTTAGAAAAATTAGTGGCAGGAAAAAATATTATTGTGGTGAGCGATGAAGTGTATGAACACATGGCTTTTGATGAACAACCACACCAAAGTGTAGCGCGATTCAAAGGTCTGGCATCTCAATCCATTATTGTGTCCTCATTTGGTAAAACCATTCATGCTACCGGTTGGAAAATTGGTTATGTAGCAGCCCCAAAAGAATTAATGTTAGAGTTTAGAAAAGTACATCAGTTTTTAGTCTTTGCTGTCAATCACCCATTCCAATTGGCTTTGGCCGATTATTTAAAAGATGAATCTACTTATAAAGGCTTACATCAATTTTATCAAACCAAACGCGATTACTTTAGAAAACTAATCTCAGGCTCTCGTTTCAAAATAGAATCTTGCACAGGCACCTACTTTCAATTATTAAATTACAAAGCTATTTCTGAAGAGGCAGATACAGATTTCGCCATTCGTTTAACAAAAGAAAAAGGTCTGGCTTCTATCCCTTTATCAGTTTTTTATACAGATAAGCAACAGCAACATTTACTGCGTTTTTGTTTTGCTAAAAAAGAAGAGACTCTGGAAAAAGCCGCCGAGATCATTTGTAAGCTATAATATTGAAAGATGAAAATTTTCATCATACTGTTTTTTCTTTTTATTTATGGGGTAGTAAAATCTCAGGATACTATTTTCATAAAATCTGCCGAACCTTTATTGGTAAGGGTTTTAGAGATCTCCAAAAGTGAAGTGAGTTACAAGAATTTTTTTAATCCGGATGGCGTTATTCATAAGATCAATAACGAACAAATTATTCGAATAGTTTATGAAAATGGAAAAGCCGAATCTTTATTTGAATTGTCGCAAAAAACAGATGCAAAATCAACACAACCATTTTATAATAAATTTATTGTTGAGAGTAAACATCTGAGTTATAATAATCAGGATATCACACATTCAGAAGCGTTCAAACTGATGTTAAAAAGAGACCCTAAAATTAATTCAGACGAATTGAATACTATCCTCTTAAATGCAGAAGGAAAAAAAAATGGACAAATCGGCTTTATAATTACCGGGCCGATCTGTTTTTTAGGAGGCGCCTATTTAGCACGACTAAATTATTATGGGCCACATGATAAAGCAAAGGCGCAAGCTTTTATTTTAAGTGGTTTAAGTTTGTTTGTAGTTTCAGAAGCCACAGCACTTATCTTCAAAAGCTTAAAAAATAAACAAATAAGAAAAGCAGCTTTGTTATACAATATGGAGTAGTATTTTTCGTTACATTTATTAAAAGGTATTTATGCAAAGACTTCTGATTTTAATTTTTATTAGCGTTCAATTTATATCACACGCTCAGGATACTATTTATAAAAGAACAGGAGAAATTTTATCCACTAAGATCTTAGAGATCAATATCGAAGATGTTTCTTATAAACGAACTGATCTAATGGACGGGCCTCTGTTTATTTTAAATAAAAGCGATATTCAAAAAATAAAATATTTTAATGGTACAGTGGATGTTTTCGAACAAGTAAAAGAAGAAAAGCCATTTGTTGTAATGGCCGAACCTCTTTCTTATACCTCAACCAAAAGCTATAATGAAATACAATTAACCTATAGACGTGGGAAATATGATTATCAGGGGCATACAATTTCCGAAAGAAAAGTACTTTTTATAACAGAGGAAAAAAACTATACGTTAAAAAATAAGGCCCTCGAGTATGCAATCCTCCAATCTAAAAAAAATAAAGTTCTGCAATATTCATTTGGTTTTGGAGGCGCAGGATTATCTGTTGTTAGCTTAATAGGATGTGGCGCTCTTTCTGATCAAGTCGTAAATAGCGATCAAAGTATTGTTGCTGTTGGCGTACTTGCCACTGCCGGCATGTTTATCACATCACAGGTTTTGTCTTATAAGTTTAAATTGAAACGAATAAAATACGTTAACGAGGCAGCTGATATATACAACGAAAATTTATAACAATAACATGACAGATTTAAAAATAACTTTAGTTCAAACTTATTTAAATTGGGAGCATATTGATAAAAACCTTGAACATTTAAATGTTCAATTGAATAAGATCATGGAACCTACGGATATTATAGTTCTTCCTGAAATGTTTACTACAGGGTTTACAATGAAACCTGAGTTATTAGCTGAGGATCACGGAGGAGCAGGCTTACAGTGGATGCAACAAACCGCTAAACAAAAACAATGTGTCATTGTTGGGAGTATTGCCGTAAAAGATGCAGACCATTACTATAATAGATTATATTGGGTAAAACCCGATGGCACTTATGAGTTTTATAATAAGCGTCATTTGTTCAGAATGGGAAACGAACACCAACATTATACAGCCGGAGATAAAAAACTAATCGTAGAGTATAAAGGTTGGAGAATTTGTCCTTTGGTATGTTACGATCTGCGTTTTCCTGTTTGGAGTCGTACTACAAAAGAAAATCAATTTGATATATTATTATATGTTGCCAACTGGCCTGAGGTTAGAAGTTATCCCTGGAAACAATTATTAATTGCGCGCGCCATCGAAAACCAATGTTACGTGGTTGGTGTAAATAGAGTTGGCAGAGATGGTAATTTAATTGAACATTCCGGCGATTCATCTGTGAGCAATCCACGAGGAGAAATCATTAGTCACTTAAAAGCTCACGAAGATAAATCAGAAACGGTTAATGTAAATTACACATATTTAGAAGACTTTAGAAAAGCCTTTCCTGTAATGTTAGATGGCGATGATTTTAAGATAGATTAAAAAAATTTAATTCTGAATAGTTAAAGTCCAATTTTGCATTATCCTTGCCGTTTTTGGCAAATGCTTCACTCATTTTCAAAAAAAATAACAACTCACTTACGCTGTTGGCTGCCCAACTGTTTCTAATAAAACTCAATTAGAGAACGAGCCAATTTACTCAATAAATCCCCGGGATTTTAATAAATCAA
>Ga0207968_100339_pt1 | contig 18876 bp, 17 predicted proteins | sample LakWasMet21_HOW5_2_FD_183867 | JGI IMG/M metagenome (GOLD analysis project Ga0207968, IMG submission 183867) | Freshwater sediment methanotrophic microbial communities from Lake Washington under simulated oxygen tension - Sediment Metagenome... | ecosystem: Environmental > Aquatic > Freshwater >...
ACCAGCCAGGCGGTCGACCGGGTCGCGGCGGCCTACAACCTGCCCTGCTTTGAAACGCCGACCGGCTGGAAATTTTTCGGCAACCTGCTCGACGCCGGCAAAATCACGCTCTGCGGCGAGGAAAGCTTCGGCACCGGCTCCGATCACGTCCGCGAAAAAGACGGCCTGTGGGCGGTCTTATTCTGGCTGAACCTGATCGCGCGCAAACGCCAGTCGGTCGCGGACATCGTGCACGAGCACTGGCAAAAATTCGGCCGCGACATTTATTGCCGGCACGATTATGAAGCGGTCGAAACCGGCATCGCGAACGACATCGTCGCGCATTTGCGCCAGCAACTGCCGACCCTGTCCGGCCAAAGTTTCGGCGCCTTCACGGTCAAATTCGCCGACGAGTTCAGCTATGCCGATCCGATCGACGGCAGCGTCAGCAGGAACCAGGGCGTCCGGATCGGCTTCACCGACGGCTCGCGGATCGTGTTCCGCCTGTCCGGCACCGGCACGGTCGGCGCGACGCTCAGAATCTATCTGGAAAAATTCGAAGCCGATGCCTCGAAACACGATCAGGACGCGCAGGAAGCCCTGGCCGAACTGATCGGACTGGCCGAACAGTTATGCGAGGTCAAAAAGCGCACCGGCAGAACCTCGCCCGACGTGATTACCTAAAAACCGACAATCGGCGCAAGGCAACGGGCCGGTTCAAAATGCCTTTGCCTTGCCGCTAGCCTTCAAGACTGTGCGCGAAGCCGTGCATCACGCAGATCAACAGCACGCCGGCCGCGATCAAGGCGATTTGCTCCAGCGACGCTTTCAACTCGGTCTTTTTGTGCAAGGTCGGGATCAAATCCGCCACCGCGACATAGATGAAACTCGATGCCGCCAACGCCAGGATATAAGGCAGGATAAGATGCAAATCCTCCAGGCTGAAATAGGCCAAGACGCCGCCTAGCACCGTCGCCAGACTGGACAGGATGTTATAGAACAGCGCCTTGGCCCTGCCGTAGCCGCTCTCCAGCAAAATCGCGAAATCCCCGACTTCCTGCGGGATTTCGTGCGCCGCGACCGCCAGACTGGTCACGATGCCGAGCTTCGGATCGGTCAAAAAGGCCGCCGCGATCAGGATGCCGTCAACGAAATTATGGATGCTGTCGCCGAGAATGATCAGCGCGCCAGCCGAATGCCGATGCCCCAGGCCGTGAGCGTGACTGTGGCCGTCAGGCTCATGATCGCGCGCGTCCTCGCCGTGCGCCTCGCAGGTATTGTAATGGCAATGCCGCCAGATCAGCAGCTTTTCGAGCACGAAAAAACCCAGGATCCCGGCCAGAATCGTCGCGGACAAGGCGCGGAACTGCTCCGGCTTCACTTCCTCGAACGCATGCGGAATCAGCCCCCAAAACGACACCGCCAGCAGCGCGCCGATCGCAAAGCTGATGCCGTGCGGCAGCACCTGGCTGCGCTGCCGGTCCGGCAGCAGCAGAAACAGCGCCGCCGCGAGCACGCTCAGCACGCCGCCGAGGGTCGTAAAGATGATGATCAACAACAATAAATTCACGCGTTCAGTCTCTCCAGATCAGTGTCGCCATGCGTCCTGTGACCGTGTCCCGGCGATAGGAAAAAAAACGGTCCTGCTCGGTGACCGTGCAAAACCGGCCGCCGTAAATCTTCGTCACGCCCACTGCCTTCAATTCGATGCGCGCCAGTTCATAAATATCGGCCAGCCATTTGCCGCCCGCCTTCGGTTTGAAAGCCTCGGCGTAAAACGGCGACTTTTGCACGAATGCCGCACGAACTTCTTCGCCGACTTCGAAAGCGTCGGGACCGATCGCGGGCCCCAGCCAGACCAGCAGTTCGCCTTCGCCCAGGGCCGTCACCGTATTGCGGATTATCCCATCCAACAACCCGCGCCAGCCGGCATGCGCCGCGGCGATGCGGCGACCGTCCAGCGAACAGAAGAGCAGCGGCAGACAATCGGCGGTCAACACCGCGCAAACCACGCCCGGCGCCTCGGTGTAACTCGCATCGGCTGGCGGCGGACTCGCCGCCTCCGCCTTCACGACTCGATTGCCGTGAACCTGCGCCAGCCAGACAGGCTCGGCCGGCAACGCCAGCTTTGCGCGGAGTAGCCGGCGGTTCTGCAACACCGCTTCAATGTCGTCGCCGACATGCGACGCGGGATTCAGACTCGCATAAGGCCCGGTGCTGACGCCGCCAGCCCTGAGCGTGGTCGCGGCATGCACTCCGTTCGGCGCGGGCCAGTCGGGCAACAGCACGGCCTCAGCGCCGCTCATTGTCTTCCAATGCCTCCAGCAAGCGCGCCATGTCTTCCGGCAACGGCTGCTCCCATTCCAGATACTCATCGGTGACCGGATGCAAAAGCCCCAGCTTCGCCGCATGCAGCGCCTGCCGTTTGAAATTGCGCAATTCGGCCTCGAGCCGCTCGCCGCAGTCCGGCGGCATTTGAAAACGGCCGCCATAGACCGGATCGCCGAGTAGCGGATAGCGAATATGCGCCATGTGCACCCGGATCTGATGCGTGCGCCCGGTTTCGAGCATCACCTGAATGAAGGTATGCTGCGCAAAACGCTTGAGCACCCGGTAATGCGTGACCGCATGTTTGCCGGACTCCCTGACCGCATAACGCTTGCGATCGGTCGGATGCCGGCCGATCGGCTCATCGATCGTGCCGCCGGCGGTCATCCGACCGCGCGTGATCGCGAGATACTCGCGGGTGATTTCGCGCTCCTGCAATTGCTGAGTCAGGCTGTTGTGCGCCTGCAAGGTCTTCGCAATCATCAAGAGACCGCTGGTTTCCTTGTCGATCCGGTGCACGATGCCGGCGCGCGGCAAGGTTTCGAGATGCGGCTCATGATGCAGCAGCGCATTCAACAAGGTGCCGTCCCAGTTGCCAACTGCTGGATGCACGACCAGGCCGGCCGGTTTGTTCACCACCAGCAGGCTGTCGTCCTCATAAACGATGTCGAGCGGGATGTCCTGCGGTTCGGACTCGACCACGACATCGTCTTCCGCCTCCAGCGTAATCTCTTCGCCGCCGTCCAGTTTGTCCCTCGCCTTCAATACCCGGCCATTCACCGTGACCCGGCCCGATTTGACCCAGGTTTGCAAACGGGTTCTCGAATAATCCGCGAACACCTCCGCCAACACCTGATCCAGGCGCATGCCCGCCAATTCATACGGCACCACGGCCGTCAATCTTTCCATCACAAGCTCTTCTGCTTCGCTCTGCGTTAAGTTATACTCGTTCAGTTTCGTGTCGGATCGGCGCTTTGGCCGATCCGACACGAAACTGATCATATTACTACGTGTCGATAGCACTATGCGATTAATTTTGTTAAAAAGTTTAATTATTGGCTGGCTGGGTCTATCACTGACCGGCTGCGAATCGCTGAAAAATTTTTCGTTCAGCAAGGATTCCGAGACCGAAGACGAGTACAAGGACTGGAATGTCGAAAAATTCCGCAAGGAGGCGCAAACCGCGGTCGAGGCCGGCAATTACGAAAAGGCGGTCAAGCTTTATGAAGCGCTGGAGGCGCGCTATCCGTTCGGCGAAACCTCCGCGCAAACCCAGCTCGACGTGGCTTATGCCTATTATAAGAGCAGCGACCCCGATGCCGCGCTCGCGGCCGCCGACCGTTTCATCAAGATCAATCCGCGCAACCCGAACGTCGATTATGCCTATTATCTGAAAGGACTGGTCAATTACAACCGCGGCTTCGGCTTCGTGGACCGCTTTCTGCCGACCGATACGTCGCAGCGCGACACCAGCACGTCCAAGGAGGCCTATGAAAATTTCTCGGAACTGATCAAGCGCTTCCCGAACAGTAAATATATACCCGATGCCAAACAGCGGATGATCGCGCTGAGAGACAATCTGGCGATGCATGAAGTGCATGTCGCCCGTTATTATGTCAAGCGCAAGGCGTATGTCGCCGCGGTCAACCGGGCCTCGGAAGTGATCGAAAAATACCAGCGGACGCCGGCGGTGCCGTTTGCGCTCGAAGTCTTGAAGGAAGCCTACGAAAAATTGGACATGCCCGATCAGGCCAGCAATATCGACCGGATTTACCGGCAAAATTATCCGGACGGCCCGCCGGTGCCCGAACACAAGAATGCGACGTTCTCGCACAAGGTCTGGGATTTTATCGGCTTGGAAAAATAGCGGCGTCCAATTGATGTTGCAGGAGCCGCTGAAAGCTCGGAAGTGTGGCGACTGCCTGGCTCAGGCCATCTGAGTTGAAAATCCATGCCCGTTATTTCCTGGAAATGGTACTGAAATACGGAGAGAGTCTGGATGAACCACCAGCTTCAACGCATTTTACATGTGCGGCTATTGAGCATCCTGAAAATTGGCCTGATGCTCACCCCAAACCACCGCGTCAGACTGATAGGACGCTAAAACCCAACGCGATGCATTGACATCGAACAAAGTCAGGCCGAAGCCGTCATCCACTTCATCATAGGCATCCGGAGCCTCCGATATAAACGCCCCGGTATCCAAACAGAGATGCGATAACACCTGCCGGGGTCTGGCGGCATAGGTGTGCCCGCAAAATGTCGTGGAAAGGCCGGGCTGAATCTCGGCGCAATCCATAGCCGCCCGTTGGCTGAGCATCAACGTTCGCCCCCAAAGCAGCCGGTCTTCTACCTTGGGCGGGATGGTTTTCTCATCGATCCAGCCATCCAGGTCGCTGTCCATCCAGACGCTGTGTTTGTCCGATCGATGATTGGGTTTGAGCAGTTCGGCATGAATGACATGAAAACGGTTTTCTCCATCTCCCACGACCCAGATTAAAGGCTGATCCAGAATCATCGCCAAGCCTCGATTGAATTCGGCGGACATGGTGCGCTGGTCGGCTTGAAAATAGTCTTTAACCCAATTGCCGCCGTAGCTTAAAAAGCCGGTGCCCTGGTCATCGGTTAAAGCATCGATACTGCCACTGCGTAAGTAGGGCAGAAAGAATTCCAGCATCATGATTTCGTGATTGCCTTGTACGGCATAAAACCAGGGCTCTGCCAACAATTGCAGGCAGCTTAATGAGTCCGGACCGCGATCGATCAAATCGCCGACCGAGAACAGCCGGTCTCGGCGCTTGTCGAAATGCACGGCATCCAGCAAGCGTACCAGCAGGCGATAACAGCCGTGCAAATCGCCTACAACGTAATCCTTGCCTTGCGCATTGGTGGGAAGTTTTCGGATCGGCACGTATTTTTTCATAATGGCGCCTTGGGCGCGCATATCAGTAAGTTAGCGATAGCTCACGACGTTTGTTTAGCGCTTGGAGATTACAAGCCGAGCCGACAAAATCTCGGCCTCTCTGAAATGCAAGGCGGCATGACAGGGTGGAAATCAGGCGTTCAGTAGCGCGGCAGAAGAATAATTGAAAAAAATAGAGAGTTTACAAATCAGTTGCGTAGGTTGGGTTAGGCGATAGCCGTAACCCAACAAAATCAATGACGTAAATGTTGGGTTACGCTTCGCTAACCCAACCTACGAAGCTGTACGCCTCAACCGCCCTTGACCTTCTTCTCCAGCTCTTCCCGGCTCAAATGCCGCACCGCCTCGCCTTTGACCATGTAGATCAAATGCTCGCAGATGTAACAGGCGTGATCGCCGATCCGCTCCATCGCGCGCACAGTCCACAGCACGTTGATCGTGCGCGTGATGTTGCGCGGGTCTTCCATCATGTGCGTGATCAACTGGCGGATGATGCTCGCATATTCGCGATCGACATTGTCGTCCAGGCTGGTAATCGCCGGCACTTCCTCGATGCTCATCCGCGCAAACGCGTCGAGCGAGCGGTGCAGCATGTCCTTGACCAGATTCGACATGTGCTGGATTTCATAATACTGATCGATCTTGCCGTCGCTGTCGGCCGATTGAATCGCCAATTTCGCGATGCGCTCGGCCAGATCGCCGACGATTTCAAGCTCGTTGATCACCTTGATCACGGTCAACAGCAGGCGCAAATCGAATGCCGCCGGCTGCCGTAAAGCCAGAATCTGCGTGCATTCGAGGTCGATCGCGACTTCCAGCGCGTCGACCTGATTGTCCTGCTTGATCACCAGTTCGGCCATTTCGATGTCGCCCGTGGTAAAGGCCTGCATCGCCAGTTCCACCTGCTGTTCGACCAGGCCGCCCATCGTCAGCACTTTGTTGCGGATGTCTTCGAGTTCCTTGTTGAACTGCCCGGAGATATGATGCCCGATTTTATTGCTATCCATTGTCCCCTCCTTTAACCGTAACGGCCGGTGATGTAATCTTCTGTCTGCTTCTTCTTGGGGTTCGTGAACAGTTCGCTGGTGGTGCCCATTTCGATCAGTTCGCCCATGTACATGAACGCAGTGTAATCGGAGACGCGCGCCGCCTGCTGCATGTTGTGCGTCACGATCACGATAGTATAGTGCTCTTTCAGCTCGTTGATCAGTTCTTCGATCTTCAGGGTCGAGATCGGATCGAGCGCCGAAGCCGGTTCGTCGAGCAACAGCACCTCCGGCTCGATCGCGATCGCGCGTGCGATCACCAGACGCTGCTGCTGTCCGCCGGACATGCCGAGCGCATTGTCGTTCAAACGGTCTTTCATTTCATCCCACAGCGCGGCGCCGCGCAGCGCCTTTTCGACCGTTTCCTCAAGCGTCCGCTTGTCGTTGATGCCCTGAATCCTGAGGCCGTAAGCGACATTCTCGAAAATCGATTTCGGAAACGGGTTCGGCTTCTGGAACACCATGCCGACGCGCCGGCGCAGCGCCGCGACATTGACCGACTTGTCGTAGATGTTCTCGCCATCCAGCAGAATCTGGCCTTCGATGCGGACACTGTCGACCAGATCGTTCATCCGGTTGATGCAGCGCAGCAAGGTCGATTTGCCGCAGCCGCTCGGTCCGATATAGGAGGTGACCTTTTTTTTCGGAATGTCCATGTTGATGCCGTGCAAGGCCTGCTTTTCGCCATAATACAGGTTCAGATTGTCGACCCGGATGCAGGTTTCCGTGCCTTCTTCCTTGTTGGGTCCGCGTAGGACCGACTTCATGTCGATCGCATGCGTCCGTGTGGGTTGTACTGTCATGATGATTAACCTTCGAGTGCTCTGTATTTTTCCCTCAGACGGTTGCGGATCAGGATCGCGGACAAATTGAGCCCGATGATCACCACGACCAACAACAACGATGTCGCATAAACCAGCGGCCGCGCCGCCTCGACGTTCGGGCTCTGAAAGCCGACGTCGTATATGTGAAATCCGAGGTGCATGAATTTTCTTTCCAGGTGTAAAAACGGGAAGTTGCCGTCCAGTGGCAACGACGGCGCCAGCTTGACCACGCCGACCAGCATCAACGGCGCGACCTCGCCGGCCGCCCGGGCGACCGCCAGAATCAAGCCGGTCATCATCGCCGGGCTCGCCATCGGCAGCACCGTGCGCCAGAGCGTTTCGAACTTGGTCGCCCCCAGCGCCAGACTGCCTTCGCGGATCGATTTCGGAATCCGCGCCAGCCCTTCTTCGGTCGACACGATCACGACCGGCAAGGTCAACAAAGCCAGGGTAATCGACGCCCACATCAGGCCCGGCGTGCCGAATACCGGCGCGGGCGCCGACTCCGGGTAAAACAGGCGGTCGATCTTGCCGCCCAGGATGTAAACGAAAAAGCCGAGACCGAACACACCGTAAACCACCGACGGCACCCCGGCCAGGTTGTTCACCGCGATCCGTATCAGCCGGGTCATGAAACCCTGTTTCGCGTACTCGCGCAGATACACCGCCGCGATCACGCCGAACGGCGTCACGATGATCGACATGATCACCACCATCAGAATGGTGCCGTAAATCGCCGGGAAAATACCGCCTTCGGTATTCGCCTCGCGCGGATCGTCGGTCAGAAATTCGACGAATTTAGTCAGGTAATGGCCAATTTTGCCGAACACATTCATCTGGTTCGGCTCGTAAACCCTGACCACCTTGGCCAGCGCAATCTCGTGTTCGCTGCCGTCATCGGCCGCCGCGACCAAACTGCCCTTGCGGATATCCTGATACAACCCGGCCAGCTGCGCTTGAAATTGCTTATATTGAGCATCCAAAGCCGCTTTTTCGGCGGCGATGCGTTGCTGCGCCTCCACATCCCAGTGTTTTTCGAGCTCCAGTTTGCGCCGTTCCAGCCGCAGCCGTTCCAGGCCGTAGTTGACCGCGCCGATCTGCTTTTTTTCGAGATGCGAAATCTGCTCGAAAAGGCCCAGCGCGGCCTTCAGCCGCTCCTGCAGGACCGGCATCGCGTCCGGTCCTTCGGCGATTACCTTGCCGCCGTCCTTGACCGCGACCAGGCGTCCGTAAAAATTGCCCCATTCGCGGCGTTCGACCGCGATCAACTCGGGCGGATTGCTCTGCTGCTTGATCCGGCGCGCCTGTATCCAGCGAAAATCCGCGCCGCTGACGTCGCGGTTGCCGGTTTTGAGCTGATACTGAATCAGCACGTCCTCGCCGTCGGCCATCGTAACACCGGTCGCCTTCGCCATCGCCGCCGAGGTGACGGTGGTATCGATCCATTCGCCGACGATGTCGTGAACTTGGCCGTTGTCTTCCTGATAGCTGAACCGCACCAGTTCACCCGGCCAGAAATGCCCGATGCCGCGCGCCACAATCAAGCCCAACACGCCCAGCACCATGATCAGACAGGCGCTGACCGCGGCCGCATTCAGCCAGACCCAGGGATTGCCGCTTTTAAACCATGCTTTGATCATAACGAACTGTATTTTTCGCGTAGACGCTGACGCACGATTTCGGCCAGCGTGTTAAAAATGAAAGTGAACATGAACAGCACCAGCGCCGCCAGGAACAGCACCCGGTAATGCGTGCTGTCGACTTCCGCTTCCGGCATTTCGACCGCGATGTTCGCGGCCAGGGTCCTGAGCCCCTGAAATACGCTGAAATCCATCACCGGCGTGTTGCCGGTCGCCATCAACACGATCATCGTCTCGCCGATCGCGCGGCCGAGACCGATCATGACCGCCGAAAAAATGCCGGGACTCGCGGTCAGCAACACGACCTTGGTGACCGTTTGCCAGGGTGTCGCGCCCAGTGCCAGGGAACCGACCGTCAAATGTTTCGGCACACTGAAGATCGCGTCTTCCGCGATCGAAAAAATGGTCGGCACCACCGCGAACCCCATTGCGACGCCGACGACCAAGGCATTGCGCTGGTCGTAACCGATCCCCCATTCGCGGTTGAACCAATCGCGCAGGGAACCGCCAAACCAGGCCGCTTCCAGCGGTACGCTGACCGCAAACGCAAACCAACCGCTGAGCAGAAGCACCGGAATCAATAACGCACCTTCCCAGCCATCGGGAATCTTGTGCCGAATCGCTTTCGGGGTAAATTGCCAGAGCAGCGCAAACAGCAGCACCCCGACCGGCAGCAGGATCAATGTCGAAAAGATGCCGGCCAGATGTTTTTCGATCAAAGGCGCCAGCCACAAACCGGCCAGGAAGCCTAGAATCACCGACGGCAACGCACCCATCAGCTCGATGGTCGGCTTGACCAACTGGCGCATCGCCGGCGCCATGAAATAAGCGGTGTAAATCGCTCCGAGCAAAGACAGCGGCATCGCGAACAGCATCGCGTAAAACGCCGCCTTCAGGGTGCCAAAAACCAGCGGCGTCAGGCTGTATTTCGGCTCGAAATCATTCGCGGCCGAAGACGACTGCCAGATATAGTCGGGTTTTTGATAGCTTTCGTACCAGACCTTGCCCCAGATCGACCCGATCGAGACCTCGGGATGTTCGTTGCTGATCTTCCAGAAATGGACTTTGCCGTCCTGCGCCTGCATCAACAGAGCATTCGCCCGCGGCGACAAGGCGGCCGCCAGCGGATTGACCGCGAAATTTTGATCGAGCAGGCGTCTTTCCGCGGTCGAACTGAAGATGCCCATGTTGCCGCCCGCATCGAAGGTCATGAAGCCCTTGCGCCGCTGTTCCGCCTCGATCGCGACGACCGCTTGCTCCGACACCTTGAAGACCCTGATCTTTTTCAACACCACATTATTCAATTCATCCTTGGCCTTGCTCCACTGCGCGACTTGCCCGGAAGAATCCGCGACCATCAGCGACAAATCGCCGTTCAAGAACGCCAGACGGGTAATCGTAAGGCCCGCTTCGACCACGATTTGACGCTGCCTGAGCACCGGCGCGCTCTTATCGGCGATATTGAAAAAGCTGATGCTGCCGTCGCGACCGGCCAGGAACAGGCTGTCTCCGCTCTTTTCGACCAACATCTGGACGACATCGTCCGCCGCAACATCCAGCACCGCATCGATACGTTGCAATGCCGCCTCTTCGGCGAACAGCGACTGCTCCTTGGCGAAACTGGCCAAATGAATCTTGCCCCCGGTTTTCGCGGCGATCACCGTCGCATCGTCTTCCCATTTCAGCGCGACCCTGTCAAGAGGCGCGCCCCCCTCGCCGATCACCAACGGCGCTTTGCCGAGAGGATAGGTCAATGCAGGGCTTATCTTGCGGACATCGTTCTGGTAACTGACCTTGTATTGGTCCTTGACCACGACCGCGCCGCCGTTCGACAAGCCGTAGATGAAAACGCCCGCATCCGCGGGTCGCGCCGGCGCAAAACTGGTGATCGAGGCGCCTTCGGGTATCGCAACCGCCTGCGTCGACACGGTCTTGCCGGTGCCTGCCTCGAAAAACACCACCTGGCCGCTGTCGGTGAAACGGGCCGCCAGCTCACTTTGTTCCTCGATTTCGAGGAACAGCGTTTTGCCGAGCGCCTGTTCGGGCACCGCATAGTCGTTGACCCGCGTCGCCGAAGCCTCGACAAACAGCGGATAAACCACATAGAGCAGGTAAAAGAAAATCAGAATGATCGCGACAATAATGCCGAGCCCCCCGATGATGACGCCGTAGCGCGCCAATGTGTCCTTGATTAAACGCCACCGCTGATAATAACCGGCGGACGATTGATGAATCGAGCCCGGCACGTTTCTAAGGTTGTTTATTTCAGACATGCAAAGATGCTAGCTTTTAAAAGTGACAATGATATAACAACATCAAAAAAAACGGCCAAGATTCGTGGAATAAATCTTGGCCGTCCAATTGAACAATTGTCATGAGGGGGCGAACGCCGGCAAGGCTTGCCGGTGTTCACTGACTTTTGTCCCTAACCTGAGTACAAGGGGAATATACTGCGGAAATCCTTCTTATTTGAGCGCTTCCAGATACTTCTCAACCACCTTCACAGGCAGCGGAATGTAACCGTCCTTGATCACGACTTCCTGTCCTTCCTTCGATAAGACCATCTTCATGAATTCGTTTTCGAGCGGCGACAACGGCTGGTTGGGCTTCTTGTTCACATAGACGAACAAATAGCGGGTCAAAGGGTAAGTCCCGTTCAATGCATTTTCGGGGGTCGCTTCGACATAACTGGTGCTGCCTTTCTTGGCCAATGGCACCATGCGGATGCCGGAGGTCGAATAACCCATGCCGGAGTAGCCGATGCCGTTGGTCGAAGAGGTGACCGATTGCACCACCGACGCGGAACCGGGCTGTTCGTTCACATTGCTCTTGAAGTCACCTTTGCAAAGCGCGTGTTCCTTGAAGTAACCGTAGGTTCCGGAAACCGAGTTACGGCCATACAACTGGATGCTCTTCGCGCCCCACGCGGCCACGCCGGCATCACCCCAGGTTTCGATCTCCTTGCTGCCGCCGCATTTCAAGGTCGAGGAAAAAATCGCATCGACCTGATCCATCGACAGGCCCTTGATCGGGTTATCCTTGTTCACCATCACCGCCAACGCGTCGACGGCGACCGGAATCGCGGTCGGCTTATAGCCGTATTTGTCTTCGAAAGCCTCGATTTCGTCGTCTTTCATCTCCCGGCTCATCGGCCCCAGGTTCGAGGTGCCTTCGGTCAGCGCCGGCGGCGCGGTCGAAGAACCCGCGGCCTGGATCTGAATGTTCACGTTCGGATAATAACGGTTGAAAGTCTCGGCCCACAACGTCATCAGGTTGGCCAGGGTATCGGAACCGACGCTGGACAAGTTGCCCGAAATCCCGCTGGCGGTCTGATACGCGGGCAAGCTCGGATCGACCGTCAGCTTGGCGGCCGCCTCGCTGCTCAGAGGCGCAAAGGACATGACCCCCAAAGCCAAAGCCAGCGATGATTTTTTAAAGGAAAATTTCATATCGACTCTCAAAAAATAGATAGGTAGTTGGATTCGTTGCGCATAGGTTAGTCATTGAATATGACAGAATTATGACAGCACGATGACATTCCGGATACGAAGATACCGCCGAAGGCAACTGCACGGCAAGCATTCTAGCTATTATTTGTAGCGCTTTTTGACTTGAAACACGCGAACAGAATTAACAAAGAACCAAGATCACACCGTTCAGAAGCAACGACAATCACCCGGTAAAACGACACCAATCGAGTCGTCACGACGCATACCGGCGCCGGCTCGCATCCCGCCAATAGGCGGCGGGCTCCGGCCTCGACAAGGCAAGGCCTTGCAGAAAGCGGGCGCCGCATTGCTCGGCAAGCGTCAACTGCCGCGCCGATTCGATGTCCTGCACGACCACCTCGGCGCCCGCCTGCTGGATCAGATCGACGAGCCTCGGCAACATCTTCGCGGCCTTGTCATTGCCGTCCGCGTCCCGCAGCAAATCGCCATGTAATTTGACGAAATCCGGCGTGATTTGCCACAGCCGTTTGATCGCGGTCAGTTCCCTGCCGAAATCCGCAAGCGCAATCTTGAAACCGCGGTCGCGGAAATTGCGTAGCGCCTTGTCCAGCGTCTGCTGCTGTTCGAGAAAACTTTCCTCCAGCTCGATCACGACCCGATCCACCGGCGCCGAATGCGCATGCACGATCGCTTCGAAGACCTTGCCGTGCGTGTCGACCCGCGCCAGCAACGCCGGATGCACGTTGATGAACAGCAGATCCTGTTCCTGCTTGAAGGCGAGAAAATTGAGCAGATGCAGGGTCCGGCAGACCCGATCGAAGAGCACCAGGCCGCCGGTCTCCTCGATGTAGCGAAACACGAACTTCGGTTCGATGGGCAAGCCGTTTCCGATCGTCGGCCTGAGCAAGGCTTCGTAACCTAGCGTTCGCCGATTGCCTGCCGACGCGATCGGCTGAAACACGCTGTCCAGCGCAAAGCCCCGGAACAGCCCCGAATAGCGGCCGGACTGATCCACGCTCAGATAGCGCGTCATATCCTCAAGAAAGGCATCCTGCATTTTTTCGTTTAACACTTCGATGACGTTTTGGCTCATGCGGGGTTCTCCGGTGATGAACAGGACGGGACACCGATCAGGCATCGGCGGACTCACGACGAGGTCCGACCGAAAAAAAAGGCGGGATAAACCCGCCCGGAGAGCACATAATAAGGCTAATGGGAGTCGATCGGCGGTATTTGCACTTGCCGACGATCTTAGTGATATTTTAATATTCAATAAAACGATATTATTTGATGACTATATCTGATAATTGCGGAATGTAGCGTTCCCGGACGCCGCGAAGTCTCCCCGCCAGACACAGTGGATTCCGCCCGTCATCTCGGAGTAGAATAGCGTTTTACTCGGTTTTACCGTGGGCACCGCCGCCGTACCGAACCGACTTCCCCGCAGTTCCTGCACCAGCCACCCCAGTCCATTCTTTACATTTAAGAGAGCGATCCCATGCCTGGTTTTTTCTCCAAACAACGCATTACCGCCAGCGGAGGTTATAGCCGCTGGATGGTGCCGCCCGCCGCTTTGTCGGTACATCTCTGCATCGGCCAGGCCTATGCCTTCAGCGTGTTCAATGACCCATTGAGCAAGCTGATCGGCATCACCGAAGCCGCACCCGACGACTGGAAACTGACCACCTTGGGCTGGATTTTCAGTCTCGCGATCGTGTTTCTCGGGTTGTCGGCGGCTTTCGGCGGCAAATGGCTCGAAAAGGTCGGGCCGCGCCTGACGATGTTCGTCGCGGCCTGCTGTTTCGGTGGCGGCTTCTGGATTGCCGCGCTCGGGGTGTATCTACATCAGATCTGGCTGATCTATGTCGGCTACGGCGTGATCGGCGGCATCGGCCTGGGTCTTGGTTATGTATCGCCGGTCTCGACCTTGATCAAGTGGTTTCCGGACCGGCGCGGCATGGCGACCGGCATGGCGATCATGGGCTTCGGCGGCGGCGCGATGATCGGCGCGCCGCTGGCGGTGCTGTTGATGGATCATTTCAAATCGGCGACCTCGGTCGGCGTGCTCGAAACCTTCATGGTCATGGGCAGCGTCTATTTCGTTTCGATGCTGATCGGCGCGTTGACGATACGGATTCCGCCGAACGACTGGAAACCCGAAGGCTGGACGCCGCCGGTCGTCGACAACAAGATGATCACCAAGCATCACGTGCACATCGACCGCGCTTTGCTGACCCCGCAGTTTTATTTGCTATGGCTGGTGCTCTGCCTGAACGTGACCGCCGGCATCGGCGTCTTGGGCCAGGCCTCGGTAATGATCCAGGAAATGTTCAAGGGCGCGGTCACCCCGGCCGCGGCGGCCGGCTTTGTCGGCCTGCTCAGCCTGTTCAACATGGGCGGCCGCTTTTTTTGGTCGTCGACCTCCGATTTTCTCGGCCGCAAGAATACCTACATGATCTTCTTCGCGCTCGGCGCGGTGCTGTACGCGACCGTGCCGACGATGGGCGGGCTCGGCAACATCGGCCTGTTCATCCTGTTGTATGCGGTGATCATGAGCATGTACGGCGGCGGCTTCGCGACGATCCCGGCCTATCTGGCCGACATTTTCGGCACCCGTTATGTCGGCGGCATTCACGGCCGCCTGTTGACCGCCTGGTCAACCGCCGGCGTCGCGGGCCCGGTGCTGGTCAACTACATCCGCGAGTTTCAGCTGGAACAGGGCGTCGCGAAGGCGGACGCCTACAATGTGACGATGTACATCATGGCCGGGATTTTGGTGATCGGCTTCATCAGCAATCTGCTGATCCGGCCGGTGCACGAGAAACATCACATGCGCCATGACGAATTCGACGAACTCGACGGCGTTTTTCCACGCGGTGCGGCATCCGACGCGCACTGAGCCTGTCCGCTTTTTTAGGAGACCTTACCATGCAACATCCCGACCCACCGAAATCCACCTCGCCGGCGCGGGTGCTGCTGTTCTGGCTGTATGTCGCCCTGCCGTTGACCTGGGGCATCTGGTCGACATTGAAAAAGGCGATGGCGCTGTTCAACTGATTTGGCGGGGCCAGTCTTGACGGCCCCGTCAAAATCCCTATCAGGTACGCGCCGCGCACCCGGTCAAGGCAGCGGCGCCGGATGCGTGAACACCGAATCGTTGTCCTTGACCTGATCATGACAGGCCAGGCATTCCTGCACGAAGGCGGCATCGTTGCCGTAAGGCGTCTGCTCCAGACCGAGCCAGCGCGCAAAGCCCCAGCCGCCGGTCTTCGCATATTTCGCGGAATCCTTGATCATGAATTCGGCATGCACGAAGTCGCCGGGCACGGTCGCCGCCGCCCATTTCGGGTGAAGACTATCCTTCCAGGCCAACTTGCCGAGAATACTGCCTTCCGGCCAGGGATGGGTATTGCCGGAGCGGGCCGCATTGACCGCGGTGTCGTTGCCGACGATCACGCGCAGCGACTCCTTGTCCTGCCGGTGCGATACGCCGATCACGCGCCAGTTTTTATAATAGGCCGGCAGTTCGATGCCGTTCGGCGCCGGCGCGGGCTTCCCGGCCGCGAGGACACTGCCGGCGGCCAGCAAGACCCCGCCAAGAGTTAAGGTTTGGTTCAGTTTCATCGCGCGCTCCTCTGTTAGTATTAAATTCGGGCGGAGCGGCAGCGAACCGGAGCCGCCGCCCCTCTGATTGGCTCGATTATACCGGATTGCGGTCGACATGACCTGGCGGCGGCTATTTCAGCATGAACCGCTTAAGCCGGAACCCAGTTCGCATTTTTTGATCCGGACTCTGTACGCCCATTGGAACGACTAAAGCACCGCCCTGATCGAATCGGCGTATTGTGGCCAACAGTTGATGTTCTACCGTGTAATTTTGCAGGACGGCACGGATATGCCGCTTTTTTGACAGGTCTTACCATGAAAACCCTCGTGAACATTCAGCGTCTGCTGCTCTTGTTGCTTGCGCTTGCCGCGCCTTATGCCCACAGCGATGCCTATCACGCCCTGTCTTGCGGCGCCTATGACCGCAAGGCGAGCGATTTGGAACTGCAACGGCCGCCAAAGCGGGTGCTGCTGATTCCCTTGCTGAGCAGGGATCCGCACTCGACCGAGAGTCCAAGGTGGTCCGAACAGCCGGCCCGCGCATTGAAAGCCTTTTATAGAAACCAGTTTCACGCGGACGTGACGGTGCTGCGCGATCTTTGGAGTTGGCCCGACTATTACCGGGAGGTCGAGCCCTTGATCGAACAGTCGCCACCTTTCGACCGGGTGATTTTCATCAGCCACGGCGGTTTTGACGGCCCTGTCCTCAAAAACGCGGTGTTTTGGCAAAACCTCGAGATCACCGGGAACAAAGGCAAATTGCTACAGCTCTCCGAGGCGCAACCGGGACTTCAGAATGAAATGTCGATCACCTACGATACCGGCAAGAACGGCGTCTTCAGCGACTACATGGCCACGCGCTGGCCAGAAATGGCGCCGATGAAATCAAGCGACACCTTCCATCTGCTGAAAGGACTGGAAAAACAGTTGCAGCCGCTGGACCGCGCCTGCTACGCGCGTTATTGCGCGCCGGAACGGCTGGCCGCCAACCCGGAACGGCTGCGGCCCTACCTACTCGATAGCTGCGAGCTGATGTGCAGGGAGCCCTTGTTCGAGCAAAAAACCGCTTCCGAAATCGCCCCGGAAAGGTTTTTTCACTTCGCAAAATCGCTGAGTTCACTCGCCCGGGAAAACGGCCTGATTTTTTTCGGCGCCTGCAACCCCGGCAGTTCGGCTTCGATGAAAACGCGGGAGCATGACGATACCGAACTGCTGATCAACTCGACCCTCGCGGGCGGCCCGCACCGGAGTTACGTGCATCTGGTCAGCGCGGCAACCGGCCGCATCAGCGCCGGCCCGATCGGACAAAGCAGCGCCGAGGACATCGTAAACCGGGTAATGCGTTTCGAGCAGAACCGCGCCCAACGCAATCTCTGCATCGCCTTGCCGCCGGCACGGTGATCGTAGGCTAACGAAAAACCGTAGCCGTTCATCGGTATGGACCGGAGAAAAGAACTTGCGCGAAGGCGGCATAATGCCTACCATCCGTCTTTCATTGCACAGATCATCGGGAGCAATCATGGCCAGTTCCAGTATCCCTGGCCCCTTGGGCCTGCCTATCAACACCCCCGCCGTCGATTCGGGAACGATGGCAAGAACGGCCAGCCCCCTGCCCGGCCCGGTGGGCGTCGGTGCCGATACGGGCGCAACGGTAGCGGCCGATACGTCGGGCAACGATGCCGAAATCGAGGCGCTCGATCTGGCGCCGACCGCGCGCACCGCGGCCTATGCGCTGAAGAAGGCCCATCCCTCGGTCAAGTTCACCAGCGGCCGCCGGAACAAGGAGGATCAGGCGCGCGCGATGGCCGGCAATGTGGCCAAGAACCGAAAATGGATCGAAGAAACCTACGCGAACAGCCCGCTGCGCAAAAAGTGTCAGGATTGGGTCAACGGCAACCCGAAGAAGACCACGCAAGCGGAAATAGCCGAAGGGCTGCTGTCGGTATTCAATGCCGCGACCGATGACGATCTCGGCAAATTCAGCAAGCACCTGTCCGGCATGGCCTTCGACGTGCAACCGGTGACCGAGGACGCCGAAAAAATCAAGGCAACGATTCGCAGTCTTTCCGGATTGGACAAGTTCCTCGATACGGAAGGCGGCCTGGTGCGCTGGCACGCCCAGTTCAAATAGCGGGACTCAGGATGAGCCGGCCCCCTGCCTTGTTGACGCTCTGCATGGCCGGCTTTCTGCTGGCGGCCTGCGCGGCGACACCGGCCCTGACCGGCAATGCGCCGGCGCCGTGTACGGCAACGGAGGGTCGGCCGTCGGCGCAAGACCTGCTGACGGCCCAGGGACTCCAGCGCAACATCGAAACCAGCCCGCTCTATACGATTCCCGCCGCCAACGGCCTTGCTTCATGCCGTATACGCTATCAAGCCGACGCGGTCGTGGTGCTCGAATACCAGTTCAAAGGCGGCGACTGGCTGCATGTGAGACGCGATCCGCGCATCGAATACACCGAGCAAAACGCCCGTTTTACGCTGTCTTCCACTCAAAAACCGGAAGCGATCCTTGCCGGCGCCGAACGCGCGGCTTTCGGCACCGCAGGCTGCGGCATCGTCTGGCGCGAGCCCGAAACGCGCCCGGACGAGAACGCCAGCGGCATTACCGAAACCGTGTTTCACGGCGATGTCTGCAATTGCCAGGCGATCATTCGTCGCCAAGCCGATGGGCGCGTGGTCGGCCTGGTACTGAAGAGTGCCTGCTAACCGAAGGCGCGCCGCCCAGGCGGACTTCCATCAGGACGAGGGTTTACAAAAACCATCCTGCATAAGGCCCGTTAGCGTAAACACCACGACTCCCGTTCCCAGAAAGCTTCGAACAAAGCCCGACGCGGGTCATTTTCGCAGTCGATTTTTCTTGATGATTAGTGGACAGCGGCAAGCGCTTTAAGCAGGAAACAGCGGACACTAGAATCGGCTGATGAAGACCTGAAACGCTGGGTTTCGTACCTCAACCCAGCCTTGTATCTTATTCCATGTCATGGTTAGCTACCCTGACAAGAGATAGAAGCAGCTTGTGCCCAGCCTTAAGGATCAACCTTGTCGCGTAGATAAAGCCTTCTGTCTCGCTTCTGATGC
>Ga0207968_100340_pt1 | contig 18854 bp, 20 predicted proteins | sample LakWasMet21_HOW5_2_FD_183867 | JGI IMG/M metagenome (GOLD analysis project Ga0207968, IMG submission 183867) | Freshwater sediment methanotrophic microbial communities from Lake Washington under simulated oxygen tension - Sediment Metagenome... | ecosystem: Environmental > Aquatic > Freshwater >...
CACTTATTTCGTAATTTTTTGAAAGTAATTTGCTCATAGAGAAATTACCTTTGATTCCGTCAAATGCTATAAAGATACTATCAGTTTTGTTTTCATATATTTTGACGTTACTTAAATGAATATATCCTGTAAAGGGATTTACATAAGCCCAATCCATGGTAATTTGCCTGCCTGTATATTTTATATCATATTTTTCAACTAAATACTTTGTGATGGGCGAAATAAATAAGATAGTGCCAACTGCAAGAATAATGAGGGCACTGAGAAGGATAAGGAGATTTTTTTTTATTTTACGCATATATCATACAAAAGTAAGTATGATAATACCGTTGCTATTACAGAATTTCTATAATTAGTTACACCATTCACACATTAATAAATGTTAATTACTGATTTAACGCATATCGTGTAGGCTGTGCGCAATTTCTAATTCTTCTATTGATTGCTTTTGAATGACGTTATTTAGTTCGATCTCGCATGATAGTAATATTTCATCACTCACTAAGATGCCACCTGTTTCCAATGTTTTATTCCAGGATAAGTTCCAGTCACTTCTTTTGATTTTACCTGTAATAGCAAATCCGGCTTTTTCAATACCACGCGGATTATTAATAATACCTCCTAATTGTAAATTTAATTTGACGTATTTGCTAATGCCGTTCATTACTAATTCACCACATAACTCACAGTTACTATTCGCATCCGGTTTACCAATAGTGTTTGATTTGAATGTTATTCGATCATGTTTTTTTACATTTAAAAAATCAATACTTTTTAAATGTTCATCACGTTTTTCGAAACCAGTTGTAATAGATGAAGTATCTATCCATAATTCAATTTCAGCAGTTGTAAAGTCTTTATCAGAGGTGTAGATATTTGCATCAAACTTTGTGAAAGTTCCTTTAACGTTTGTGATCATTAAATGCTTTACTTTAAATGCAATTTCACTATGTGACGGGTCTATCGACCATTTTATTTTGTTTTTCATTTGGTCGTATAATAGTATAAAAAGAATATGTTGTGATCGATTGTTTTGTTCTAAAACAAATGTGCACACTTTTATAAGACATATCTTACATAACTTTTAAAAAAAGTTACAAAATTCTCATATTCCTATGTTTTGTAAACTGGAATTTTATTGAAATCATTAGCTTGTTTTTCATCCAATAAGAAATCCTTTACTGCCATCAGTATTGCTTTATTTGAAGTAAAAAGTTCCCGATTGAAGTTAATAGCTGTTGTTATATCCAAACCTATAATTGAGACGCTGTGAGCCTGATTATAAAAAGTATTTAGAGCTAAGCTATAGTTGTTTTCTATGTCATCAAAAATATGCTGTAGTTTCTCGTAACTGCCCTTTCTCTCCTGAGAGAGAATGTCATGTATTTGTTTATATAAATTTTCAGTTTCTTTTTTATGCTTCATAAAAAAATCGAATTTGATGTTTTTCGAAGATCGTTTAAGATTAGCGATATTACTCTCAATATCAGTAATGCTTTTAGAAGAGTGCATGGAGCTTCGAACTGCCGAGATCAATTGATTGAGTTGAGAGTTTTGATCGTCCTGTAATTTTGTTCTCAGTTCTATATAAAAAGATTGAAGTTCGCCTTGCAATTGTTTAATAAATTCATATTTTTCTTCATTCGTTTTTGAATAAAAAGCCCTTTTGTCATTGATTTTTTTAAAATCCGGGTGATCTTCATATAAGCGTGTGTCTATCTCAAATAGTGTTAAGTTAAATATCATGCAGTTATGAATAAAATAATCTGTTTCTCTGCGGAATAGATCTAAAGCTGTTTCCGGTTCAGCTGTATTGGCATTTCCTATAAAAGCGGCTGCTGAGTTGTCTGTGTCTTTAAAGAACTTTTCCAGAAACTTTGCTACTAAGTCGAGTAGAGGGAGGAAAATAAGAATACCACACAGATTGATTAGGCTTGCAAATGTAACTAATCCAATAAGCGGGTTGTGTATATTGAAAATATCAGTTATTAAATAAAGAATTGGTTTTAAGAATGTAAAGGAAAGAGTTGTGAGGAATATATTAAATAATAAATTGCCAAGCACCACGCGTTTTTTAGAAGCATTACCTCCTATGGCACTCAATAGTATTTTTATCATTGTGCCTGTTTCCGAACCAATTATAATTGCTGCAGCCGAAGGAAAGTTGATGGCTCCCACATGAAGTGCACTTAGTGTTAGCGCCATCATAACAGAGCTTGATTGAACAAGCAACGTAATTAAAAAACCAATTAATACAAAAACTGCCAACGACATTTCAGCATATTCCGAAAGATCAAAATTTTTCACTTGCGATTCCATCGCTGTTTTCATAAAGGAAAGACCAATGAATAGTAGTCCAAAGCCAAAAAGAAAATAGGAAGTGTATTTAACGGCTTTATGTTTGCCAAATATAATGAGAAGCAAGCCTCCCAAGCAAACCGCCGGATAAGCTATCACTTCTATATTAGTTTTAAATCCAAGGGTTGCTACCAGCCAGCTATCAATGGTGGTTCCTAAATTGGCACCAAGAATGATGGCTAAGGCATTTTTCATGGTAAACACACCCGCGCCAACAAATGCTAATACCATTAATGAAACCATGGAACTACTTTGAAGCACACCTGTTACAACAGCTCCGCCGGAAACGGCCCCTATTTTATTTTTACTTGCACGTTGAAGAAAAATTTTAAATTTCCGCCCGGCCATATTTTTTAGAGACTCTTCCAGCAGATACATCGCAAAAAGAAATAACCCGATTCCGGCCAAAAGTTTAAAGATACTACTGATAATGTCCATAGTGATCACGATTTTCGAAGATGATTATTTACATCCAAAACATTTATGATGTAGTTACTTTGAATACCACTTTTTTATTTTTTTGATCAGATCGAATTCTGTTTTTTTGGTTTCGATCTCTCCTATTAAAAAACCATAGGGGTTTAATGATTCAATATTGTCGCAAACAATTTTAAACATGGCCATTAGTGGAATGGCTAGAAAAATCCCTGGTATTCCCCAAACTAAATCGCCGATGATTAGAGCAATGATCGTAAATAATGGATTGATCTTTACGTGTGACCCAACAATTAAGGGTTCCAATACCCATCCTTGTATAAATTGTACAATCCCATAAGTTCCCATCACTCCAAGTAGCACAGGAGCACTTGCGCCGTTTACCGCAGCTACCAATACCGTAATGGTAGTGCCTATGATGTTTCCAATGAAAGGAATGATCTCTAAGAGGCCACAAAGAACAGCAAAAAACAAAGCATGTTTAATTCCTAGAATTGAAAAACCTATACCGTACATGATCCACAGACATATGATCATTTTTGATAATCCTAATAGATATTGTTGAGATACTTGTGCTACATTATGTACAACTTTCTCCATTTCTTTATTTTGAGAAGGAGGGACAAGTTTGAGTATAAATTGTTTGATATGATCACGATAATACAACAACCCGAAAATGTAGACCATCATCAAAATAAAATCCGAAAAAATGGATGCCATAGAGCCGGCCATTATCTGCATCATGCCACTAACAGATGGTTGCTCATCTTTCAGTATCTCAGTTTGTTTTTTTACAGTAATTCCAAATTGATTAAAAATATATTTCTGAATACGCTCACCTGTTTCAATGGCTTTTTGTTTAATAAGATCAATGTCATTTGTTAATTCAGAGATCTGCCAGCCTAGAAGCATGCCTATACCTGCTATGACCATTAATAAAATAATAACGCACATCAGAACGGCAAGACTTCTGTAAACTTTCTTTTCTTCAAGCCATTTACATAAAGGTAAAAATAAGGTTGCCATAACAGCGCCTATAGATAAAGGGATAAGGAAATCTTTAGCAAAATATAATCCTGCTATAACAAGAAAGAGAACAAGTAGTTTTTTTATTATCGAATAGGAATTAGCCGTCATTTTATTTCTACTCCATTAATTTATTTTTTATAGATCCTTATTCATCTCATAAATTATGGGTTTCTCTAAAGGTAAATTTTATTTTGGTAAAATTCAATGTAATACATTTAATTTTAGTCAGTGTTTTTGTTGATATAGATCAGTATTCTATATATATTATTTGTTATTACTGAATAGTTAATCGATCTCAGTGATCTTTAATTCAACTCTTCGGTTCAATTGTCTTCCTTCAGGATTATCCGTGCCATTAGCTTTTTTATTAGCTGCAGCAGGCTTTGTTTTGCCGTAGCCTTTTGCTTTCATTCGATCCATATTGATTCCATTTTCTGTTAAACGATTAACAACTGCTTGCGCACGTTCTTCGGAAAGTTTTTGATTATAAACATCATCTCCTTTACTGTCTGTGTATCCGGAGATCTCTATTTTCATGTTTGGATTGCTTTTAAGTAAACGAACGAGGTTTTTTAATTCAACATTTGATAAGGCTCTTAGAGTTGCTTTGTCAAAATCGAAGAAAATATTATTTAAGACAATTCGTGATCCTACAATAATGGGATCTAATAATACAGCTCTTTTTAATTCGTAGTAACTTGATTTTTTAGGTATTTCTAAATTCTCAGAATAAAATAAATGTTGATCGGCTTCATAAGTAACATTGTAATTTTTGCCGGGTGTTAAAATGAAAAGAAACTGACCTGTTTTACTGTTTGTATGGTAAATTCCAACAACTTCGCCGGTTTCGTTATCGGTTACGGTGATCTCAACGTTTTTTGCAGGACTCCCTGATTCATCGTTCACAATACCTTGGAGTAATGTCAATGGAGTTTCTTTACGGTCAATAAATGTAGCCATGTAATTGTCTTTTTCTCCCAATCCACCTTCGCGGAAAGAAGAAAAATAAGCATTACGGCTATTTGGACTTACTACATAAAAAATATCGTCGTAGGTTGTGTTAATAGGGTAGCCTACATTTATTGGCGCCGACCAGGTTCCGGCATCAGAAAGAAGACTTGTGAAAATATCAAAGCCACCCATGGTTCTGTGTCCATTTGAACTGAACGATAACGTAATGCCATCTGGGTGTATGAAAGGCGCATCTTCATCATAAGGTGTATTGATGTTTGGCCCCATGTTTACTGATTTGCCCCATTCTCCATCCGGTAATAATTTACTCGTGTATAAATCTCTTCCACCGTATCCATCGGGTTTGTTGCTGGTAAAATAAATGGTATTGCCATCGGCAGAAATAAATGCACTTGGTTCCCAGTATTTAGAATTGATATTATCATTTAATTTTACAGGTGTACTCCATTCGTCGCCATTTAATGAAGTGCTGTAAATATTGCCATCTCCTGCATCATCTTTATAAATTAAAATGGTTTGCCCATCGGGCGAAATGCCAATCGTAGCTTCATGCCATTCTGTATTGATTTTTGTTCCAATATTTGTTGCTTTTTCCCAACCGGTTTTTGTTTTAGTTGATATATAAATATCTTCCATGAAATTCCCATCAGGGTCTTTTTGTGAGCCAGTTGTTTCCGGTCTCCTTGAAGTAAAGAACATCGTATTTTGATCGGCGGATAAAACGATGGAGTAATCGGCATACATTGAATTGACGTTGCTTCCAAGGTTTTGTATTTTTAATTTAACTGGATTAGTCATCAAACTTTTACCGACTTTACACATTTCTATTTTACGATATGTGGCAGCCGACAATTCCTTGTCAGTACTCTTGTTATCAGACATTACCGCTATATATTTATTGTAGGCTTCTATGGCTTTGTCAAACTGATAATCTAAATGACACGCGTCGCCTAAAAATTTATAAGCAATAAGAGGTGCTTTTTTTTCTTTGTATGAATTTCCATTATAATTATCAGTCACAGAGGTTGTGGCTTTTTCAAAATAGGTGATGGCTTTAACTCTTTCTTTTCTAGAACTCAGATAACATACTCCCAGTTTGAAAGCAAGATTATTGTTTGTTGGTTCTTGTTTATACAATTTAAGATAAACAGGAATAATTTCTGCGTAACCTCCTTTTGAAATAGTAAGCGATTCATCTTTGCCGTTCTGATATATTTTTGAAAATATCTTTTCGGCACTTTCAAAATCTTTTTCAAAATTTTCAGTGTTATTTTGTGCACTTGAACTTAATGCGCTAAGCAAATAGATAATAGTTAAGGATTTAAAGATTTTCATAATGTGTATTTAAATGTATTAGGTTATTATTTGAAAAATAAACGATCAAGTGACCAGGCATCCCAGTTTTGAGGAACAATAAGCAGGAAGAGGATCAATATCAATCTTGGTAAAACAAAACGTGTATCCCACATGGGACTATTGATGCCAAAACCGATGGCAGTGATAATTAAATTGATACCTAAGATATACAAAGTACTGTATTCAAAAAGACCAAGTATCAATAACGTACCACAAATAAGAGCAGTGTAGCATGTAAACCATGAAGCGCAGACCGTGAAAAATTTAGGAATGCCTTTATTGGCAAAGGTATTATGATACGTTTCAATAACCTGTTTTATTTTAATATTAAAAATGGCATCATATCCTTGAAAAAAGAAAAGTATACCCAAAAAGACGCGTGCAATAAATATTGCAGCTACTATATGGTATTGATTAAGGATTTCCATTTGATTGATATATTAATATGACAAAGGTGGTTTACTTTCGATTGAGAAGCATTACATAACCTTTAAGAATTGTTACATGATTCACACTAATTCTTATAACAAAAAAACTGTTTCATTTTATTGAAACAGTTTTTTTGTAATTAATATAGGTTAGATTTTATTTATTTTTTCTTTTCCCTCCACCACGATTACCGCCAGATCCTTGCCCTTTTTGAGAACCTTTATCATGACTCTGATTGATGTTTTTGCCACCACCGCCAACTTTATAACCACCACCTTTATTGCCACCATTCCCATTTGGGACTTGTTTGCTTTTTTGGTGATTAGGGCTGCCTGATATTTTATTATTTCCTTTTCCGGGTTTTAGACCAATTGTTTTTTGCGGCCCACCGCGATATCCCCTATGGTATTTTATTTTATGGTCATGAAAGTGAACATAAGGGGCATTGCCATAGTAGTTATTGATGACTACTTTGTATCCACCATACAGATCATAATTACTGTATCGTGATGGTAAGTATGCTCTACGAAGCCATATGCCATCTCCAAAATAGATAAACATAGATGTCTGTATATCATAGTAAGCTTCCACATCCGGAATATAATAATAACGTACATCTGTGTAGCCTACTGGACCCCACATTGGCGGTGAGCCAACGTTGACGTTGACTGAAATTTGTGATCTTATAGTATTTGAGAAAAATAATATCAGTCCTATGAAGGTTAGTTTTAAAGTTTTCATATTTTGTTTTTTATTTGAATTGCACATTCAAAGGTCTTCATCTTAATAGACAAATAGTTATACAATACTTTATTTATGTTGCATCATTCACACATTACAGTTGATCTGCAATAGGAACTAAATTGTAATAAGATTTTTTTGAAGTATAACCTATGGTAATATTGGGTCAATACGTTATATTGAATGTACCTAGCTTGCGGGGCAAGCTATTTGAAATGAAGTGTAATGAAAAATGTTACATGCGATCCATGTACCAATTTAATTCTTTTGTGATCTTTTTGGATTGAATAATATCAGCTATGATCTTTTGTAATCGCATAAATGCGGTTTCGCTTTTTACTACATAATCATGTGCATGATGATGCATACAATTGATGGCAACATCAATTTTATCCTGAGAGGATAACATGATAACTGGAATATCCGGTAGTTTAGCCTTTATTTTATCTAAGGTATCAACACCATTCATAGCATCTTTAGTAATACCATCCAGGTGGTAATCTAAAACAATAATATCCGGACTATGCGATAAGTTTTCTACACACAATTCTCCGGTAGCATAGGTTTCGATGATGAAATTCGTATGTTGCAAAAAATCTATTTCCAGTGCTTTTAATAATAAAGCATCATCATCCACAAGGAAGAGTTTTATTCTATTGGTTTCCATTGGTTCGTATTTTTAATCGTAATAAATTCTTCTTCTAATTCTTTACAAGCCTGTAAACACACATTTTCAAGCTGCGACACCATATCATGTATACTATCAGCCTGTTGTTGCAAGTTAGCGTATTCTTGTATTTTTCTTGCCGTATTTTCAAATTCTTTATTCATGCCAACGATCGAAAACGATGGTATCATTTTATGTACTGAAGCTTGTAATAATGGCCAATCGTTATCCTGTAAGCTTTTTTTCATTTCGATGATCAAAGGAGGAGTTTGCTCCAAATAAAGGGAGATCATTTCCATGATTAATTGCGGATTAGATTTTGTACGTTGTATTAAATAAGTTAAATCGGTATATTTTTTTATTTTAACTACGTTTGTTTCCGCAGGTTTAAGATTGTTTTTTAATATCGGTTTTTTTACTAAACCTACAATTTTACTGTATAATACCCTCTCATCTACTGGTTTTGCAATATAGTCATTCATGCCTACTGCTTTGCATTTAGCCAGGTCAACCGTGGTAACATCAGCAGTTAAAGCAATAATCGGCACTTTCGAATTCATTTCATTACGAATATATTCTGTGGCTTCAAAGCCATTCATTTCAGGCATTTGAAGATCCATTAAAATAATATCGTAGGATTTATCTTTTAATTTTTCGATTGCTAATTTTCCGTTGCCTGTAATATCGCTTTCAAATCCAAACTCGTCAAGTAGTGTTTTCATCAATAATTGATTCAAGGCAATATCTTCTACTACTAATACCTTGATGTTTTTAATTTCAGTATCTAATTCTTCAATACCTGTTTCTAACTCAGCGGTTGCTTTTGTTTTTAAAAAACTTAAGGTAAAACTAAAAGTAGCGCCTTCGTTTATTTTACTTTTTACATTAATCGTCCCGTCTTGAGCTTCTACTAATTGTTTCACAATAGCCAAGCCTAAACCGGTTCCTCCATATAGTCTTGACGTGCCACTGGTTGCTTGTTGAAAATTTTCAAATATGCTGTTTATTTTGTGCTCTGCAATGCCAATACCTGTATCTTTTACTCCAAATTCAATAGTTACGTTTTCTTCAGTTTCATTTAACAAATGAGCACTTACTGTAATTCTACCATGTGTTGTAAATTTAACGGCGTTACTTACTAAATTTAAAATGATCTGATGTAACCTAACAGGATCCCCAACTAATACTTCGGGTATTTTAGCATCGTATTCTTTGATCAACTCTAAATTTTTTTCCTGAATCTTAGTTTCAAATAAGTGAAGCATGGACGAAATAGAGGAGGCCATTTTAAAAGGTGTTTGCTCAAAGGTCATTTTTCCGGCATCCACTTTTGCCAGATCTAATATATCGTTAATGAGTACGATCAGAGCATCGCCACTCATTTTAATAGCGTTTAAATATTCTTTTTGTTTGTCTGATAAGTTTGTTTTAAGAACCACTTTTGTAAATCCGATGATGGCATTCATTGGTGTGCGAATTTCATGACTCATGTTAGATAGAAACTGCTGTTTCGCTTTCACAGCATCTATAGCTATACTGGTAGATTGTTCTGCTTTACTTTGTGCTTCTTCTGCAATTCCTGTGGCTAACTCCGCAAATATTTTTGCTTCAATTAATTCAGTTGCAATTCTTTTTTGATCAGTAATATCTCTTGCTACAACAACAATTCCTAATACATTGCCGTGTTCGTCTTTATATACCGATCCATTAAATAATACATCGGTTAATTTATGATCTCTTATAGTTAATGGGTAATCGGCTACGAAGCCTTTTGCAAACACTTCTTCGTAACCTTGGCGCGCTTTATCCGGTTCTGTAAAATAATCAAAAAAGTCGGTGCCAATTAATTCTTCACCTGATATACCGGTGATGTTGACGCAGGCCTGATTCATGTCTGTGATTTTACCTGCGGGACTAATTACAAATAATGGATCCAGACTCGCTTCGATCAAACTTCGGGCATATTTGGATGCTAATTTTGTAGAATAATTAAAGGCTTCCAGTTCTTTATTTACAGTTTCACGTTTTTCTTTTTCTTTGTTCTGAAAATCAAGTTCTATATCTGCAATCACTAATTCGGCTGCACGTTTTTCTTTTTCTCCCGTTTGAAAAATGAGTTCTTTATTGGCAACGAATAGTTCAGCAGCACGTTTTTCTTTTTCATCGTTTTGAAAAGCCAATTCTTTATTGGCAACAACTAATTCCGCAGCACGTTTTTCTTTTTCATCATTCTGAAATATCAATTCTTTATTCGCAATGAAGAGTTCCGCAGCACGTTTTTCTTTTTCATCATTTTGGAAAGCCAATTCTTTATTAGCAACAACTAATTCCGCAGCGCGTTTTTCTTTTTCATTGTTTTGAAAAAGCAACTCTTTGTTGGCAATGAATAATTCAGCAGCACGTTTTTCTTTTTCGTCATTTTGGAAAGCCAATTCCTTATTAGCAACTCGTAACTCTATGGCCCATTTCTCTTCGGTTACATCTCTGGCAATGATCACTGCACCTAATACGTTGTTTTTATCGTCTTTGTAAACCGATCCATTAAATAATAGATCTGTTAAATTTCCTTCTTTGTGACGAATTGTTAATGGAGCATTGGCAATAGAGCCGTTTGTAAATACTTCCTGATAAACCTCGCGGGCTTTTTGCGGTTCGGTGAAATAATTAAAAAAATCAGAACTGATCAGCTGTTTGCGGGTCATTCCTGTAATATTTACCGTTGCCTGATTCATATCAGTGATCTTCCCTTCAATACTAATTGTTACTAAAGGGTCTAAGCTCGCTTCTATCAGGCTTCTGGCGTATTGAGATTCTTGTGTTTTTAAAGTTTCCATTTTCTTCCAGTGGTTATATTAATCCAATTTCTTCAATAGGAGTTCTTCTTTTTTCCTTTAATTGTTTAAAGTGAGAAGGTGTAAGGCCTGTCATCTTTTTAAATTGATTAGATAAATGAGCTACACTGCTGTAATTCATTTTCCAGGCAATTTCAGTGATATTTAATTCACCATAAATGATCAATTCCTTTATCCGTTCAATTTTATGACTGATAATGAATTGCTCAATGGTGGTGCCTTGTACTTCAGAAAATAAATTTGCTAAATAGGTGTAATCATGATTTAATTTTTCGCTTAAATAATCAGAGAATTTAATTTTGATTATTTCATCCGAGTGATGAACCATTTCAATAATGATGGTTTTGATCTTTTCGATCATCATTGCTTTCTTATCATCCATGAGTTCTAATCCGGAGATAAACAACGCTTCTTTTAATAATTCCCTTTGATCGATAGAGATATTTTCCATGATCTCAACTTCACCTAATTCTACCACAATAAAGTGTAGTTTTAGTTTCTTTAATTCTTCTTTCACTGTTAATTTACAGCGAGTACTTACCATGTATTTAATGTATAATTTCACAATTAATTGTTTAGTTTAACAGTTCAATACAAATTTGCAACACTTTACAGGCTATATGTTACACATATGCGTGATTATGTTACATAAATCACAGGTTTCGGACATTGTGGCAGTAAATGAATTGACTTTACTATACCTCTGGTTTTATGTAACGTAAGACGAAAAATACGACTAGCCCCATTGTAATAAATGTCAACAGAAATATGGCCATGTATTTAGAAATACCAAATTCTCTAACCATGATACGGATCGGTTCAGTAATGATGTGATAAACCAGCTGATGTATTTTAGTTAAAGCACCTTTTCCTTTAACCACATAGTCTGTTGCTCCCATGCGGAATGATTCTACCGCCATGGAAATATCTTCATTGTTGGTGAACATGATGACTTCTGTTTTGGGGTTAATATCCTTGATAGATTTTAAAACCTCTAAACCATTTTGACCATTTAAAAAATAATCAAGTATAACGATATCAGTTTGTTTATCAACTTTAGCTAAACAGCTTTCTCCATCAGTAAAGGTGGATATTTGCAGGCCTTTTCCGAATTTATTGATCAGATAGTATTTCAGATCGGTTAGTACTAATTTGTTGTCATCAACAATAAATAGGTTAATTTCTTGAGTTCTCATGGTGTTTTAATTAAATATGTTTTATGAAATATAATAGTTGTAATTAGTATATGATTTTTCAGATGAAGTACATTTTTTATAAAACAACTTCTTCATATCCACTTTTAATAATGGTAGATATCATTTTGAATCGGATGTTTGCTTTTATGGTGTTTTTGGCATGTGCCGGTATAATGATCGATTGACCGGTTTCTAATATATGCGATCTGTCATCAATTACTATTTCTGCTTTGCCATCAATCACTTGAATAAAAGTGTCGTAAGGAGAGGTTTTTTCAGTCAATGCCTCACCCGAATCAAATGATACAGCGCTAACATTACCAGTCGTTTTCCGGATGATCGTTTTAATGACCACTGAGTTAGGAATGTATTCCAATATCTCAACAATGATGAATGCTTTTCCTTTTTCAAATTCTGAATTTTCCATGATACATGCTTTTAATTGTTGTTTTAGAAAATAACAGTTTACAGCATAAAGGTGGGTACTTTTGCAACAGAATGTATTACACAACTATGTAATTAAGTTACATGATTCACACATGTGCAGTCTGGAAATAAAAAAAGGCTGACTTGATGTCAACCTTTTTTGTGAGGATAAATATTGTGATTTAGTCTTCGTATCCGCTTTTGATTACGGTAGAGATCATTTTGAATTGTTCATTGGCATTAAAGCAATGTCTTGAATTAGCGGGAATAATGATGCCTGTGCCTAATTTAAGATGGTGTTCTTTTTTATCAATGGTAACTTGTGCAGCACCATGGATGATTTGAATATAAGTGTCAAACGGAGACATTTTTTCAGACAATTCTTCGCCTACATCAAACGACATGGCAGTAATGTTTCCGGTTGTTTTTCTAATAATGGTTTTACTCACAACTGCATTAGGTACATACTCTATTATTTCTACAATAATGTGAGTTTTACCTTTCTCTAATTCAACAGTTATATCGTTATTATTGGCAGGTATATGTTTGTGCTCTTCCATTATACAGTTTTAAAATTCTATCTAAAGATAGTCATTTAAAAATGGTTAAAGCATATATATTTTAGAGATGGTCTTTCTTTTGTATATAAAATCACATCATCCTCATTGCTTCGTTTAATGAGGATGATGTATGATTATAGAATTCGGAAATGTGCGACTTTATTTTGTGAAATGTTCTTTCACAAAAGCGTGTTCTTGATGCTCGGTTAATTTGCCGGTTTGTTTGATGTCGATCTTGATGTTTTCAAACAAATGATCTGCTTTTAAAAGATTAAACAACTCATTTTTTGCCTCGGTTGGTCCAAACAGAACGACTTCATCATATTTTTTGATGACTTCACCTAATTGCTTGTAATACGCTGCTTGTTGATGCTGCTCCTTATTGTGCATCAGGTTCTCATTTTTACTCAAGGTCTCTTCTTTTACTTCATGTGTAAATGCAGATTCAATGATCCTTGTTTCCATGGCATCAGCTGCTAATTCCATGATGTGCGCTTTTGAATGATCCATCCAGATGCCCAAATATTTTGCTGTTTTCATGATGTTTATGTTTTGAGGTTATAATTATTACGTATGAGTTTATGAAGTAAAAGCACCACTGCAACAGGGGTACTTTTAAAATGTTGTTGTTTAAAGAGGTGACTTTTAATCTTTTTTTAAATGTTCGCTTCTTGTACTGTTTTTAAGTTCTAAATAAAGTTTCATAGCTTCATCCAATTCACTTTCTTTTTTCTTGTAGTTTTCAATCCATTTGTTTTTTTCAATGGTAAAACCAGTTGGGTTAATATGTAGGGTTGTGTTCATGATCTTTTTTTGAAATGATTACTAACGAATCACAGAACAAAGGTGGTAAGATCCTAACCCGAAAGCATTATACAATTAAATATAAGACTTACAAGATTCACATATTTTCTAGATTCCCCTTTCGTTTTTCCTTCAATTGCTTGAAGTAGGAAGGGGAGAGGCCTGTTACTTTTTTAAATTGGTTGGATAAGTGCGCTACACTGCTATAGTGAAGTCGGTAAGCAATTTCAGTCAAGTTCAATTCATCATATAAGAGTAGTTCTTTCACTCGTTCAATTTTATGAATGATGATAAACTGCTGTATGGTAATGCCTTTTACTTCAGTAAAAATATTGGAGAGATAGGTATAATCGTAATTCAATTTTTCGCTGATGTAATCAGAATAATTAACATGAGGCAATTCATCGGAGTAATGGATCATTTCGATGATCAGATTTTTTATTTTCTCGATCAGGATACTTTTTTTATCGTCCAGTAATTCAAGTCCTGATTTGTGTAAGTTTTCTTTTAACTGATCGTGTTGTTTCTGTGACAGATCTTCCATGATCTCAGCCGTGCCAAGCTCAACTACTACATAGCGCAATCCTAGTTTCTTCAACTCTTCTTTCACCATCATTTTGCACCGCAAACTAACCATGTATTTGATGTATAATTTCATCTAGTGTTATTAAATATGTATTAAACCAATGGGTTAAGATCGATCTTCAGCATTAGACGGTTATTTAAACAGTCTTTACTTATTTGGTGTTGGCTTTTAGTATAGTGCAATGGCAGGCACAAACAGTTCGCACTCTATGTATCAAGTGTTATAAAGATACAACGCCTTAATGGCTTTGCCAAAAAATACCTCAAGTAATTTTCACGATTATTCCTCTTTAATATGACATGTAAATTCTATTAACAATCAAAATGCTACAAAATATAGCAATACACTGTAGTTATATGTAGTAATTTTGTTATGAGATTTTTACCGTTTAATTCTATAAGCCATGAATACAAGACATCAAACCCTCGTTAGCGCAGGAAACAGCCAATTATCGTTGTTCCCGGAAGCTAAAAAAGAAACTTCTGCCGCGGATGCTGTGCATCAGTATTTCTTTATTATTCCTTTGCCGGATGCAGTGAAAAACAAAGTAAAATTACTCAAGCATCAGTTGAATACCACTGTTGGGTTGAGTGATTATAACTTATATTCGGTGCCTCATATCTCTTTATTGTCTTTTCATACCATGCGTCCTGTTAATGAACGCTTTATTCAGGCCATACAACAATTGTTTTCGAGAAACTACCCTTTTAGAGTAAAACTAAGTGGTTTTTCGCATTTTGAACACGGCATAAGTTCTAATACGTTATATGCAAAAATTGACGATTCGAATCAAATTAAAAACCTTTATGATGAGTTAAATTTATTACTGGGTTTTCGTGTTCGATCTTTTGTGCCTCATTTAACGATCGCCCGCAGTATACCTCGCGCTAATTTCGAAAAGAGTTTTAGCATAGCCAAACAATATTCTTTAGAGGAAGAATTCAGCTGCGATCATGTTACTATTTTAGAAAGAAAATTACAACATGGAGTGGTAAGTAAATATCAGGTGTTAAAGGAGATTAGTTTATAGGGGTTAAATTCAAATATAGTTTCTTTATATTTTCTTTTTGCTTGATCAAAAAGAAAGAAAAAATCAAGTCAAAACGATTGCTCGCGCTCTCTTTTAATTTTTCAGGTTCGTACCCGAAAGAGAACTAAAGCTCTTTCGGACTCACCTAAAAAAATCAAAATTCACATCTCACCGCCTTCCCGTTTTGACAGGCCTCCCACCTTTTCAATTGAGCTTAACTTTAACATTAAAAGTTCAATTCATTAGAACCGTAGCGGCCTTTTAAAATTTAGCGAATAAATCAAGTGGTATCAAAAGTGGCGGCATGTGCGAAGATGATTTGGGCTGTTCGCGAAGCGCTTCAAATCATCCGCTTGATACCATGCAGATTTTAGCTAAATTTTAAGAAGCCTTGAATTTTTGTTTCTTTTGTTTCAAGACAAAAGAAAGGAGAGTAATGAAAATTGATTTGAGATTGCTTTGGTCATTTTACCTCGGAAAGACGAAGTCAACCTCAAACACCATCTCTTTCCCATTCACAGGATGCGTTATGATTAATTTGGTAGCATGCAAAGCAATAGCATTGGGTTGATATGCTTCTGTAGAACCATACAATTCATCTCCTAAAATGGGGCAACCTAAACTGGCTAATTGAACTCTGATTTGGTGATACTTGCCCGTAAGTAATTTGATGTTCCACAAAAAATAATTACCATGAGGCTGTATAGAATATTCCAGTTTTGCTTTTTCAGCAAATTCTGTTCCTTCAGGAACCAATACCGCTTTCTTTTTTTCTTTGCGATGCCAGTGTTCTAAGACGGTGGCTTCGAGAGCCTCAGCCACCGGAGCAGTTGAAGTAAGGGCTACATAAAATTTAGAAACTTCGCGTTGTGCAAACTGCTCACTTAAGTTTTTTAGGTATTCTTTTTTTTTTGTAAACAATACGATGCCACTGGTTACTCTATCCAAACGATGTAAGTGTTGTACATATGGTAATTTTTCTCCGGTTGTTTCTTTCAAATAATTTTTAACCTGTTGTAATAAATTAGGATGATTATTACGATCTGGCTCTACCATCAACCCGGCTGGTTTGTTGCAAACGAGTAAGGTATCGTCTTCATATAGGATGATAGGTTGTGTAGTCATTGGTCAAAACTAGGGATTTTTTGTTTCTATTTTATAGATCCGCTTGAATTATGTGTGATTAATGTAACTTATTTGCGAAATTATGTAATACTAATGAAGCTTATTCACTGCAACTTTGTCCTGTGCGAAAACTTATTCGCAAATTAAGGAAATTAGTTATGAAAACGATCCAAAAAATTATAGTATCGGCAGCTGTTAGTGTATGTACTTTATCTGGTTCTGTATTTGCGCAGGAGTTAAGTGATTCAGCAAAAATTAAATTAGCTGATCAGGCGCAAGTGGAAAAGCAAAAAGAAAAGGATGAGAAAAAAGCTGAGAAAAGAACGAAGGAGATCAAAAAAGCAATCAAAAAAGTAGATGCTAAGGAGGAAGAAGTAAGAAAAGCTCAGGACAAGGCAGTCAAGAAAGAAGAAAACTTAAAGAAAGCACAAAATAAAACGAACGATAAGGCCGATGATTTGAGAAAGTCTCAAAACAAAACCGCTGATAAAACCGAAGAGTTGAGAAAAGCGAACCAAAAAGTAGAGGAGAAAGAAGCGGATAAGAAAAAAGCAGCTACTCAGTTAGAACGTAAAACAGAAGACATCAAAAAAGATGAATTAAAAGATGCTGATAAAAAACAAGAAGAATTAGATAAAAAAAATAAAGAAGCGGCCGATAAAAAGCCTGAATAAAACATAGAGTACATTTATTTTCGATGTTGTGTTTGCAGTTCCCCTTTTACTCTTATAGCGAGAGTAGAGGGGGTGTTTGTTTGGGGTGATTAGACTTTAATATGAGTCTCTATAGTTTTAATTACTTTATCTGGTTCTGAAAAAACTTCTTCGTTTGTAAAACGTAAAACTTGGATACCTAATTCGATAATTTCTTCTTCTCGTTGTTTATCATACTGTTTCACTATTTCTAAATCGTGTATATTGCCATCTAATTCTATTACTAGTAATGCCTCATGACAATAAAAATCGGCGATAAAGTAGTTTAATGGATGTTGGCGCCTGAATTTGAATCCACCTACTTTTCGGTTACGTAACATTTGCCACAAAAGATCTTCGGCTGCCGTACTTTTTCTACGCAAAGATTTTGCGTTATCAAATATTTTTTTGGTGGCGCCATAGTAGTGCGGTATTTTACTGTTGTTCATAGGTTGAGTTATGAAACATAAATATAAGTATTTAGGTATTTGCGTAAAAGGGTTTGGTGCATGTGGTGCTATGCCCTCACCCTTAATCCCTCTCCTGTGGGAGAGGGGCGTTACCAAAGTTACTGCCTGTAAATCGCCCCCTTCTCCGAGGGGAGAAGGGTTGGGGATGAGGGCGGAAACCCAGCACTATTAAAAACTCACCTGATACACATCCATTTCATTGCGCGGAATATTAAACACTTCAAACCCTCCATCTTGCGGTATCATCTCGATCAGATCAAATGATGTACAACCTTTGCTAAGTCCTTCAAAAATTAAAGTAAAACCTTTTCCATCATTTAGGGTCCAGTGTGGGGCAAAAGAAATATTAAAAGCGGTTATGAGTTTTGCTCTGCGCTTAGAGCCATGCTCTACTAAATAAGTGCTGGGCCAAATACGATAAGCATCATTGCCATCGCCATGGCAGGTACAATGCACAATGGTTTGACGTTCTTCGCTTTCAAGGGTTTTGATCTCCTCTTTAGTTTCTGTTTGTGTGATGGTTTCTATCATTTCTGTTTTACAAACATAAACATATTTTTTATTAAATTATTTTCTCTTACTTTCTTTTGTCTTGAAACAAAAGAAACAAAAATTCAAGGCTTCTTAAAATTTAGCTAAAATCTGCATGGCATCAAGCGGATGATTTGAAGCGCTTCGCGAACAGCCCAAATCATCTTCGCACATTCCCTCGCTTTTGATACCACTTGATTTGTACGCTAAATTTTAAAAGGCCGTTACGGTTCTAATGAAGTGAAAGTTTAACATTCAAGTTAACTCGGATTGAAAAGGATGTAAACTTAAATTTTAAATTCTCATATAATTCGGAGTGCTATGATTTTGTGCAGCAATAGCGGTAAAAGCTCTCGAAGGGTTGGCATGCGCAAGCGGGGGAGTTTTATCCGCGGTCCAGGGCAATTGTATAGTATACAATTGAGCCAGTACGTGCGTAAGCTGCCTATCACAAAATCATAAGCTTTTGGATACTTTTGGCTGCAAAAGTATCGAAAGAATATTTGAACTTTTTGTTTCTTTTTGATCAAGCAAAAAGAAAGTAGAAAAAAAGAAAAATTAGTTCTTAATTATTTTTTTAGTCAAGAACCCAATC
>Ga0207968_100343_pt1 | contig 18729 bp, 20 predicted proteins | sample LakWasMet21_HOW5_2_FD_183867 | JGI IMG/M metagenome (GOLD analysis project Ga0207968, IMG submission 183867) | Freshwater sediment methanotrophic microbial communities from Lake Washington under simulated oxygen tension - Sediment Metagenome... | ecosystem: Environmental > Aquatic > Freshwater >...
GCGGCTCGTCCAGCCTCAAGGCCAGCCTGTTTTTGGCAGATGGTCAGCGTATTAACTATTGTTACAGACAAACGCCTGATCATCATGGCAACTATCATGCTGAAGCGTTTGAGCATTTACTGCGTGATTTAAAAAACTCGCCACTTTATGCCAGCAAGTCAACATTAATGCCTACGCTACTGATTGGTCACCGTTTTGTGCATGGTGGAGACATTGCTGAAGCCGCCAGAATTATTGATGCCAGCGAACGTAGTCGACTTGAAAGCATCACGTATTTAGCGCCGCTCCATATGCCAAGTAATCTGCAAGGTGTAGATATTTGCACTCAGGCATTTGCACATCAGTTTAAATTAATCCAAGTTGCCTGTTTTGATACCGCCTTTCATCACACACTTTCTGAGCTCGCTTATCGTCTGCCTATACCCAAAGCACTCGACTATCGACGTTACGGCTTTCATGGGCTAAATTATGCCAATATTGCAGGGCAACTAAGACAGCACCTTGGTACAACTGCAAATGGCCATATCGTGATTGCCCACCTTGGCAGCGGTGCCAGCTTATGCCTGATTAAAAATTTACGCTCTATTGATACCAGCATGGGCTACTCGCCTGCCGGCGGCATCCCTATGGCAACTCGTAGTGGAGATATTGATCCAGGCGTCATGTTAGAACTCGCCAAAAAATATGACGATCAGGCCTTATCAACACTGGTTTATCAAAAAATGGGCTTACTGGCACTTTCCAATGGCGAAAGTAGCGATATGTCGGCACTGATTACAAGCAACAGCGTACAAGCCAAGTTTGCAATCGCATTTTTTACCAGACAAGTAAGAGCGGCAATCGGCGCATACGCGGCTAAAGTGGGCGGTATTGATGCCATCGTCTTTACTGGCGGCATTGGGGAGCACTCTGCGTTAATCCGTAGCATGATTTGTGAGCATCTTGAGTTTATGGGGTTTAAACTAGATATTGAAAAGAATCAGGAACATGCCACAATATTAAGTAACGCAGATTCAAAACCAATTTTGATGATTCCGGCGGATGAGGAAGCCGAAATTGCAAAATTAGCGCATAGCTTCAGTCATTAAGCACTGCTTTATTGAGGAGAATAACATGCTACCCATTACCCATGTAGTTGTAGGTACAGACTTCTCTGCCGAGGCGGACTTAGCGGTAAATCGTGCGGCCTTAATCAGCAAAGCACTCGGCGCCAAACTACACCTGATCCATGTCGTGCATCCACTTGATTTATACGCAGGCTCAGAGCTTTCGTTCAGTTTTCAAACGCACTATCAACAAGCACAACAAGAGATAGTGAAAACTCAAATTGATACATTGGCATTTAAACTTCGAGAGCAATTTAATATCGCCGTAGAAGCCGCAACCCGCATAGGCCGAGCGCATACGGAAATCTCCAATTATGCAGAGCAAGTCCATGCCGGGCTGATTGTAGCAGGCGCACAAGGACAACACACCTTAGTCGAAAAGTTATTGGGATCCACCAGCGCACGGCTGATGGCAGTTTCAAAAAGCGCTATCTTGATTGTTAAAAACAAAGAGATCACTACACCGCCATATCGTCATGTGATCGCTGCGGTGAACTTCTTAGCTGGCGCAGAAAACGTCCCCACCATGACACGGACTATTGCCCCTGATGCACAAATTGAAGGCTTACTGATATTTGACACCAATCAGGAGGCACACATGTATAAAGCCGGGATGAACGAAACCCTGTTACAACAATACCGCACTCAGGCATTAGCAGATGCCGATCATAAGTTAAGTGCAATTTTTAATGAACAAACACTCGGTAAAAAAGTATCAAGAACTATACTTTCAGGCTACCCATCGCAAAGCATTTGCAGCCATGCAAAAGCACAACATGCAGACTTAATCACACTGGGTAAAAATGAAAAGAGTGGTCTTGAGAACTGGCTGCTTGGCAGCGTGAGTAAAGGTGTTGCTTATGCTGCGGGGTGCGATGTACTGCTGGCTAACTAGCCACATTTACCTATCACTGAACAGCATCAAGGGCTTACATACACAGTCATACCGCACTCACGGATACGCTGCGCCACGGCTTCTAGCCATTCAGCAGGCAAGCGTGACAGTCTATCCACTTCAGCCTGCTCTGAACGACGCGCAAGCCCATAAAGATGCACGCCTTTAATCACATCTTTTGCCTGACTAATCAAGGCAAGATAGTCGCTGATATCCGCTTCACCTGGCGGTACGCCATCTAACGAGAACATGCAGGTTTGTATAAAGGTTGGGCAAGCCTCTGCACATTGTCTCAACCGTTGTAAATGACTCTCAGGATTAAGGTTAACGTCATTCACGCGTGCGATAGCAGCTTTAGAGCCACCGTCCACCTTAAACCAAACCTCACCATTCAGCGCTGCCAGGTGTTTCATGCTCTCCAGCACCAAAGGCTTATCCATCAAACTGCCGTTGGTAATAAGGCGTACTTTAATTTTGCCAAGCAAGTCAAAATCACGTAGTACGTTCTCCACCAATGTCAGCACTTGTGGAAACTCTTTCGCGCTAGTGGGCTCACCATTTCCAGAGAATGCAATGTCTTTAAGCTGACGGTCGCCTTCTTGAACATGACGTTGCATAAAATCACCATGCAGCAGGTCATGCAGAAAGCCTCGCAACTCTTGCTCTAATATATTCAGCTCAATTGGCGGCGGCGATCCGCGCGTCAGGTTAGGCACATTGCAGTAGATACAACGCCAGTTACAGGCATTATTGACATTCAGGTTGATACCTACAGACACGCCACCAGCGCGCCGTGAGATCACCGGGTAAATGTATTTGAGCCCCACTACATCACGGTTATGATCAGTAGTGGTTAGATGAATTTTTGTGGTCATGCAGGAGTCGTTACTTTTAAATAGCAAATGACTTGAAGCTCGTCATTAAAATTACGTGAGGCTTTACAATAAAGTTTGTGGATTGAATATTTTTTTCAACGCTTCTGGTGCCAGAATTTTGACGTAACGCTGTTTTACTTCAATAATGCCGTCCTCACTAAATTTAGAAAAAGCACGGCTCACGGTTTCTAATTTAAGGCCCAGATAACTGCCGATTTCTTCACGCGTCATCCGTAGCACCAATTCAGATTGGGACAACCCTCTGGCATGCAGGCGCTGCAAAAGGTTAAGCAAAAACGCTGCTAAACGCTCTTCTGCACGCATATTACCTAGCAACATCATCACACTATTCTCACGCACGATTTCACGGCTCATAATTTTGTGTACATGCCTTTGTAGCGCAGGTAACTCACGCGACAGGTCTTCCACTGTGGCAAACGGCATCACGCAGACTTCTGCATCTTCTAACGCTACCGCATTGCAGTTATGGCGATCACTCACGATACCATCCATGCCAATAATTTCACCCGCCATTTGAAAGCCAGTCACTTGCTCGCGGCCATCTTCACTGGTCACACAGGTTTTAAAAAAACCAGTACGGATGGCATACAGCGAAGTAAATGTATCCCCGCTATTAAATAACAACTCCCCCTGCTTAACCCGGCGGCGCTTTTCAACGACCTCATCGAGCCTTTTCATTTCATCCACATTGAAGCCAACCGGCATGCAAAGCTCGCGCAGATTGCAATTAGAACAAGCGACTTTAATGGCTTCTAGATTTAAAACAGGTTGCATACTGTGCCCATTCATACGATTTCATTAAATATACCGCTTTCGGCAGTTTGTCGCCAGTGAATTAAATAATCGTTACTGCATAATTATCTTTTGATGTGTATCAAAGGCTTTTGCTAATAGTGATGGCAAAGTATAGCCCTGCAGTTTGCCCTGTAAATATTAGGTTTTCATCGTAAAAAGAATGCGCTGTCGCTAGGCAAACTGCAGTAAAGCAACTCATTTAGAGTTCAATTAAACGCCATTGAGCAGAGTGCATTTTATATTTACAGGATAAACCAAACGGTTTAGGAGTCACAATCATGGTTGCCAACAACACAATCAACTTTCCTAGCAATCAACCTGCCAATACGCAGGTTGCAGCAAAAAGCACGCTACCGACACTCACCCCAGAAACCTTACAAAAATTTGACGTTTCCGGGCCTAGATACACCTCTTACCCCACAGCAGACCGCTTTGTAGAGGCGTTTACTGAGGAGTCTTATAAGCAGACGCTAGCACAGCGCAGGATTGGCGGCTTAACACTGCCGCTCTCAATTTATGTGCATATTCCATTTTGTGAATCACTGTGCTTTTTCTGTGCATGTAACAAAATCGTGACTAAACATCACGAGCGTAGCATAGAGTATTTAAGATATCTAAGCCGCGAAATTGATTTGCACATTGAGCATTTAGGCGCAGGACAAACTATATCGCAACTGCATTTAGGCGGTGGCTCCCCTACATTTTTCAGTGATGAAGAACTCAGTGAACTGATGGCGATGATACGCCGCAGCTTTGTGTTAGCCCCGAATGGCGAATACTCAATCGAGGTTGACCCTCGCACCGTGAACGAACAGCGCTTGGCACATTTAGCCTCGCTTGGTTTTAATCGCTTAAGTTTTGGGGTGCAGGATTTTGACCCGGAGGTGCAAAAAGCAGTGCATCGCATCCAGCCTGCAGAGCAAGTGTTTTCATTAGTGGAGGCCGCACGGCGCTTAAAGTTTGATTCAGTCAACGTGGATTTGATTTATGGCTTACCTAAGCAGTCACCAGAGTCATTCTCAAAAACCTTAGCGCAAATTGTAGAGCTAAGGCCAGAAAGAATCGCGCTTTATGCTTATGCGCATCTGCCAGAGCGCTTCAAACCACAACGCAGAATCGACACTTATGAGTTACCTGCAGCATCTGCAAAAATCGCGATGCTATCCAACGCCATTGCCACATTCCTTAACGCAGGTTACGTGTATGTGGGTATGGATCATTTCGCCTTACCCACCGATGCATTAGCAATCGCCAAGCGCCAAGGGAGATTGCATAGAAACTTCCAAGGCTATAGCACACAACCAGATTGCGATTTAATCAGCCTAGGCGTTTCTGCCATTGGCCGCGTAGGCGCAACTTACAGCCAAAATGCAAAAACATTAGAAGAGTATTACGACTACCTTAACCAAGGCAGATTCCCTATCGTACATGGCCTAGCACTAACCCGCGATGACTTGGTACGTCGAGCGGTCATCATGGCCATTATGTGCCAAGGCGAGTTGCAATATGAAGCGATTGAACTTGCCTACATGATTAACTTTAAACAATACTTTGCCACTGAACTTGAAGCACTTAAAGAGCTAGAGAAAACCGGCATGGTGGCGCTGGATGAAAATAGCCTGCAAGTGACCGATTTTGGCTGGTTTTTTGTACGTGCGGTAGGCATGATATTTGACCGTTACCTACAAACCGACCGCAATCGCGCTAGGTTCTCAAAAATCATTTAAATAATTATCTAGCTCAACTATTTAAAGCTCTAAACAAAAGCCTAGCTAAATTAGCTAGGCTTTTGTTTATAAAGAATTTTGTAGGCTATATTTTATTTTCGAAGTTTCTATTTCAATAAAAGAATAGATTAACTGTACAGTTATATTGCTTTATCTAATGACTGCTATCGGCCCAAAGCAGTCATTTGCTAATTATGAGATAACTTCAAAAGCAGACTTACACATATTATTAGCTGTTAATTGCTTTCTGCATTTGTGCGGTATATCGATTACCCTGAATTTGTATTTGGCTAATCGCAGTTTTGATTCTGTGGAGATTCTCAGAAGTCAGCACTTCAGTATTCGTAGTCTCTTCAAGACGATGTAATTTTGTTTGTGCCTGGTAATCCAAAGTTCTTGCGCTAACAGCCAAGCTAGTGCACTGAATAGTTGCCTGTTTGCAGTATGGGTGCGTTAAAAACGCACCCATACGAGCCTATAAATTGAACAAGTATAAGTAGATAGCTGCGATTAGCGTAGCGTAAACGCACAAGCTGCCTTGAGGCAATTAAGGCGAAGGTACGGCACCTATTTGCTGTAACAATCCAAGCATATCGGGCTGGCCTCGTTCTTCGACGAACTTACCATCGAGCAGGCGGTAGAAGTTCATCGCCTGCACCATAATTTTTTTCCCAGAGGGTGGTACTCCGAAAAAAACACCTTGATGCGTGCCGCGCATAACGAACCTTGCGGCCACTTTATCGTCCTCTGCCACCATCTCTTCTATGGTCCATTGAATATCGGGGAATCCTTCGCGCATCATTCCAATAATTGCGAGATAGCCAACTGGGCCTCGCATTGGCTCTAGTTGTCCAGGCACATGAAAGATTGCATTGTGCGAGATGAGTTCTTCTGCCAATGTTTCGCTGGCGGTATTGATAAACTCAACGAAACGCTGCATGGTGAGTTTATTCTCTTCTGGTGTCATGGTAGTGCTCCTTAAAAATATTGCTGTCAATCGTTATGGTTACCCGCAATATGATATATGAAATAGATGTACTAATTATTGCTGCGGCAAACCTTCAGTCAGAATAACCGTACTCGTTCCTTTGGTCGCGGCGATGCGGAATTTCCGTGCTGCGGTGTATTCTGGGGAGTTGTAAAAGCGTTGGGCATCGGCAAGGCTTGGGAATTCAACCATACCAAAGACTGACCGAGGCTTGCCTTCCACGCCGATCACTTTCATATTGAATATTATGACCTTACCGTTGAATTTCGCGCCAAGCGAGCCAGCTGCATCCATATATTCCTGGAAAGAAGCTTGATCTTTGATGTCGTAACTAATGACCATATAACCGAGCGATTGCGTAGCTGGCGTTTGGAATGAGTTGTCTTGTGCCTGTGCATGGCTCATCACAGCAAGCGTTAGAGTTGCCGCAAAGAAGGTGCGAATAATAGATTTTTTCATATTAATTCTCTTAGAGTTTATGATTGGGATAATTATTGAACTGTTGTAATGACAGTCGTCAGATGCTTGCGAAGTCGCGCAATATCGCCTTCAATATCGGCTTGTTTGATGACGTCATGGCTAGAAAATGCAGGTAGTATGTCCATACCACAAAATTTGTAGTTTGCAGTATTTGTGACAAATACATCATCCACAGTTTTCCCTTCAAACATAATCTGCTCCTTATTGCCAAACGCCTCCTTCGGAGCATTCCACGTTAGGCAAATCATGTATTTTTTACCTTGCAACTTACCGCCAGTGCCGTACTGCTTACTAGGGTCGTCGCGCGTTCTGCCATCACCCGTAATAAAAACACCCTGCATCATGCCCGCGGTAAATATCTCATCAATGTATTTCTTGTATATCCAAGGCATCCCGAACCAGTAAACAGGCGATTGCAGAATGATGATGTCTGCCCACAAGTGCTTTTGCACTTCGGCATCAATATCGTAACCTTGCTCAATGACGGTTTGCTGCACTTCATAGCCTGATTTTTCCATTTCCTCTTTAATGACGCTGACCATGGTCTTATTCAAACCTCCTGAGGAAATACCTTCATAGAACTGGTGTGCATTAATTATTAATGCTTTTTTCATTATTACTCCTGTGTAATTGCGACTGAAATATGAGTACTGATAACTATTGTTAGATGACCTGTAGTGTGACGCAATAGGACACAAACCCGTTTGCCATATTTGATGTATTTCTTGCCTAATTTGATTAGCGGTCATCAATACTTGTAATTGCTATTACTGTTAGTGCTAGACTTATCCATGACAAAATATCTGATAACTCTAGACGAAAGGCACATGTAAAAATGTTGAATCAAGAAAAGGTGAATGCCAATGTGCTTGCCAGTCTAGTGGCTGAAATTGCCCAAACCGATGGTGACTACACTACGCCGATGCCAGAGTTAATGATCTATCGCCGCAGTTTAGCCACGGAGCCGATGCCATGTATTTATGGCTTAGGCTTGGCAATCACGGTGCAAGGTGGCAAGCGTGTAACGCTTGGTAATGAGGTTTTTGACTATGAGCCAGGGCAGTCGCTCATCACGGCTGTTGACCTTCCTGTAGTGTCTTATGTCACTCGTGCCAGTTCTACCGAACCCTATCTGGGCATTAGGCTTGAGTTGGATGCACGTACCATTGCCAAATTAGCTACCGAGATTGATTTCCCCAGTCCTTTGAGAGAGTCTAGTGTTCGCGCAATGTCTGTGGTTGCGATGGATGAAGGTTTATTGGAAGCGTTGATTCGGCTCATTCGGTTGCTAAACCAACCAACACTTAGCCATCAGATAGCTCCGCTTATTCAGCAAGAGATAGCAGTACGACTATTAAATGGGCAGCACGGATTGACCCTACGCCATCTGGTTGCCCTTGGTTCACCTAACCAGCAGATTGCTAAGGTAATTACATGGCTTAAGCAGAATTTTAGCTCAGGGGTGTCTATGGATGATTTGGCCAGCAAAGCACATATGAGTCCTTCGACATTCCGCCAACACTTTCGGGCGGTCGCTGGGATGAGTCCATTGCAATATTTAAAGAATCTACGCTTGCAAGAGGCACGGCAGCAGATGATGAATGAAGAGCTCGATGCAGGCAGTGCTGCCGTACGTGTTGGATATGAGAGTGCATCTCAGTTTAGTCGCGAGTATAGTCGTTTGTTTGGAGAGCCCCCACACCGTGATATTCGGCGTATAAAGGGTTAGTTAGAGTCTTAGAGATTAAAAATACTTTCTGAATGACTGCAACGGGCCGAAACTGGCTACTGGTTCGATATAACGCCATAATAATAAAAGCCCTTATATGGACTCTTGTTACTTGTTGAAATCTAATTTTTTGAGAAAAATATAGAAATCAGTGAGAACCTACACACTTGCAATCCATAGCAAGCTAAAAGTTGCATCCTAATCTACACTGCAAGCTTAAGCACCCATCTGCTCATAACGCGATATCATATCTCACTATGCTAGCGTAAATATGCATCTATGACGCAAGCCTACCGACAATAAAAAAAGCCCCTGCTACGAGTAACAGGGGCAAACGTGGAGGCCTACAAACTTGTTAAATGACTGAGTATTAACTCATCACTATATTTAGAATTTTTTACCGATACCGATACCAAATACCCATGGGTTGATATCTAGTGAGTCAATTTTGGTCCAACCACTTGTTTGCTTCAATTTAACAGTAGTATCAATCGCTACGTATTTAACGTCAGCATTAATCAACCAGCCGTCTTTCAAGTTAACATCAACACCAGCCTGTAATGCATAACCCCAGCTATCGTTATCCACTTTGATTTTTGAGCCAGCTAAAGCGCCTTTTCTGATATTAAGTTTTTTATCCAAGAAATTGGTGTAGTTAATACCAGCACCTACATATGGATCAATCATTTGGTCAGGATTAAAGTGCCATTGTGCAGTCAATGTTGGTGGCAAAGCATCTACGCTACCCAATAATTGATTACCAACTGTTGCGTTGGCATCACCCTTGATGCTCACATCATGTTTAGAGCCAGTCGCCAAGATTAATTCAGCAGCGATGTTTTTGGTGATGTAGTAAGAAATATCCAATTCAGGAATCGTGTGGCTGTCCACAGACAACTCAGCACCCGGTGACATTACGTTAGCTACGTTTTTGTTAACGGTTTTACCCAATTTACTATCTTCATTTGGGCTAACATTAGCAGCACGCACACGCACTACCCAGTCACCTGCTTCGGCTTGCGCTAACATTGGGGCAAATACAGCAGCGATTGCTAACACTAATACTGACTTCTTCATTTTTTACTCTCCACTTAAAAATAAATTAACTAATGCAAATTCGATGGACGAATTATATTGAGCTAATTTCAGATGCATTTTGATTTGCATCAAGTGAAGCGCTGCTAGTAAGAAATTGTTGCCGTTTTACAACGGCAACTTGAGATGTATATCAGTGTTTAAGCGTAAATAAAGCGATAGACTCGACATGCGCCGTGTGCGGGAACATATTAATGACGCCAGCTGCTTTTAATTGGTAGCCTTTTTCATTCACCAACACACCCGCATCGCGTGCCAAAGTGGCTGGGTTGCAAGAGACATAAACGATAGACTCGGGCTGATTGCTAGGATCCAGCGCTTTAACCAATTCAAACGCACCATCACGCGGTGGGTCAACCAGCCACTTATCAAAACGCCCTAAACCAGTTAAAGCTTCAGGTGTCATTTTAAACAAGTCAGCTACGCCAAATTTAACGTGATTAATCGCATTTAACTGTGCGCTCTCATTGGCACGCTCAACCAGATTAGCCAACCCTTCCAAGCCCAACACCTGCGCACCGCTGCGCGCGATAGGCAGTGTAAAATTACCAATTCCACAGAAAAAGTCCGCAATCTTCTCATGTGCCTGTGGTGCAAGTAGCTGCATGGCACGGCGTATCATCACCTGATTAATTTGCGGATTTACTTGCGTAAACTCGTTCGGTTTGAACGGATAAGTTAAGCCAAACTCCGGCAGGCTATATTGCAACTGACTGCCGCCTAATGGATAAAACGGCTTAATGGTGTCTGGCCCTTTGCTTTGTGTCCAAACCTGCACACCATGCTCATCTGCAAACGCTTTCAGCAAGGCCTCATCTTGCGCGGTTAACGGTGCCATAATGCGCAGAATCAACACCACTACAGACTTACCGGTTTGTGCCGTTGCGTCGGGTTCACCCACCGCTAATTCGATTTGAGGTAATTTATCTCGAATGCTTAATTGCACGATCAAATCTTGCAGTGGTGCGATTAAAGCAGAAACTTCCGGCACTAATACTTCACAGCTATTCATGTCCGCAACAAAACGTGTGGATTTTTCATTAAAACCAACCAATACACGCTGTTTCTTCTCTACGTATTTAACGCTTAAACGTGCCTTGTGGCGATAACCCCAAGTTGGGCCATAGAGTGGTGGCAGCATGTTTTCGGCTTTCACTTTACCGATATGCCATAAATCACTCTCAAGCAAGCGCTGCTTGGTGGCAACCTGCGCGGCAAAATCCAAATGTTGTAATTTACACCCGCCGCACACACCAAAGTGCGGGCACTTAGGCGTGACGCGCTGGTTAGACTGTTTTAACACCTCCACCACATTCGCCACTTCGTAGCTCGGCTTAATCCGCTGCGATTGGAAAGTGACTTTTTCACCCGGCAATGCGCCATCCACAAAAATCGTTTTACCCTCAAAATGGGTAACGCCACGCCCCTCTTGGTCTAGTGATTCAATCACAGCAGTTAGGATTGGTGCTGGTACATTTTCAGCTTGCGCCTTATTTCTTCGTTTTCTCATAGGCTAAATTTTACCGCAGAGCTTGTGTTAGAGGAAATTATCTTATTTTGCTAAACTAGAAATGAGCACGCAAATGACCGCTGACCTCAACAATTAAATACTGCTGTGCCGAAAAACAATGTAGTAACAATAAAAAACGTTTTGCTTTATAACTAACAATAACAACAAGGAAATCAACATGCTTCCAGTTAGATCTACCCTGCTAATCTCAGCTTTACTGCCGTCGTTAATACTCATCGGCTGTGCTGCACCGCAAACGCGTGCGCCAAGTATTAGCAACGCAACCACCGATGCTGAAACAAAAAAACAGCAGGAACTAGTGGTTGAAGACTACATGAGTAACTATAAAAAACTGCAAAATGTTTCTTCACGCATTATCACTAACGGCACGGATTTATGTGGAGATAAAACATCCAGTTACTATGGGTTTAACTATTGGAATCAAGATGGCTTTAAACCAGCCTGGAAAGAGATCACCAAATCTAAATACAACTTGGATGAAAAATTCAGGATTCTGCACGTCGTAGAAAAATCTCCCGCTGAAAAGGCTACACTGAAAGAAGGGGACGTTTTAGTTTCGATTAACCACTGGCTAGTACCAATTGGTAAAGATGCAGATAAACAGTTAGCGCAAAAACTGGCAGAGCAAGGTAAAAGCCTAGGCCCTGTCGAGCTTGCTGTATTAAGAGATGGCGCCGAACATAAAGTATCCATCACACCAGTCAAATCTTGTGACTTTCAAGTGCACCTAGCACCAGATGACACCAAAAATGCTTATGCAGATGGTACCAACATTGTCATGTACAAAGGCATGATGGACTTCTTCAAAACCGATGAAGAGATGGCACTAGTACTTAGCCACGAGCTTGCACATAACGCCATGAAACACATCGAAGCTAAAAAGAAAAATGCAACCACCGGCGGCATCTTAGGCTTATTACTGGATATTGCTGCCGCAACTGCAGGCGTTAATACCAATGGTGACTTTAGCCGCATGGGCGCTGGCATTGCTGGCAATGCGTACTCGGTTGAGTTTGAGCAAGAAGCAGACTATGTAGGACTATACATCATGCAAAAATCCGGCTTTAACATTGATAACGCAGCTGGCTTCTGGCGCAGAATGGCAGTGAATAACTCTCAAGCCATTACCATTAAATCGTCGCATCCTACTACACCACAACGTTTTGTAGCGATTGAGGAAACCGTAAAAGAAATTAAAGGAAAAATTGAAAAGGGTGTAGCACTGACCCCTGAACTTAAGAAATAGCGATTAAAGCAATAACTAGCAGAAACGACAAAAGAGCTAATAGGAACGGCCCTACTAGCTCTTTACTGTTTACTCTTGGGCACTCTCTTGCAGACTACTTCCAAGCAGCCAGAAACTCTGGCCAATGCGGCGCGGTATAACCTGATAACGTATCACGCACTAAATCAATTTCTGCGGCATAAGCTTCAGGCGTCAAGTGGCCGCGCATCAATTGGAACCTCAAATAAACCAGATGCGTGTTAGCCACATCAGTTTCACAATAATCTCTGATTTCAGCAATCTTGCCTGCCTTATACGCATCCCAGACCTTGCTGCCATCCATACCTAGCTTACCCGGGAAGCCGCACAGTTTGGCCAAATCATCCAGCGGTGCATTAGCACGGGCATTAAACATTGCCATCACATCCATCAAATCTAAATGCCTAGTGTGATAGCGGCTGATATAGTTATTCCACTTAAACTCTTTATCGTCTTCGCCTAAATCCCAATAGCGGCTGGCATTAATACCATGAATCAATGCGCGGTAATGCAGCACAGGCAAATCGAAGCCACCACCGTTCCAGGAGATAATTTGCGGCGTATATTTCTCGATACCATCAAAGAAGCGTTGAATAATTTCAGCCTCGGTTGAGTCAGGGTCACCAAGTGTCCATACTTTAAAGTGCTTGCCTTCGCGTAGCGCACAGGAGATGGCGCAAACACGGTGCTGATGTAAAGGTAAAAACTCCGTGCCATTTTGCTGGCGACGTTGATGCAGGGCAATATTCGCGACATCTTCGTCTGAAACATCGGCGGGTAAATCCAACAAACTGCGAATACCATCGGTATCTGGAATGGTCTCAATATCAAAAACTAAAGTAGGTGTCATGTCAGGGCTTTATTAAAATCTAAGGAAACTCGGAGTAAAGAAAAGGCGAAATAATAAATCTCGACTATTTTTTGGCCCAGCCGCCTGCCCCCTGCACCCACCATCCACCTTGCGCTTTATCAATCCAACGGCTTGCAAAGGTGTTTTGAATTTCAGCTTGCCATTCAGGATGGCCGTTTGCTGTCGCAATCTCTTGGTACAGTTTAGCGCGGTCTGCATTCTCTGCCGCCACTACCCCGTTTAAGCCTGCACGCTCTTTAAGCGGCACAGCATTCGCATCACGTACCGCAATCAGGCCATCTTTGGTCAAGCCAATAGCGCCACTTGCATAATGCGAAGCAAGCTGGGCATGGCGAGCTTGCATACTGCCCTTAATCGCAGAAATTGCCGGGGTATTTACTTCTAAATCTGCAGCAGCCACTACTACTTGGTTTGCAAGCATCACCACCAATAACATCACACTGAATAATATTTTTCTCATCATCATTCCTTCAATTCAATCATTTATTTGCTTAAATTTAAGCCGTACTTCAAGTTACTGAGGCTCTACCGTAGTTGTGCTTGGCTTTTCCGCGCCATTTTTCAGCTGCCATACATCATCAATAATCTTATCAGCGGCTTTTTCTGCGGCAGCTGCCGGAAAATAAATGTTAATAGTGACGCAAGCGGGTAAAGCGCATGCCAGTAACAAGGCGATTGACCAGTTTTTCATTACCTATCCTTTTATCATTAAATGTATTGCGTTAAAACTATTTTAATTCAGGGCGCTTAGTGCATCATATATATTGCAGCATTTATCCAAAATGCACAGTGTGCTAACGCACTACAGCCTTAGTGTTGCCATCAATCACGCGCTCAATACGCGCTACCAGCTCGCTCCAACCTACGGTCTGATTGTACCCCATCACCGTAATCGCAGGGATGCCACTTCCTTTAACGATAATGTACCCATGCGCGGTTGACTCCACACCACCCATTTCGCAAATATCATTGCGTAAGCGGCAACTTAGCCCCATCTTGCCGTAATTAAACTGCTCAAAAAAACGTAAAAAACTACGCTGCACGGCAGCAGCTGCCCCACCGCCACCTAATGCTGAAATATTTTCTACCGCTCGTTGTGAAATCTTTTTGGGATATTTACCTGGGCTACTCTGTATCCGAGCATCAAAGGTCACCGGCTTCCAGTTTTGCAGCTCCAAGCCTTTAATATCGCCATCCAATTTACCTTCAATGGCACCAAATGAAAATGTTCGGGTAAGCTCGCCTAGCTCTAAATTTCTTAAGGCAATATCCGCATTTAATTTAGGTGCAATGCCCAAGGGCGTGCGCATAGTCAGCTGTGTGACCGTCGCTGTGCCATTAAATACATTGAGTACCACACTGCCATCCGTAGTGAGTATGCCGCCACTGTAGGTCACTAAAGGAATTTGCGCTGACGCCTTACCTAACATTCGTGGCAGCTTAAGTTGCGTACTAAAGTCTTCCATCGAAATTGGCTCCAACTTAGCGCTCAAGTGCCAAAACCACTCATTGTGCAGACGCGTTGCGGATAGATTAGATAAGCTTAAGGCACCATCTAACACTGGCAGACGAATATTAGGCGCAGTGATTGCATAGCGGTTCACCTCTGCATTAATTTCGGTTTGACCTAACGGCAAATTGAGCAAACTGCCACGCGCATAACTCAAGCGTACTGGGTTGGATGCCTCGTAACTCCATGGGATATTTGCATTTAGCTGATAAAAAGCAAACTTATTATTAATATCCACCACATCTACATCATTCAGCTGCAAATTGAATGATTGCAACTCTGTATTTTTTACTTTAAGTTGCAATGCGGCCGTGCCATCAATCGTCGCATTATTAAATGCGGTATTGCCTAACAATGGCTTGAACAGCAAAGGATAAGCCGCACCAAGATCTAGTTTTGGTAGTTGGGCATTTAAATCCAGCAGCTTAAAGTCACTAAGACGCACAGCGCCATCAGCATCCAGCTCACCCACACGGTTAATTTTAAAATGCGCCTGATTAACCTCAAGCACATCATCTCTTAACGTGCCAGCCGCCTGCAACGCATGACCGCCACTTTCAATATAAAAAGGCTGCCAGAATACTTCACCAGTTTGCCAATCCAGAGAGGTCCGCCAACGCCAGCCTTGCGCTTCACGTTTTAGTGCAATGGCCATTACACCGCTCAGCTTTTCTGCGGCATGCAACCCAGCTTCATCACTAAAGCTGCCGCCCTTTAAGTATAGAGCCGCATCGACATCCAGCTGATTGCGCTGAAATAAATGGTTGATATCTAAATTAAAAGGCAAATCTAGGCGTGCGCTTTTTAAGCGACCATTGTCACAGCGCACCGCATCAACACTGCGCCGTTGTGGCAGATTGCAACTGAGGTCTAGCTGCGTCCACGCATTCGGTTTGTGCTGCGCATCTGCTTCTGCTGGTTTTAATGCCGCATGTAACGTAACGCTAGGTTTAGGCTGGGTCAGCTGAACCTTCAGTGCAATGTCTTTGGCAGTGCCCATTGCATGCTCAAGACGCTCTACGCTGATAGAAACCTCAGAAACCGCATGTGCAGCAATGCTATAGCAGATTAAACAGCAAACACTAACAATGCGACTAAGCGCGCTCATATTGGGTGTACTACGACGGATAAACACCTGTAGAGAGGTAACGATCACCTCTGTCACACACAATGCTGACAATCACGGCATTTTCCACACGTTTAGACAATTGTAATGCGGCATACAAAGCCCCTCCGGATGAAATACCGGCAAATATACCTTCCATTGTGGCTAATTTACGTGTGGTATCTTCGGCATGCTTCTGGCTCACGTAAATCAGCTCATCCACTGCACTGGCATTATAAATACTCGGTAGATACGCTTCCGGCCATTTACGAATACCAGGAATTTGCGCCCCTTCTTCAGGCTGTACGCCCACAATTTGAATATTAGGATTTTGCTCTTTCAAAAAACGTGAGGTACCCATGATAGTGCCAGTTGTGCCCATGCTAGATACAAAATGTGTGACTTTACCCTCGGTATCACGCCAGATTTCAGGGCCCGTCCCCTCATAATGTGCTAATGGATTGTCTGCATTGCCAAATTGGTCAAGCACAATACCCTCGCCTTCTGCCTGCATTTTCATGGCAACATCGCGCGCTAGTTCCATACTGCCATCTTTAGGGGTCAGCACCAACTCTGCGCCATAGGCCTTCATGCTTTGGCGGCGCTCTACGCTCTGGTTGTCTGGCATGACCAAGATCATTTTATATCCACGCATCGCCGCCACCATCGCCAGCGCGATACCGGTATTGCCGCTCGTTGCTTCAATCAAAGTATCGCCCGGTTTAATCTCGCCACGGGCTTCTGCACGCGTAATCATCGAATATGCAGGTCTATCTTTCACTGAACCGGCTGGGTTATTCCCCTCAAGCTTCAATAAAATTGTATTACTGGTATTCCCCGCCATACGTTGCAATTTAACTAATGGCGTATTGCCGACGAAGTTGTCTATCGTTTTGTACATTCAATCAGTTCTCTGCTGTTTCACATCTGTTGTCATTTAGATTTACTTTTTACTATTTAATTTAAGCAAATACACGGCATACGCACCAAAACCGATAAAAGCGATAAGCGACATCTGCGGGATAGTCAGCCCTAAAAATGTCCAGTCAATCGCAGCGCAATCACCAGTGCCTTTAAACACTAGTGTCAAGGCTTTTTGTAATGGGAAGTTCTCAAACATGTAATCAAAACCCACGCCACAGTCTGCAATCATCTCTTCTTTATGTGCTTGTATCCACCAATGGCGAATGGCAACACCCGCGCCGCCCAATGCTGCCAACACTTGAAATAGTGATTGAAACTTCAAGCACTTAGGCACCAATGCCGCCACTAAAAACAAAACACCCAGTGACATAAACACGATACGCTGTGAGATGCACAACGGACAGGGCTCCAAGCCGAATTTTGTTTGTATCCACAATGCCAGCCCAACCAACGCAAAGCAGCCCACAAAACCTATGAAATAACCTGTTCGTCCAATAAGAATTTTATTTAGCATGATGTCCGTCACGATATAATCTCAAAAAATCATTTTAACGGATTAAGCCCATTTTGACAGACTTCGCAGCAAATTTATCTCAGGAAGGCAGTTCCAACGCTAAAGTGCTGACTGTCAGCGAACTTAACCGCATAGCAAAAAATATTTTGGAACAAAGCTTTCCACTGTTTTGGGTCTCTGGCGAGGTGTCTAACTTTACGCGTGCGGCCAGTGGCCATTGGTACTTTTCACTCAAAGATGCAGGTGCGCAAGTGCGTTGCGTCATGTTCAAGGGCCGCAATAGTTACGTTGATTTCACCCCGCGTGAGGGAGATAAAATCGAAGCCCGTGCAACAGTAACGCTATACGAAGCACGTGGCGACTTTCAGCTTACGGTAGAGTTTGTGCAACGTGCAGGGCTAGGTGCACTATTTGAAGCGTTTGAAAAACTGAAAAGAAAACTCAGCGCTGAAGGTTTATTTGATGCTGACATCAAGCGCGCAATTCCCAAACACCCCAAACAAATTGGCGTGGTAACTTCTGCCGATGCCGCCGCATTAAGAGATGTGCTCACCACACTCAAACGCCGCATGCCCAATATCCCGGTTATTATTTACCCTACCCCGGTGCAAGGTAAAGGTGCCGCGCAGCTTATCGCCAATGCAATCAACACAGCGCATGAACGTGCCGAGTGTGATGTGCTCATTATTTGTCGCGGTGGCGGCAGTATTGAAGACTTATGGCAGTTTAATGAAGAAATTGTCGCCCGTGCGATTGCCAACTGCACCATTCCAACCATTAGCGGCGTAGGGCATGAAACCGACTTCACCATCTGCGACTTTGTGGCCGACACTCGCGCGGCAACTCCCACTGCCGCCGCAGAGCTGGCAACACCGTCGCGTGCAGATATGCTGAATAAAACTAATCAGTTAAAGCTACAGTTGGCAAAAAACATGCAATTTGTACTTAACCAGAAATCTCAAGCTTTAGACTACCTAGCACGCAGAGTGATTTCACCATCACAGCAAATCGCACAGCAAAAAAACCAGGTCATACAGTTAGCTAATCGCCTGAACAATAGCATCAGTCAGCAATTACAGCGCAAGCAACAAAACCTGCTGCGCCTTAACCAGAATCTACAACACCTAAATCCACAGGCAGTACTCACGCGCGGCTACGCTTTTGTACAAAATAAATTAGGTAATATCGTCAGCACCAGCAGTCAATTGCAAAATGGGGATGAAGTCACCTTAACTTTTGGTTCAGGCTCTGCTGAAGCCAATATTACAAAAATAAAACACTAGGCGAATTAATTTTTCA
>Ga0207968_100347_pt1 | contig 18628 bp, 12 predicted proteins | sample LakWasMet21_HOW5_2_FD_183867 | JGI IMG/M metagenome (GOLD analysis project Ga0207968, IMG submission 183867) | Freshwater sediment methanotrophic microbial communities from Lake Washington under simulated oxygen tension - Sediment Metagenome... | ecosystem: Environmental > Aquatic > Freshwater >...
TGACCCGCTATCCCAAAATCAGCGCGCGCCTCAAGCCGTCATTGGCCGGGCGTCTGATCAATAATTTGCGCGAGCTTGCCGTTTTGATTGAGAACCTGCCGCCGGTGGAGGTATCGCCGGATCCTGACGACAATTATTTGCTGGCCCTCGCGCTGGGCGGTAAAGCGGATTACTTGGTCACCGGCGATAAGCCGCACCTGCTCGCGCTGGCTTGTTACGAAGGCACGAAGATTGTTTCCGTGCGCGACTTCATCAATCTGACACGGCTCTTGCCATGACCGACCTTCAAACGATCCCCTCCCCAAACCGGCTGTTAACCGCCGAAGATTTTTTGCGCCTGGCCGATGTGCCGCCGGAAGTCGAATGGTTCGCGAACCTGACCAATCGTTGCACCCGCCGGGCCTACGAAAACGCGATTAAAGATTTCATGGCCTTTACCGGGATCCAGAAACCGGACGAGTTCCGGACGGTCACCCGGGCGCATGTGATCGCCTGGCGGGATGAGCTGGGGAATCGGCTGCTGAACGGCACGACAATCCGGCACCGGCTGTCCGCGTTGTCGTCGCTGTTTGATTATCTGTGCGAGAAAAACGCGGTGGCCCATAACCCGGTCAAGGGCGTCAAGCGGCCTAAAAATGACAGCCAGGAAGGAAGAACCCCGGCGCTCGGCGATCACCAGGCGCGGAAATTGCTCGACGCGCCGGATGGCGACTCGCTCAGGACCCTCCGGGACAAGACGATCCTGGCCACCCTGCTCTATCACGCGCTGCGCCGCGAGGAGCTCTGCAAACTGAAGGTCAAAGACTTTAAGCACGAACGGCGCGGCGTGCCGCACCTGAAAATTTCCGGCAAAGGCGGCAAAACCCGCTATGTGCCGCTGCATCCGGCCGCCGGTGGGCTGATTCACGACTATCTGGAGCGGGCCGGACATGGCAGCGACGACACCGGTGCCCTATTCCGCCCGGTCAGTAATAACGCCAAAAATGGAGGTAAAGCCATTACGCCGGATGGCGTCTATAAACTGGTGCGGGCCTATTCCGGCAGGCTCGGTTTCGAAATCGGCGCGCATTCCTTACGGGCCACCGCCGCGACCAACGCGCTCGATCATCAAGCCGATATCGCGAAGGTGCAGGAATGGCTCGGCCATGCCAACATCGCGACGACCCGGATCTACGATCACCGCAAGACCCGACCGGAGGACAGTCCGACGTTCAAAGTGAATTATTGATAGTGCCTGGGGGATGGTCGGAAACAAAAACTTCCACCATACGGTGGGAATATTTTACCTATCATGTCCTTACATTCTGCAATGCAATACCTAATTCCTTGAGTCGATCGCTGACTGTTGTGTCAAATTCCTGTTGCTGTAACTCAGCGGGTAATTCATGCAATAATTTCGAGTTCCCTTTTTCCCACTCGCTACGCGCGATTCCAGCCCAACGGTCCTTCTTTTTTAGGAAGGAGTCCTGCAATACGGTCAATTCTTGCAAACAGAAAGCGAGGAATCCAGCAGCATTAAAGATGCCGCATAACAGATAATGCTCAAGCGCTTGTAAATCGCTTTCGACCTCCTGGATGACGCTGTTTTGGTCGTCAATCAAGCTGTCGTCGACACTGTCGATCATTCTTCCTAATACAGGCTCTATGACTTTAACTCCCACGCGACCAATGGGATGAAATTTAAGCACGAATTTGGCCACCTCCATACTTTCTCCGAGAACTTCGCGGCGAAGATTTTTCTCCAGCAACAAGCGAGGGCCGCGATGGGCATAACGGCCAACGCGCTCGAATGCGGGTTCCTCGCCTTCGTAATAGTTGTCGATAATTTCAACATCTGCGCCAAGGTTTTTAATAATATCCTTACGAGGAGCGCTGCCGACAGGTGCGAAGATTAGCATATCGACAACAGGGCGGGAAAAACGCAAAAACAGCGTATTCAAGCTGCGTTCCAAATCCCTTTGGTATTGCGAGATATCGGGAATCAATTCTTCTGCAACTTGGCCGCTACCCCACAGCAAGTTTTGCAGTTCGGCAATGAGCTTTTCACTCTCTTCTTGTAGTTCCAACGCCATGCCTTTCGATATATTTAATAACATTTCGCTGACATCTTCATACAAGCGTTTGCGCCATTCGGCATTTGCCGTATCAGGATTAAAGCCCTTGCGGGCGTTGATATCAAAAATCTCTTGGCGCTTCGTATTTTGCCGAGCGGGCAATTTTGCCATTTCCTCAGCCACCAACTTTTCATAGCGCTTTTTAAATTCTTGTAAGCCTGCGTCTTCAGTGTCCTGTTGCTGAAACTGCGCCAATCGTTCTTTGAACAAATTATTAACCTTGGCTTCTATGGTTTGCCAACGAGGTCCCCACCACTCGCTCCAGAGCACATTTCTCTGATCATGTAGTAAGCGTTGCGCTTGTTCGGGATCTTCTGGATAACGCTGTTTGACTAAACGATAAATGTCGCTAGCAGTATCTACGATGTCTTTTAACATGCCATCACAGCGTTTTTGTAATAGCACTGTTCGCTCATGGTCTAGATAATGCCGGATTTTTTGCTGTAATTCTCCGATTCCAGTCGAGCGCTGCAGTTCTGCCTCTTCTTTCAAACCGGTTAGCAACTGCATCCTACGTAACACTTCGGCTTTATCGCCCACCTGTTTAATCGGATATCCATGCAATACCAAATGTGCGCCTGCCGAACCACGCACGATACGGTGTTGGGGAATACCAAATTTTGCCCACTCAGCAACTAGTTTTTGCCAATTTTCGTCAAGTACGGATTGATCCGGTTGTAGGTCGATTTGCCCCCAGAACACAAACAATTTTTCTGCAAGTTTTAAGTATGGGTCTCCGCCTTCGCCATATTTAACAACGTCCTGCTCATGGGCTTGCAAACTGATGCTGCGACTTTGAATAACGACGATAGCATCACAATCCGCTAAGATGCGTTTTGTCTCATCGATATGTTTTGACAATCCTGAATTAAGACCTGGTACGTCAAAAAATACCACGCCATCGACCGCTGCCAACTCTCCTGTATAGACTCTTGCCTCTTGCATCGCATGGGCGTAACGCTCATCGGCAACGTATTTATTCAAATCATTTTTGATCTCTTCAAGGCTATTGAAACGAAAAGTTTTTGCGCCTTCGCTGAGAACTTCTTGCAACGTCGTCATATGCTCGACAATCACTTGTAAATCCTTTTCAGCAGTCTGCTTAGAAAAGGTATCAAAGCTTTGTTTTTGAGCATCGAGTTCTGCTTGATAGTCCTGAAAATCTTTGAATGATTTGGGTAGCGTTTCCAAACGCTGTTCTTGCGGGTTGGTTACGGAATAAATTTGCGTCGTCGTAAAAGTACAGCGTTCAACTTTCGCCGGTAGCAAATCACAATTCAACCAGGCATTGACAAAGGTACTCTTACCGGCTTTTTCGAGACCAACAACGGCAATACGAAATTCGCCTTTTTCTAGACGCTTCATCAACGCTTGTGCAGGTGAAAAGGCTTTATGTAATTTGTCTTTATGTTCATTGTTGACACCCGCGGCGGCGGTTTGCGGCAGTTGCGCTAACAATTGAGCATGACGGTGCAAGTCTAACGCAGTCTTTAACCGTTGAGCATACAGAGCGGAGGCTTCTTGGTAGTTCATATTTAGAGGGAACCCGGTTTAAATTTTAATAAAGTCGTATGATGCTTCTAGAGATTGTGCGGTCGACGGGCAGGGCGCAACAGTTGTCAATTGAATATCTTTGGCATTGGCTAATAAGCGAATAAGATTTGTAGTTGTTTTGGCTGAATCGGGTTTTTCGTATTCAATGGAATGATTTTCTCCAAATGTTTTCTTTATCTCTGATTGTTTTTTTATTGGTTCAGCGGTTAAAGTGAAGGTTAGCAATACATTGACAGATTGATTCCATTCAATTTTATTTGAAACTTCAATAGGGACATTAACAGCGGATTTTTGGCATCGGAATGCGCGTGCCTCTTTAATTAATCGGTTCAAATCCATTAATGAAATAAAGTCCCCTTTTGATAGAGCGTACGGACAACGATTAGCAAAAATCAGCAATTGTAAAGACCAGTTTTCTTTCTTGGCCTGTGAATAACTAGCGCTAGTATTGTTCGCTTGGTTAATCGATTTCAAAGTATGTTTTTTTTCTGTAATCCGACCAATTACAAAGCCTATTAAAGCCCCTGCTATTAACGTAACTAAAGGGTCAGATAAGAATAATGTCTGGCAGTCCATTGATTTTTCCTCTGTGATAAAATTGTTTTCTTTAGGTATGGATTGTTCTGAAAATCTGCTTGTTGTTGAATTAGATTCATTACATAATTGAGCAGTAGTTTCAGAACGGGTAGGTTTTTCAGAGGTAAATTTTTTAATTTCATTAAACTCAGCCGAAATATCAATTTCTTCAACTTGCCTAGCTATTTTCTGACTTGTAACACTACGATCAGTATATTCGGCAGCGGCAAATAAATCCTTAAAATTATTGTAGTTGTTCCACGGAAGTTTCCTTAATATGGACAAAGAATTGCTCAACTCACATGCGGTCTTTAATGTTAAGTAGCAGAAGCCGTCTTCCAAAAAGTCATTAGCCCAATCTTTAAGTTGGTCATCAGTAAGATCATAAGCTGCTTCATATTCTTTTCCTAAACGCTGACGGATGCTATGTTGCTCATCCTGAGCATAGGTTGTAAATAACTTTTCAATCAATATATCAATAGTGTTCTTTTTATCCATGATGGGGCTCCTTGCCTTATCGAAGAATTTTATTGTTCGTCATTTTTTCATAGCCACTTAACCAGTTTTCTAAGCTTGGCAGCAGTGCCTTCCACGGCGCTTGGGCAGACTGTTTTCCTTGTTCTATTTCCTTCAGACGTTGATGATACTTTTCACTAAAATCTAGATGGACTTTATCTTGTTCAGATATGATCTTGCCATGCACCCGACTGAAAAGCCGATTCACCTCTTCCGCCATTAACGGATAAACCCTTTTTCGCTCGTTATCAAGTTGATCGCTAAACACATCTACTAAAGTATTTACGCTAGGAACTTGTGCATATTCAACCTTTCTTTTTGTTATCCATAAAGTCCATGGATTGCGCTCATCTCGAATTACTTCTTCAAAATTAGCACCCAAAGAGAAATCAAGGGCAATAGGTTGATTTCCACTAAAAAGATCAGGCGTTGTCAATAAGTTTTTTGATATCAATGACAATCCCCAATCAGGTACGTTCTCATTTATTTGTGTTTGTAAATAATCGAGATATTGAGATAGAAGGTAGTATAGCGCCTCTTTAATTCGCTGTAATTCTTGTGGAAATACATTTCTCTCAACATAGTTTGTTATTATGTCACTAATATCCGATGAAAAGTTAAAAATAGATTTGTAATAATTCCCTATCTCTATTTCCCGAGATTTGCTAATTTCAGCTCCGTTTACTGGATATTTGCTGTCTATAAATGTACTGCATACGCGTTTTAGTTTGTTTTGCAGATGGATTGGCATAAGTTCTGCCGTTGTACCGCGAAAATCATTCTTAATAGCTCCTTGGATTACGCCTTGCATTGCTCTTTTTATATTTTCATCCCAGTCGTAAAGCGGAGCCAAAGAATCCTCCGTTAATGACTGATAGGGCTCTTGCTTGAGCAAGGTTTTACAGGCGGCCTCCAAGTCATTGGTCTGTTGAAAAGCAGACAGTTGTTTAGCACTATATTCAAATAGCTGCGTCAACTGCTCATTCTGCTTTCCCAAGCGTTCCAATGCCTCCCGACATTTTTGCTCGCTGTCTGCCAGTTGAGTTTTGGCGTGTCTCAGTAATTCGCCGACTGGGGCATTGATTTTGCCTTTTAGATCTTCTATCACTGGAGGTAGCACTAACGTAGCAAAATGTAATTGGATATGGCTATCCAATAAGTTAAAGAAATCGGTAGCGTGGCTTTTTTGCCAGACAGATTCTTGTACCCGCTTGAAATCATGAGGCTCCCATTTATTAGGAGAACGCGGTAAGTCTTCAAGCACATCAATGGATATCAATGATTGGAAATGACGATCAAGCTCTTGGGCAGCATGGATATTTAGCCGTTTATCCTGAAGCCGGTAACTGTGCATGGCCGGCAAGCTACTCAGGCGACAGTGTTTCAATTCGTTTATATGCTGTTTATACTCAGGCAGTGCGGCTGACAAAGTAGTTTTTATTTCTGCTAAGGCCTTACTAACCGCTTCATCTTGGCGACGAGACGCGTCTGGATCTTTATTGAATGCATCAATCCGGTTCATCACGAAAAGCATGCGCTTGGGTGAACCGCCCATTTTCTTGACTTGCTCTACTACTTGCATGATCAACTCTTGACGCTTGAGCTCATCATTTTCCGCCATATTATATGTCACCAAGCATAAAGCCTCTCGGCACTGCTGGATGACTTCTTTGTTTAGCGTGTCACTGGTATTTCTTAAGCCTGGTAAATCGAGTAGTTTAAATTGTGTGGTTTCCGGCAATCCCTGCAACCCCAATAGCGATTTATCGAGAAAACAGGCTATCGGATAATCTAACTCAATTTTTGGGTAATCTGGCGGATTAGATTCGGTGCGAAGATTGTTGTAGCTATCCATGCACTCAGTCAGTTTCTGACGAATCATCTCGTCAGAAGGTTGGTCCCAGGTTCCACATTCCCACTGGGCATTGCGGGTTTTATGAATGGTTAAGCGGATTTTTCCATCGAAGATATGTCGTAAGGAAACAATGCCTGCAGACATTTCGCTTTCCGTACGCGGCATAATGTCGGCGCCACACAACAAATTGATCAATGAACTTTTACCGCTGGATGTGGTACCGGTAACGGCTATCGTAAGTGTTGGATGAGTGATGCAATGTTTGAATTCGTCAATTGCTTCACGGACGGTTGAGTCGAAGTCCGGCAACTTATGGCTATAACCATTGCTGGGTATATTGGCAATAGCAGTTTTAATTTCGTGCCATTGGTAGTAAAACGTCTCTGCTTCAGTCAGTTTTCTGGTAAACAAAGCATCTTTAACAGCTATTTCGCGCACTGAAGAGAGTAAAGTCATCTTACATATCCTGAGTCAAAAATGGTACAGATTTATAGGGGTAAATAGGTGATATTCGTTTCCACCCCATATTGAGTAACGGTTACGGTGCAATAAGCTGACTCTATCTTAATTCTAATGTCTTGTTATTATATGAGACTGAATTTGAGTACCAGCTTTTGCTTATTTTAGCAGGCCTTTCCGCTCTTCATTAGGCCTGCCCTCGAAACAGAGAAATCAAACACTACGATCGAAACGAATCCGATCGATATTTGGGGCCTATTCATCGGCTAAGTCACGGAATTCTTTTGTCAATGTATCAGCAGCTACTTAGTTGATCTCTCTAGTTTTAGTATCAGCATTGCCGGCAAGGTCTTGCTCGACCTGCTTGTAGCCAAGCACCGCTATTCCTGTCTTAAAAGTAGCAGAGGAACGTTTGGCTGCGTAAGCTCCTTCGAAAACTTCGAGGCCGAGGCCGAGATCCCAAACGTAGTCATCAAAACGTATGAAGCGGTCATGGCCGTCATCACGGAAACCTGTATTGGGAACCATACCTATTTTCAATCGTTTAATAGTTTTGTTCGGAAGATGTCCGAGAATTAGGCGAACATCAGCTTCAATGTCTTCTATCTTTTTGGTATGTAGTTCGGCAGTCCAAGCAGAATACAAAGTTATGTGGCGTGGTCCGGAAGCATCTGCATCTAGTAAGCGAAGAAATCGTTCGAGTCCGGATAGCCTTGTTTGTGGGCAAATGATATGTTGGCTTACAGCATAGCGATCGACAATGCATACACGCTTGATTGGAGCCATTGCTAACAGCTTGAAACGGGTTTCCCATATTGTCTGGAATGTATCCCCTATTTCAATATGGGTGCCTGCTATTGCAAGAGCAGCCTGAAACGACATTGCTTGATTTGCGGCCAGTAGTCGGCAGATGCTGACATTAATATTACCAGCAATCTGAATTTTTTCATCACACTCTTCGCCAAAGCTAAACTCAACTTCTGCTCGAGTGTCATCCACGAATGCGAGTTGGGCCGTGTCAGCGAAAGACATGAGGTTTGTTGTGGATACTGCCCCATCCCACCCATTTCCACATGCCACCAAGGGCACTCGTTGCAAAATTTCTTGCCAGAGTGGCCTTAGATTTTGTGGAAGCCCTAATACTGCTTGCTGCAGTCGCGAGCCTGTGAAGGTGTCTCCATCATAAGTCAGCAGACCAATACGTTGCCACGCCTCCAACAGATTTCTATGACAAGCCCGCTGTTGTGCAGGTGTCCATGCTGGATCGGGGGCGATGCTGTCCGCGTCAATGACAAAAGGAACTAACATTCTCAGCGCCCCGCGAATTTTTCATGAAAGGACTCCTCAAAGAATCCGCCAGGCCATTCGTCAATAAAGTCGCCATCCTCATCAATTCCAAGCTCAATGAAACGACTGCCTCGCGCCAAAGGTTCGACAAACACAACGCCAACATCTTCAGGTTTAATCTTTCCCTCCCGGATGCGCCGCATCAGTCGAAGAATTAAATGTTCACTGTGAGTTTCCAGAATGAACGTATTTTTGCGTTCTCCGAGCGCGGCTTCGATAAACACATCACCCAACTCAGCCTGTAGAGCAGGATGCAAGTGAATTTCAGGCTGTTCCATAGCGATAAGTTTGTTCCGAGAGCCATATGCCATGACCAGCACGGGTAAAACTTGAGAAATACCGATACCTACATCACGGTGTGTCACCCGGGTGTTGGTTCGCAAATCAATTAGAGTCAGCTCTTGGAAGCGAGGTAAATTTGCCTGATCAATTATTCGGATGACTCTTTGGGCAGTTTCTTCAGTCTCCATATCAGTCAATATTTCGTCGTCAAGCAATTCGAATGCCTGAGGATTTCTCTCTTCAAATGTCATGTTATTCCAGCTCGACACAATGCGAGTAATAACATTAGCTTGTTCCGCAGGTGAAGCATCGAGCGCTAAATCAGATTGATGGTCCCTGAAAAATTGTACTAATCGATTTATTTCAATATTGCCATGCGTTTTTATCCTTTCAATTGCCTCTTTTTGTTCATCAATATTTCCCAGTAGAATCATTTTGGCGGTTTGAAAATCTATAGGACCGTTTTCTGGTGTTTGTAACGCAGCGCGCACCGGTTCCAGTAGCTCATCTGAGGGAATCAGATTCTGCACAACAAGCTGATACGGAGTCTTTAATTTATCGGAGCCCAGCCAACCATTAACCGATTCCCGGACTGTATTATCACGGCGAACCACGTCCCAAGCGTAACCTCCGCCGGCGTACCAGTTGGCATCTTCATGTTCGGCAAATGCTAAATGTCGAGGAGGAAAAGAACGCAAAGGACCGAGGTATTGCAATTGCTTAAGTTCATTGGCCAGTGTGTCAGCTAGTCCTTTGATCAGGTCATTCAGAGTACGCGGTAGATAAAACCGAACTGCCTGAGCAATATCTTCCTTGCGGTTGCCTTTGCTTACTGGAAACAACATGCTCACCGGCGACAGGTCGGAGCCCTCTACTTTGAGAAGGTCGACGGTGGTCGGGAAAAACTGTTCCATACGAATTAGCAGATCGGGTAACAACTGAGTAATAGCTTCATTGGCACTCTCGAAATCTTCCGGCCGCATTTCTTCCGATGTAGTAGCCGATTCGACAATAGCTTTGAGTATTTGACGGAACACTGGATGATCACTGGCAAGGCGGTCCAATCGCAACGTGCTGCTGTGACCGTCTACACGGCGGCGACTCATGCGTAATAGTTCAGTTCCGTCGCCATTAATTTCGATAGCATCTACGCGAGGTTCTGCACCATTCTTGGGCCGATCTTGATCGTCCAGTTCAATTCCCAAGGAAATGTTTAGAGATATTATTCTAACTGGCGCTAACAGCTGCGCTAATTGCTGCTTTTGTTTCGAGTCCAATGAAGCCACATTTAGCTCCGCCCCCCACTCCACTCTCTTGTGTAACTGCCCGCGATGCACGAATTGTCGAAAGCCGCCTAAGTCAATAGCACTTCCCCCAACCTCAGTGTGATGTACATCTAAGCGAGCTAGACTGCGCTTCTCCCTGCCAAACTGAGCTTCATGGGCGAACACCAAGCTGTGGATGAAGCTAGACTTGCCTGCGCTGTTGGGACCGAAGATCAGTGTGATGGGTTTGAGCGGTATGCGTTGAGTATCGGCAAAGGCCTTAAAGTTGCCCACGCGCAAAGCATGGATACGACGTGTCATGATTCCTCCGGTAGATCGCCCAACTCGCGTTCAATCGCCTCGATACTGGGCAGGCTTGTTTGCAGACTCTCAGGCAGGGCGCGAGTGAGTTCGAAGCTGGAAACGCCGATGGGCTTGTCCATACCACGCAACGAATATTCGGCCAGCACGCGGTTATGCTCCTGACAGAGTATCAGACCGATGGTTGGTTTGTCGTCACCGTGGCGCAGATGGTCATCGACCACGCTGCAGTAGAAATTTATCTTTCCGGCATATTCCGGCTTGAAGGCGCCACGTTTCAGTTCGATTACCACGTAACAGCGCAGTTTGAGGTGATAAAACAGCAAATCGATGTAGAAGTCCTGCTCTCCGATATCCAAATGGTATTGCCGCCCGACAAAGGCAAAGCCCTGACCGAGTTCAAGCAGAAATTTTTCCAGATGGGCAATGAGGCCTGTTTCTAGTTCACGTTCGTGAAAAGGCTCTTCCAGTGTAAGAAAGTCGAACAGATAGGGATCCTTCAGCGTTTGTTGCACTAGGTCAGAATCGGACGCAGGCAGACGCAATGCAAAATTGCTCGCGGCCTGCCCTAGACGGGCATGGGCGGCAGTTTCGATCTGCATCAGCAGGACGTTGCGGCTCCAGCCATTTTCAACAGTGGCGCGCATGTACCACTGGCGCGTATTAGCGTCCTTGATCTTTTCCATCAGCACCGCATGATGGCCCCAAGGAATCCTAAGAATCAGTTCCGGCGTAAAATGTGCCACAGCTTGTGGCATTTCTGCTTTTGTCTCCATTTGTGCCACCGTCTGTGGCCTAAATTCTAAGGCAGAATACTCCCGGTAGAAGGCCAGCATACGCTTGATATTGCGTTCGGAAAATCCCTTTTCCTCGGGCAATTCGTTGTGTAGGTCGCGTGCGAGTCGGGGAATCACACCCGCTCCCCAGCCCTCCTGTCGTTGCCGGCTATCGATCAGTGCGCCGATTTCCCAATACAGGCGGATCAACTCAGCATTCACCGCCAGCATTGCCCGCGTCTGGGCGTGTCGAATACGTTCTTTGATGTCAGCAAGTAGGCTGACGTAGTGGGTGGAAACGAGGTTATCTGAGCTCATGCCTAGACTCTGCCTTCGATAGACGATGGCAAATTTAGTGCCCGAGCTTGTTGTTCCATCTCGGCCAGTAGCTCTTTCATGTGATCCTCGCGCCACTTAGCAGTGAGTTGACCCGAAAAAGCTCGATTTATCAATAACTCCCAAAGTTGATCTAGCCGTGCGGACGCTGATACTCGAATCTCATCAATTACGAGTAATTTTGATACAGATTGTGAGAACTCAATCTGTAAGTTCTCTGGTGGTACCAGAATTTCGACAGGATAAATGCGACTGCCAGAAATCAGTGGCTGACCGGCGCGTCCCGCGTACTGATTGAGGTTAGTCTGTTCTAAGGCGGCAACAAGGTAATAATCGTCTAGGAACTCCAGTTTCTCATAAACATAAAGCGCGTTGTCAGTAATCCATGAATTCGGTAGTGAATAATGAACTGCGCCACAATAAGCCCCCACCCTACCAAGGACGACTTTACGCTCCTCAAACATGAAAGAATCGTGATAACCACTTACGCCATTACCACCGTAAACAGGGAAAGTGCCTTCGGCAGCCATGTCTTTTGCCGGCAAAAAATTGCCGCTTTTTACCTTAATCAATTCCCCCAAAGGCTTCTTGCGGAGTTGCTTAGGATTTGTCGCTGGGTCGCCGAACATCTTGAGGTACAGCGAAGGAAGAATACGGGCGGCCTTGGCGTCGGTTTCTCTGCGCAGCTTGCGCAGGCGGTCGGCTTCGTCAAGGACCTCGACGATTCGGGATTGTTCCAACGAAGTAATGACAGGAAATGGGATTTCCTCCATCACTGATTTACGAATCGAAGGAACATGACCAGGATTCGCATATTCAGTCAACTTCAATTGACTGAACCAGTAATAGAGGAATTTGGGATTAACGCATTCTTTGGGGACGGCACCCATGACATTGTTGTCATAGGTGGCCGGTCTGACAAGTATTCTCTTCTTTTCTGTCGCGATGGCCGCACCGATTTTAGGGAAGATCACAGTGCCATGGGGAAAAACACGGGCACCCAGTTCCTCCAGCACGGTAGCAGAAACTGTATTGGTATGGTTCACCATGAAAATTTCATTTCCATGGATATTCATATCACTGACACGAAAGAACGGGAATTCCTGGTTCTCGTCACCTTGGAATTCTCGAGGAAAGCCGAAGCCGCTTTCCAAACGGGCTACTTTATGAAGCGGAATAGTGATCCAATTCATTCCGCCAACTCCGTCAATAACTTCTCTAACCCTATAACGATCTTGCGATAGTCATCTAACACCTCTTTAACCAAGTCCAGCGGGTCTTCGTCTCTGGTCTTCTCTGCCACGCGCGGCTTCCATTGGCCTGCTCCCAGGTTATAGTCGGCCTTAGCCAATTTCTCATTGGTTGTCCACCAACAGGTCGGCTCTTCGCTATTGTGAGGCAACAAGGTGTTGGCCTCTAGTCCGGGAGCTGTACTGAAGCCGCTGGCCTTGTAGGTTTTCCACTGCGAGAGCAGATCGGTAATGTCGCTCTTTTCTGGGGTTTCAACACGGCCACCGCCAGAAATCTTGTCTGGATCGTAGCCATCGTTGCGGACTTCGTAGAACCACACCTTATCCAATCGCTTTGCCGTCTCTGAGGCCGGTCTGCGGAACACCAGCACAGAGGTTTTCACGCCTGCATAAGGCTTGAACACGCCGGCGGGCAAGCTCACCACGGTAAGTAAATCAAAGTCGTTCACCAGCTTTTTACGCAATTCGACGTGCGCACCGGTAGGACCGAACAGCAAGCCCTCGGGAACGACAACAGCACAACGTCCACCCGGCGCAAGGTGTTGCATCATCAACGATAGGAATAATAGTTCGCTCTTTTTGCTGTTAGTTGGCAGGTCGGCACGGATGGAGTCTTTGGGTAACTGGCCAGCAAAGGGTGGATTGGCTAGGATGACCTTGTAGCGACGGCGGAGATCGTCCTCAGTCAAGCCGCCCATGTCCGAAAGTGAGTTAGCACGCTTCAGTTTGGCGTGACGTATGCCATGCAACACTAGGTTCATCATGCTAATGCGCACCATCTGACGAGATACATCGGTACCAAATACCGAGGCCTCAAGCAGGCTCCAGTCAGGAATCTTTTCGCCTGCACCCTTACGATAGGTTTGCAAGCGTGGCATTTCAGACTTCAACTCGGCAAGCGATTTACCTTTTTTCTCTAGCCAGTCCTCGCCATAGATAGGGTATTCACTAATATGGTCGGAATACTTGGCGAGCAGATAGTCTACCGCATCGATCAGGAAACCTGCTGTTCCGCAAGCGGGATCAAACAGTGAGTCGCCAACGTCAAGATCAACCATCTCGACCATAAAGGCGCGAATCTGGCGCGGGGTGCGGAACTGTCCATTAAGCGAGCTGGAACCTAGATGTACTAGCAGGTATTCGAAGATGTCACCTTTCACGTCCGGGCCGAGCTTGCGGAATTCAAACCCGTCCAGTTCATCGATGACCTGCTTGAGTACGTTTGGATCAACGATCTCCAGCACTGCATCGCGGAAGTATTCGGCCACCTCGGGCTCGTCTTTCGCAAGCGAGGCCATATAAGGGAACACTTCATCGCGGATAAAGTCCCGTAGTTCGTGACCACTCTTGAAACGCCAGTGGCTCCAACGGTAGCGCTCGGATTGCGCTGGGTACAGCAGCTTGGCGTTGCCGCCCGTCGCACCAAGGCGGGCGCGCAGTTCGCGGTCGGATTCCTCTTCATCCAGGAGCTTGAGGAAGATCAAGTAGGAAATCTGCTCGATATAAGTCACCGGGTTGGTCACGCCGCCTGCCCAGAGGGTGTCGGTGATGTGATCAAGTTTACGGCGTAGTTGTTGGTTCATGTTGTATTCCTAGTTTTGTCAGGCCGCGAGAACGGACTGGTTTATCTCGTCCATCATGTTGCGCAAGCCTTGCTCGCCAAACAGTTCGATGCCGATGTTGGCGGCGTTAAGAATGGACAGTGGCGGGGCAAACAGGTCGTCGAGTGAGACCTGGCCTTTCACTAGACCACGGTTTTTGAGCAGCGCGAGATACTGCGCCTGCTCCGGAGTGAGATTTTTTGCTACCAGCCAGGCTCGGAAATTGTCATCCACACGCTCTTCGCGGCTCTTGATCTTGACTACTCCGAGAGCATGGCGAATGAAATCAACCAAATTTCCGCCTGGATTTCGGTAGGCTCGACGGAGGTTATCTTCATTGAAGTAACGTTGTGGCTGGTTGAGGTGTTGGGCCAATTGTTCCTCTTCCTGATCAGATAGCAGTTCACCGGCTTTGACTTTGGCGATGATCGGGTCGGCGTCTGCTTCCTCACGAACGGTGTTTTCCCAATCAGTAACGTAATCGCGTTTGTCCACGCGTTCGCCATCTGGGCCAACCTCGATGTAATGAACAGCATCGAGCCACTCGTCCTCGAGACCCAATTCGATGAGCTCGCGCGGCGTTTTGCCACCGGGTTGCTTTTTTTGAGGCGCATATCCACCGCTACCACTGCCAGAAAAAATATCAGTGTCTGAATCGTTGAAATATTCGTGATTACGGAAAAAGTCGTAGATGACGAATTTTTCTTTGCCGATGTGGGGGGCGGTACGCGTGCCACGACCACGCATCTGTTGGTACAAAATCGGGCTGCGTACACGGCGGCACATCACGAGATGCAGTATCTCGCGGCAATCGAAGCCAGTATCGAGCATGCCCACGCTTACCGCTACCATAGGCAGTTCTTCCTGCTTGAACCGCCGGATCAAATCATCTGCATTGGCGACATCCGAGGTAATGACTTCCGCATAACGGCCTTTGTGTTCGGGATGAAGATCATTGAGGTATTGAGCCAATCGGGCCGCATGGTGCTTGGTGATGGCAAAGACTACCGATTTGCCGGGGCCGTTTTTCTGACCTGGGGCTAGCTCCTTATAATTTTGCCAGGCAAGGCGGTCAAATTCCTCCATCATTAGCCGATTACTGGCTTCGTTGGTCCACTTGCGTTCGAATTCGGCGGGATCGTAATGCGCCTCATCGACATTCGCGCCCTCTGACACCAGCGTGGTTATGCCTGTGGCAAATTTATAAGGAACAAGAAAACCCTCCTTGAAGGCTTCTTGGATGGAGTAAGAGTAATCGGGTGTATCATCCTTACAGTGATAGAACTGGAAAGTGTTACGCTCGATGTAGATGGCAGGTGTAGCAGTTAGGCCGATGTGTAGCGCATCAAAATGTGAAAGCGCTGCCTGCCAAGCACCGTAAATCGAGCGGTGACATTCGTCCATCACCACTGCATCGAAATAGCCGCTGGTGAATTCCTGATAACGGCCGATCATGGTTTGCAACAGGCAAACGCTGATCTGTTTTTCTTGCCGTACCATGCCGGGTCTGAACCAATAACTGGAATAACCTGGCAAAAGATCTTGAATAGCCTCAATGGCTTGCTTGGCAAGTTGGTCGCGATCCACCAGGAAGAGCACACGTTCGACTTGGCCCGCTTGAATGAGGCGCTTAAGGTACAGTACGATCAGATCGGTCTTGCCGCAACCAGTTGGCAATTCAATCAGGAAACGACGCTTACCCAACTCGACCGTCCTGTCGAGTGCTTGCATGGCTTCTTTCTGATAGGGACGTAGTGAGCGTGTCTCGCCTTGGCGCAAGTAGGTGTCCGGGATCGGCACCGTCGCTAGAGGCTTACGCTCGATACGCATGTGCACCAGTCGTTCCAGATCTCGTCGTGAGAAGAACGAGTTGATGATGCGCGCATCGTCGTTCTGGTAATCCCAAAAATAAATCAGTTCACCATTGGTAAGGAAAATGAAGGGTGCGCCGATCTGCTTGGCGTAAGGCAAAGCCTGTTGCTTGGCAGTATAAGGTTGGATGGCTTGCTTTTTGGCCTCGATGATGGCTAAAGGACGACCGCGCTGATCAAGCAGCACATAATCTGCACGACCGATATGAACTGTATCGCCATCAGATGTGTTAAGTAATGCGGGCTGTGCGCCTGGTTCGGCGACGAAGTTGCCAGCAGCGACTTTAACCTCAGTCAGTACCTGTGATTTGTCAGCAGGATTCCACCCGGCAGCACGCAACCAATCATCGATCAGGATGCGGGCGTCGGTTTCTTTGGATTGGGCGTTCAAGTCAGAGCTCCATTCAGTCGTCGGTACACAAAATTTCTTGTGGTTGATTTTCTATAAGCATGATACGTGCCAATTACCCAGCCCCATACTTTTCCAGCCAATTGCTCAAGGTTTGATAGCTCCCTAAACCCAACAAACGGGCGGCTTCTGATTTGTTGCCATGTGCCTGAGCCATTGCACGTTCTAGATAGTGGCGAGCCACATCGCCAATGATACTTGGCAGGGAAATCGTCTGATCCAGAGGGCGCCCTAGAACAGTTTCCGCCTTGGGAGCAACCGTAACGGCTAGGGATTCGGCCACGTCTTGAGCAGTAATTCTATCACCTACAGCCCAGATACTGGCACGTAACAATGTATTGTGCAGCTCGCGGACATTGCCTGGCCAGGAGTACTGAATAAGAAGATTTTTTGCAGAAGCATCCAAATTTTTATGAATGTAACCTGGTTGCGTCGATGCTTCTTCGTTAATCTGGACGAGTAAGGCGTCGATCAACAGGGTTAGATCGCCTTCGCGTTGCCGTAAAGGAGGCAGGAGCAGAACGCCCACTGCTAGCCGATGGAAAAGATCTTCCCGAAAGCGACCTTCTCGAACTTCCTCGGGTAATACCCGATTGGTGGCTGCGATTACACGAATGTCAATAGATTTAGGTTTTGTTGCCCCGACACGTGTCACTTCACGTTCCTGGAGGACACGCAGCAAGCGGACTTGGGAAGCAAGGGGAAGTTCGCCAATTTCGTCGAGGAATAGAGTTCCTCCGTCAGCAGACTCAAAATAGCCTGATCGAGCTGTAGTCGCACCAGTAAAGGCCCCCTTCTCGTGACCGAAAAGCTCGGCATCTATCAGCTCCTGTGGGATTGCGCCGCAATTCACCGCAACAAAGGGTTTGCTATTTCGTGAGCTAGCTTGGTGAATAGCGCGTGCAAATAGTTCTTTGCCTGTTCCTGATTCGCCTTGAATGAGTACGGGAACATCTCGCAATGCCAGTCGATGAGCCATTGCTACAATGCGCTTCATGGTGGTACAACGATGGACAATGGCCGTGAATGCTGGTGTTTCGGGCGGAATCCCTTGCATCAGTCGTGTGAGCATTTCGTCAGCCTGTTTGTTAGCAGTCGGACAAAACTCTGCAGACATCTCAAACGGAATGTTGACTTCCTTGACACCTTGCTCACGTGAGGACTCGATTAATGTGGCTGGATAGCGCGTTTTGGCCAACAATACCCATATGGAGGCCATTGCTGGAGTGCCTGGGCTAAGATGGAATGTCAGAGCCGCGGAAGGTGATGTTCGCTTGATTTCTTCGATGACGCCTCTAGTCGCCAAATAAATTTCTTCGAAACATGTGGGGCTACTTAGCTTTGCTTGGTGTAGCGTAATCTCTGTTGCGGAGTGCTGGGCAAGCCATTTTGCATAAGCTCGAGTCTTTTGTGGAGAATGATCAGATAGAAGGTGCACGCCTTTGAAAACCGATGCCTTAAGCGCGTCAAGGATGGGCCCGGCGTCGTTGGTGAACGAAGACTCAGATGCGCGCAAGTCGGTATTGCCTAACCATGTTAGCAGGATGGACATGAGTTAGAAGATTTTTGATGTAATCATAAAAAATATTGTACTTTAACCAAAGCTAATTGAGAACCAATTTGGCTTTGCCATTAAAGTTGCATGCCATTGCCTCGTAAATCCTAAAAATCCTCCCTTTTAAGACCCTTGACAATGTACGGCAATTTGCCGCAATATAGAAGGAGAGGTTATTCTTATGAGAAACGATACCGCAAACAAAAATGCTCGACTGGAGGCACGAATTACGCCCGATATTCATGCCCTGATAAAGCGAGCCGCTGAACTTCAGGGGCGGACATTATCCGATTTTGTCGTATCGGCAGCCCGCGATGCCGCGATACAAACCATTGAACAAACCGAGGTAATTAATTTATCTCAGGAAGATCAAATCCGTTTCGCCGAAGCGCTGATAAGTCCCGCACCTTTAGCGCCGGCAATGGAACGAGCAATGGAAGCTCATAAGAAATTGGTAGGGTCTTTTGAGTGAACTTCCATTCACGATCGAGCCTCTCGGACAGCATAACCGCTCTGGTTTTTCATGCGGCAGCGCTCCGCT
>Ga0207968_100349_pt1 | contig 18623 bp, 10 predicted proteins | sample LakWasMet21_HOW5_2_FD_183867 | JGI IMG/M metagenome (GOLD analysis project Ga0207968, IMG submission 183867) | Freshwater sediment methanotrophic microbial communities from Lake Washington under simulated oxygen tension - Sediment Metagenome... | ecosystem: Environmental > Aquatic > Freshwater >...
TATCCGGTTAAAACTGATTATAAGGCTTATGCCTTGTTGCGTTTGATCGGAACAATAACGCCCGATTCTTTCAGCCCACCTGCGGCCAGCATTGCGCCAGTCGCCCGCTCGACTGATTCACGGACCGGGTCAAGGTCCAGCCTTGCATAAATGGCCGTCGTCGAGGGCGATTTGTGGTTAAGGCTCTTGCCGACAATCACCAGGGATGCGCCGGTTTTTGCCTGCCAGCTTCCCAGTGTGCGGCGTAAGTCGTGAATGCGTAGGTTATCAATTCCTGCCCGTTCCAGCACACGCGCCCATGCTTTTTTCGGTTCAACGATGTGTCCGGTCGCGCCGGTGCCGGGGAACACCCATACAGGATCGCAACCTTGCCGGCTGCGTAAGATTTCGACGGCTTCGGGCGAAAGCGTCACGGTTTGCGGCTCGCCGTTCTTGGTGGTCGGGATGCGCCATTCGGCCCGGTCGAGGTTTATCTGTGACCATTGCATTTCCTGAACATTGGAACGCCGCGCTCCGGTCAGTAACGACAGCAAAAAGTAATCGCGCAAGGTATCGTTAGGCTCTTCGGCCAGTGACGAAAAGAACGCCGGCAGCTCGTCAGATTGCAAGAATCGGTCGCGTTTGGTCTCGGGGAACTGCCTAATTCCTTGGACTGGGTTAGTTCCTTTGAAGAGCTTCTTTTCTGCGGCATATCCGAAAAGACTGCTGGCTACACGAATAACCCTATTCGCAGTAGCCGGGTGAGACTTGCCAATATCTGCATGTAACTTGCCGAAGTCGGTGTCTTTAAACTGCGACAATTTGCGCTTGCCCCATTTGCTCAAATAAAGCTTAAAGTCAGACTGATAGCTGCGTTTGGTTTTCTCGGACAGAAACGCGCCCCGCCGATTACGCCGATGTTTTAAAAAATTGTCGAACAGCTCTTGCAGCGTGGTCTCGGTCTTTAAGGCTCTGGCGTCCGTGTTGGGGTTGATCTTCTGCGCGATTAACCCACTCAGCCGCGCAGCTTCCTCTCTGGCCTTCTCGATGGACATATCGGGAAACTTGCCGATGGTGACACGCTCGGGCCTGCCGTCTACGCGTTTTTGAATGAAGAATGTCTTGCTGGTGCTGGTGTGGCGCAACTGTAACCCAGCCGCCTTTTTATGGGTGTCGTGGTAGGTGATACGCGCGCCGGGGTTCGGATTGGGAAGCTCTTCTAGTTTGGGTTTAGTGAAACTGAAACGGTTTTCCATATCATGCCCTTGTTTTCTGGTGCTACGCTGGTGCTACGCCTTTGGTCAAATTTCGGTAAATTTGGTGTAGCACCGTTAAGGCTATGATAGGCTGAACGTATTGGTTTGTAAAGGTTTATTAAGGTTGAGTAATACGCAGAAAATAGCGGGACTTCATATTCGTAATGCGAAGGTCGTAGGTTCGACTCCTATCATCGGCACCAAATAAAACAAGGACTTAGGTTGCAAACCAAGTCCTTTTTTATTGCTCGCTGGACACCGCCGGGATATTTGCCCACAACGCGTCACAATAAATCCCGGGGCATTTCCCCCCTTCCCTGCTCTGCGCTCAAGCCCCGCTAAACCGCACCGAAGTCATCCTATTGCGAATTATTCTTAATATGAACTAACAAACATTAAATTTGCCAAATAGTTTCTTAAATTTAGTACGATGGAGGGGAATCAATGCCTAATCCACATGAAATAATCGCTGTGTCCCCAAACACATACGGCGATGACGTTATCCGTTTGTTAATCTCAGAGGCGGCTTACTATAAAGCGGAAAAAAGAGGATTTTCTCCTGGTCAGGAAGATGAAGATTGGTTGCAGGCGGAAAAAGAAATTAAAAGCGGTTTAAACGGCCATTTTGATTTTTTATTTAACAATTAGCTATCACGGTAGATAAGCGCTTAAACACGAATCGCCATGTATGCAACAAAACCACAGCATCTTACAAAAATTCCTCTTATTTTATCCGGCATTCCAGTTTTAAAATTATTGTCATTAGAATTTTGCTGTTCAGCTCGAACCGAGTGTGCAGTGAAATAAATCCACATCCGCATTCGTCTTAAATCCCCGGTAGATTTCCCAGAAACGGCTATCGACTTTTTTTTCACGCCGGGAACTGCTTTTTTGGCGATAGCGGTCGGAAGCACCTGGCCCCGCGTTATAAATTGAGTAGGTGGATCGGGCGATATTGTCAATATAGCCTGCCTTTTCATCATTGGCCGCATAGCGTAGCCAGTAATGCAAGAGAATCTCCGCGCCGGCTCCCCCGTTGTAATGGGGGCTCCATTTCAGCTGGTTGAGATTATAAAATCCGCGCCATACGAAAGGATTGACCTGCATCAAACCGATGCTTCCGGCTGAAGAACGCAGATAGGTGATTTTCTTGCCGGTGCGGACAAACTGCCGCCAACAACTCTCCTTTAACGCAGTGGCGCGCACCAGGTTGCGGAACACCGGTTTGTGCTGATCTGTGAGCGTGGAATTTTGCAACTCCCGGTCCGAGATCAGCAGCAACAGCTGGTTCATCAGCGATCGATATTCATTAAACTCCGAAGGCTCTGGGACCCAGCGATTGAGCCGTTCTTTCAAATTGACAAGGGCGCCGCTCTGCGGAGGATCCTCGGCGTTGGCAATGCTGATCATATCGAGAAGGCTGCGGACCGATTCATCATCGTCCGGTGTCGGCTTCAGCGGCTCTTCATCCGGCAAGTGGTCGGGAAGCCCGAATAACTTGCGTAACTCCGGATCCGCCTCCAGATTGTAGATCAAAGGATCCGCCTTGAATTCTGGCTGCAAAATGCGTGCTAAACGGCGCAGTCCGTCGGCGGAAATTTCCAGGCCAAATCCCGGCGCTGCACGGTCAATGGTCAGCAGCACATTGCCAGCGCGAATGAAGGCCGCGTAGCGCAAGGCATTGTTCAGTGTTATTCCCTTCTGCTCGGCAGTCCGGATGATGTCCTGGAGACGATTCCAGGTTTCGACGAAGAGTGCGCGCACCGGATCGCCTGTGATGGTGCTGTTCTCTCCGGCCAGTATCGGCAACACCTCGTAGCGGCTGGCCAGCAGCAGATCGAAAAGCTGCTCGCGGAGAGAGGGATCGACGTTGTTGCCTCCGATGTCTTTGACCACAAAGACCAGAAAGGCATCCCACCGCTCGAGTGCCTGCTGCACAGTCTTGATTTCATCCGGGCTCAGTGGGCTTGTGGGCCCTCGAGGAGCAAGACCCTGCCGCTGAAAATAATCGGGCAACATCAGGGACAAGTCCACATTGATGCCGTCATCATCCACCTGAATGGCTTTCGCTGTCGCGCTTCGGAAAATAGCATCGGCTTGCATGATCTGCGCAGGAGGAACAAAGGTGCGCAGCAACGCCAGCACCTCATCGCGCGGCGGCGTGAGGTCGACGGTAACATCGGTCAGGGAGGGAAGCACGAGATCTTGCGCCGCATCCCAGATGGGCCCCGTCAGCAGACCCTTCTGCCAGGCTTCATCGTACAAACTGGAATGATCAAGACTCAAATGCAGTTTCCAGTCCGCCGTCACGGAAGGCGTTGCCAGAATTTCGATATAGCCCCGCCAGTTGACGGGGTTGACACACGAGCCAAACATTTCGACACCCGCGCTCCCTGCGCCATGACTGACAAAGCGGACGAATCTCCCCTGCCTGCCAAATTGCGGATGATCCAGAGAAAGATGACGACACTCTTCCTTATCGTGGTAGCGCATGATTGTCATCTCTTCAGCCAAGGCACTCTGTTTCTTGGCCATGCCGGTATTCAAGAAATCGAAAGGAATGCTCAAAGGAATGACGACCTCAGCTCCCTCGGCAGGAAAATAAAGACCATAGCCTAGAAGCGTCACGGCTAAAAAATTGCGGAGCATTTTTTGATGAAGAGACGCGATTAGTTGCATGACCGCTTGAACTCTCATCCCGGTTCTCTCCCAATGGGAGAGGAGGAATTAGGCTCCGTTAGAATGGGGCTGAAAAAAATCGCGAGCGGAAACAGATCCAAGGTCTCGCGCACATAAAGCTGAAGATGATCTTCCGCCGGTAATGCCCGAACCCGGATTTGACCAAAAAGCTCCCGATATTCCTTCGGCGCGGTCAATGGCAACTCCAGCCAGGTATCGCTCCAAAAATTATTCAACGATGCTTCCGGATCATCATAAAATAAAGATGCGATCAGGCGAGGAACAACGATAATCGCAAAAACGGACTGATCCTTCCTGGCATACACCAGCAAGTGATCGGCGCCTTTCCCCTGGACGCCGATTTTCAAATAATCGCCGTTCTGAAAAAGCCCGGCATTCTGCAAGCGAAAGCGCAAGGCCTGCATCACGACAAAAAGCTTGATGCGCCCGTCTTCGATCGTGGCCAATAATGAGCGCAGCAACGAAGAGCGATCCTGGTCGGGGGTTGCCAGCATCGTTTCGATCCGAGCCATGGCTTGCATATATCGATTGAAATCGACCGGCCGCCGGTTATCGGGGTCAACCAGGCTGAACTGCCATGACTCATTGCCCTGATAAATGTCCGGCACGCCCGGCGAAGTCAGCTGCAATAGCACTTGCGCCAAGGCATTGAATAAACCGGGCTTGCGTATTTGCCTTTCGAACTCGGTAAAATCCTGCAAAAACAGCGGACTGGCCGCGCGATCCAGACATCGGCAAACGAACTCACTGACGGCCTGCTCATAATCTTCATTGGGGTTGGTCCAGGATGTATAGTGTTTTGCTTCGCGAACAGCCTTGATCATGTAGTCCCGAATACGGTCCCGGTAATTCATCAACGCCGTATCCTGCAACGGGATTAACGGCCATGTTCCAATCAGTACCTGGTAAAACCGATATTCATCGTTGCGAGCGATGGACGTCTGCCCCGCTTTCGCTTGGGGGAGTTTTGTTACTCGTCGCCAGCGTATCACGGCATCCTGCCATTGCCGTGGTATTTCACTCAGCACATTGATCCGCGCGCGGACATCGGCGCTGCGTTTGCTGTCGTGAGTGGAGAGGCACAACATGCTGTGCGGCCATTTCTTGAAGCGCTCCAGGTTAAAATAATGAAAAGCATTCACCGAATAGCCGAAATGGCTGGGGTCGCCGCCCACTTCATTGAGCGAAATGAACCGGTTATAGCGATAAAACGCGGTATCTTCATAGCCTTTTGCCATCACCGGGGCCGTATATTGCTGCAACTTCATCACGAATTTCAGCGGCTCGCTGGCTGAACCCCTTGCGTTTTGCTCCAGAAGCAAGATATGCCGAATGAACTCAAACACGGTTTTATCGGCAGCGCGGCTTCGTTGTTTGCCTTGTTCGATAGCCCAATTGATGTATTGGCTATCCTTTTTGCTGATGCTATGACTGTCAATGTAGGTCCGATAAACGGGGAAACAGGCGATGACTTCCGACAAGGCTTCGCGCAACGCATTGAAGGTATAGTCGCGGGTTTTTGCATTCGCACTGGCGATTTTACTCAACTGATTGGCGAGTACATTCAATTCACCGACCATCAGCGTTTGCATGACCAATTTTTTGGCTTGATATACCCCTTCGCCGAAATCCTGATGCTCCTTGATAAAACGCCCATAACAGCGCGTCAATGCTGATTCCGCCTTGCCATCAATCAATACGCCGTTAACGATATTCGCAAATTCATAACCCGTGGTGCCGTGAATCGGCCACTCGCTCGAAAGATATTCATAATTGGCGACAATTTTTTCGGCCACCACATAGATCGGCGGCGTATCCTTTGCCTCCATTTCGGCATGCAATACCACCGCGATCTTTTGCTTCAAGCGCTCGTAATAGGCGACCGGATCATACAACCCATCCGCATGATCGATTCTCAAGCCTTCAACTTTACCTTCGCCGATCTGTGACAGAATCAACTGATGGGTGGCATCGAAGACTTTTTCATCTTCGATGCGCAATCCGGCCAAATCGTTGATATCAAAAAACCGGCGATAATTGATTTCATCGCCGGCCATTCGCCAATACGCCAAGCGATACGCTTGCTGTTCCAGCAAGGCGTGCAATTCGCTATCTTCGCCGCCATGCCGGTTTATCTCCGCGACGCGGGAGGCAAGAAATTGCAGAATGGCCGGATTGTCGGTACAGAGCTTTGCCAGATGTTTTTTAAAGACCGCCTGATCCCGCTTGCGTTCTTCGATTTTTGCCGCCGCCGTTTCGGTGCGCAGAGGCAATTTGCTGAAACTGTTGTCGAGCGTCCGATATTCCAACAACATCGGATCGTCGACTTCGAAAGTTTCCAGCAGCGCTCCGTGTTGCGAGCTCAGGATTAAAGGATAAGTCTGCGGATCGATCGGAAATCGGTGCAGATAGTAGTAAATGCTGAATTCGCCGAGGTCTGCGTTGAAATTCAGCGTCAGCTGCTTTTGTTCCAAGATATCGCCATAGGACGCCCCCAGAACCGGAATCAACAGCTTGTGCCGCAGCGCCTGATTCGCCGGAAACCAATCGATATCGAAACAACTGGCATAGCAGGAGGCCTGACCGTTCTCCAGCACATCCAGCCACCAGAGGTTGTCGCTACCCATCACTCCCATATGATTCGGAACGATATCGGCTATCAAGCCCATGCCGTTCCGCTTGAGCTCGGCAACAAAACCATCAAAATCTTCCAGGCTTCCGATTTCCGGATTGATTGCGTTGTGATCGACGATATCGTAACCGTGCAGGCTTCCGGGACGGGCTTTCAAATAAGGCGACACGTAACAGTGGCTGATGCCGAGCCGGCGAAGGTAAGGAACGATCCGGGTCGCATCGCGAAAAGTAAATTGCCTATTCAATTGCAGGCGATAAGTCGCCACCGGAATCACCGGCGAAGGCAAGCCTTCTTCGGTCTTACCCTCAAATTCCTGAGGAATCGGGTAGCCGACGATCGATGCTATCATTGTGAGGCTCCTTCAGCTCAAACAGGACCGACCAAGGGTCTAATTTTCCCATGCGCAGGTTTTTCCGGGTTTCGGGAGAGCTGGCATACAACACTTTCCCGTGATCCTCATAGTGAACAGTAGCCGGCTCGGCTCCGAGATTTGCGGTCAGCCGCAATGTCGAACCGTCAGCTAGCCGCCATTGGACGTCGATGGCCTGGTCTGCGAGCAGCCGGTAGCAGGCTTGACCGCCGGCCATGCCGATGAGCCGGGGCGCGATTTCACGCTGGCGAAGGTGCAACAAGTCGCGGTGAAACTCCCACCATTCCCGGTGCAGCGGCAGGCTGATTTCCTGCCATGCCAGCTTGGCCGACTGATAAGTTTCCGGCGCATTGGGTGATGGCATTTTGTTCAGCCGTTCATCTTCGTCAAACTCCGGAAACCTTGCGAAATCCTGTCGGCGTCCCTCGGCCACTTTCGCGCCCAACGCTTCCGGAAAATCGACAAAATAGGTGAACGGCCGGCTGCTGGCCCATTCCTGTCCCATGAACAACAAGGGCGGCGAAGGCGCCAAAAGAACAATCGCGGTCGCCGCACGCACCGCCTCGTCTGGGCAAAGGCACGTGATCCGCTCGCCCAGGGGACGGTTGCCGACGAGATCATGATTTTGTAAAAAGGCGATAAAGGCAGTCGGCGGCAAATCCGAACACGCCTCGCCTCTCGGTTTTCCTGCCCGGTACAGCGAGATTTCCCCCTGAAAGGCAAAGCCTTCCGTCAGACACCTTCCCAGATGACAAATCGTCTGCTCGCGGTAATCCTGGTAATAACCGAAGGCTTCGCCGGTTAACAGCACATGGAAAGCATGATGCAGATCATCATTCCATTGCGCATCGAAATAACGCCACGGCCTGGCATGATCGCGTCTGAGGTAGTGCGCGGCATTATTGTCGTTTTCCAGAATCAGATAGACACGACGATCGTAACCCGGTCCTTGCCGTACCGCTTCCGCCAATGCCTCCAAAATATCGGGCGTGCTGTCGTCAAAAATGGTGTGGACGGCATCGAAGCGCAGGCCGTCGAAGTGGTATTCTTCAAGCCAATACAAGGCATTGTGGATGAAAAATTCGCGTACCCAGCGGCTCTGGCCGAAATTGACCGCATCCCCCCAGGGCGTAGCAAAACGCCGCGTGAAAAAATCCGGCGCGTACAGATGCAGATAATTGCCTTCCGGACCGAAGTGGTTGTAAACCACATCGTTAAAAACCATCAGGCCCTTCGCGTGGGCGGTATCTATCAGGTCCTTCAGTTCGTCGGGCGAGCCGTAACGGCTGTCAGGCGCAAACGGCAGCACACCATCATAGCCCCAATTGCGCCTGCCGAAAAAATCGGCGATCGGCATCAACTGGATGGCGGTGATACCTAAATCGACGAGGTAATCCAGCTGCTTTCTGACCCCAGCGAAAGTCCCCTCTTCAGAAAAAGTGCCGACATGCAGCTCATAAAACACGGCCTCTTCCCAAATCCGCCCTTGCCAATCATGATCCTGCCATTGCCAAGTCGTGGGGTCGATCACCTGGCTGGAGCCGTTCACATCATCGGGCTGATAACGGGAGGCAGGATCCGGTACATGCTCTTTGCCGTTGATGCGGTACTGGTAATAAGAGCCGCTGCTCGCAAGTTCGGTCGTAATGCCATACCAGCCCTCGTCTTCGGCTGCCATGTGCAGCCTGACTCCGGGCGCGTTTCCTTGCAGGCATAATTCGACTTTCTGTGCGCCGGGCGCCCATAGGCGAAAATTCACTCTGCCGTCATCGAGTACCCGGCTTCCAAAAGGCATCCGATGGGATCTCTTCATGCCGGCCATGCGCGCTTATCCGCTCAATTCGATTCGATCAGTCGCGCTGTGTTGCAGCGCGACCATCAGTGTCAGATGCTCGCGCAATTGACGGGTTAGAAGGAAGTTTTCGCGCACGAATTCTTTACCTTTTAGCCCCATTTCCTGAATTTTTTGCGTTTGCTTAAACAAATAACGGATACGCAGCGCTGCACCTTCCGGTGTGTTGACTAAAAATCCGGTATGGAAATTGATCACCTGCAGCCGAATACCGCCGGTATCGCCGCCGATCACCGGCTTGCCTTTCCAGAGCGCTTCGGTAACGGTCAAACCGAAACCTTCTTTCGTGGATTTTTGTAGAACAATATCGGCAAGCCGCTGCAGTGCATTAATCGTGCGGTGCGCGTCGGGGGGCAGCAACAGAATTTTAATGTTGGGATCGTCGCCGGCCGCATAACGCACTTCGCTGAGTACGGCCTCACCTTCCGGATCATCGCTTGCCCCCCCGCCGGCCAGAACGAGTTGTAAGGCGGGAATAAATTTCTTGGCCAACTGATAGGCCTCCACGACGCCTATAGGATCCTTAAATCGATCAAAACGCGAGATCTGTGCGATCATCGGTGCATCGGGGTTGATGCCGAAGCGCGCCCGCACGGAATCCAATTCATCTTGAGTCAAGTCAATATTTTTGTCACTTAACGGGTCGATACTGGGAGGGATGATGTAGGCGGGATGCGGCAGCATCTGCACAAACTGAGGCAAAGAAAAGATGCTGGCGTCATAGCCACGGACAAATCGATCGATAAACCGCCAGACTCCGCGGTAAGGGTGGCTGGCGTCAATGTGACAGCGCCAGATCCATTTGCCTTTCCGGCTAGAGCAATACTTTAGAAGTGCAACGGGTTGTGGGTCGTGGATAAAGACAAAATCCGCCGCTTCCAAAATGGAACGCAGTTGATTGGCATTTTGCTCGTTCACTTCCAGAAAATGATTCAACAAGGCATCAGAAATGGTGATCCTGTTGCCCTGTATGGCATTATGCATGCTTTTTGTGCACTGATAGAACTCGCTGTCACCGGTAATCACTTCCCAGCGGGAATCGATGCCCAGTTCGCGGGACAACGGCACGAGTTTATCCAGAATCTCCGCAACGCCGCCGCCAACTCGAGTAGAGTTCACATGCACCACGGTTTTGCCTCTCAATGGCTCCGCCAGTTGCTGAAGATGCCGGACAACATCCCGACTCGTCACCGCCGCATAAGAATCTAGCAGCGTCGTCATCGCACGTCCTCCGCAAAAAACTTTTGAAAGTCTGTCGCCACTTGCTGGCGTAATTCGACCAAGGTGCTGAAATAAGGGTCGATACCGGTCAACTGGTTAATTAACGGTTGATAGGCATCGCCGAAAAAAGCCAACCAATGGCGGAAATCATCGATTTTGTCCTGAGTCCGGCGACGGGAGTCAATAAAATGGTAAAAGATACTGCTGGCCGACATCCGAGGAATCAGCTCCGCCATCTCGCGAGGATGACTCACCGCTGTCTGTGTATCGAAGACCACAATCTGCGAGCGAATAAATTCAAACCGTTGCGTGGCATGAGACCAGCGCAGATATTCGCTTTCATCCAGACGATCATCTATGCATTCCAGTAAACGGTAGCGTAATTCTTCCAGATCATTGACTGTCGTTGGATCGAGAACGGCCAATTGTTCCGCCAATTTCGTATCGGCAAGGCTATGACGCACCCAACCGGCAAAATCGTTGATGTACTCGCGCTCCTCAAAATGCGGCAGCAACAAATTTGCCCAGAAATGGTAATACAAGCTATCTGCGCTCAAGTTCTCGATATGATCACGCAGCTCTTTTAAAGTATCGGCGCGTTTATGCGTGGCGATCGCGATCAAGGCACAATCTTTCAAGACAAAGCGTGGAGACTTCGCCTTGGCCTGATTATTCATCTCGTTCATATGATCCACTCCTCCGCCTTATCACGCGATACAAGGACGCATCAAGATTTACCATGCGCGACCTCTATCTGCGTACTGTCACGAATACTGAAAAAACTTGCATAACTTACGGCTCGTTTCGCCTGCAAGTCATCGTCTTCGCAGTATCGCCGCGATTATTTGCACATGATAATATGGAGTCTTTCTCTATTTTCGAAGTTCAATTCTGCTTAACGCCTGCCCAAGGAACTTAAAATCTATCTCGTAATCAGAAAAATATCAGTGTATGGGTATCAGTCTGCCGATAAAACGGATAATGCCACTGATTTCAGGAGCGATGCGCACTTTAGAATAAGGCTGTTTGCATAAACAATTAAGGTTAACGTGTCATTCTAAAAATAAATCTATTACATGACTGACCGAGTATCCGCCGTATGGCTTGGCACCCCTTATCCCCTTGGCCCTACATGGGATGGAAAAGGCGTCAACTTCGCCTTATTCTCCGAACATGCGGAAAAAGTGGAGCTCTGTCTGTTCGACGCCAAAGGACAGCATGAAATCCAGCGAATCCGGATGCCGGAGCAGACCGACCAAATTTGGCATTGCTATTTGCCCGAAGCGCGCCCCGGTCTGCTCTATGGTTACCGGGTTTACGGAACCTACGCACCGGTGCAGGGATTCCGTTTCAATCACCACAAATTACTCCTCGACCCCTATGCCAAGGCGATCGCCGGATCGTTGCGTTGGAGTGACGCATTGTTCGGCTACAAGGTGGGACATAAAAAAGAAGATCTGTCTTTTGACCGACGTGATAGCGCACCCCATCTGCCGAAATGCCAAGTGATCGACACGGCATTCAGTTGGGCCTATGACCAACCCCCGCAAATCCCCTGGCAGGATACACTCATTTACGAACTGCACGTCAAGGGACTTACCCAAGGTCATCCGCTGGTGCCGTCTGCCTTGCGGGGAACTTATGCAGGGCTCGCGACAGAGCCCGTCATTGAGCACCTGAGACGGCTCGGCGTGACGTCCGTTGAACTCATGCCCATCCATACCTTCATCGACGAGCGGCATTTGGTCAAAAAAGGCTTGTGTAATTATTGGGGTTACAATTCCATCGGTTATTTCGCCCCGGAAGGACGCTATGGCTACGTCGAACCGGTAAGAGAATTCAAAAACCTGGTCAAAACCCTGCACCGCGCCAATATCGAAGTCATTTTGGACGTGGTCTACAACCATACCGCCGAAGGCAACCAATTCGGGCCGACCCTGTCTTTCCGCGGCATCGATAATGCGGCTTATTACCGTCTAGCCGAAGACGATGCTCGCCATTACATGGATTATACGGGCTGCGGCAATTCGCTGAATATGCGGCATCCGCGCGTGCTGCAGTTGATCATGGACAGTCTGCGTTATTGGGTCATTGAAATGCATGTGGATGGCTTCCGTTTCGATCTGGCTTCCACACTTGCCAGGGAATTGCACGAAGTGGACCGCCTGAGTGCTTTTTTCGACATCATCCGCCAAGATCCCGTGCTTTCGCAAGTCAAACTGATCGCCGAGCCTTGGGATGTTGGCGAAGGCGGCTACCAGGTTGGAAATTTTCCGATTGGCTGGGCCGAATGGAACGATAAATACCGGGATGGGATTCGCGCATACTGGAAAGGCGAAGAAGGAATGATCGCTAATCTCGCTTACCGACTCGCCGGTTCCAGCGACCTGTACCAGCGCAGTGGACGTAAGCCTTATTCCAGCATCAATTTCCTCACGGTGCACGACGGCTTCACGCTGCATGATCTGGTCAGCTACAACGAAAAACACAATGAAGCCAATCTCGACGATAATCACGACGGCAGCGACCACCATAACGCCTGGAATTGCGGCACGGAAGGCCCGACCGACAATTTACTGATTCGTAATTTACGCGCGAGACAAAAGCGTAATCTCCTGAGTACGCTGATCCTTTCCCAAGGTGTGCCTCTACTGCTCGGCGGTGACGAGATGGGGCGAACCCAACAGGGCAACAACAACGCCTATTGTCAGGATAACTCCATCAGCTGGGTCAACTGGGATTTGCAACAGGAAGACCTCGAACTTCTGGAGTTCGTCCGGTTTTTAATCCATCTGCGTAAACAACATCCTATTTTTCGCCGACGCAATTTCTTTCAAGGATGCTCCCTCACGGACGCCGAAATCAAAGACATCATCTGGCTGAATCCGAATGGTCAGGAGATGAGCCAAGAAGCATGGAAGCAAGCCTATGTACGCTGTTTGGGCGTGTATTTGTCAGGCCAGGCGCTCAATGAACGGGATCAGTACAATCAACCCGTTTTGGACCATGATTTCCTGCTGCTTCTGAACGCCCATGACGGCGACATTCCTTTCCTTTTGCCTTATGACAAAGTGGAACACACCTGTTGGCGTAATGTGCTGAATACCGCCGAACCGGATGCGCCGGCACGGGATTACGCTGACCCCGAAAATTTTGTTTTGCAGAGCCGTTCATTGGCATTATTGATCAAGAGGGGCAACCAACAATGATCCGTTATCGATCCCTTCTTTGTTGCTGGATGCTAGGCACATTTTTCTGCACAGCAGTCCATAGTCAGGAAAAAAACGCAACGACAGCGCCCGAACCGGCTGAGATCCAATCCGTCATCACGACCCTGGAAAACCCGGTCGACCGCGCGCGTTTGATTGCCCAGATCAAGATCCTGGCTCAGGCACAACAAAAAATGGCTCCGCCGCCTGAAACTCCGACGCTGGGCAGTACCACTGTCGAATTGCTGAAGACCCTTTCGGATAAAATAACCGAATCTATCGAAACCACGGTCGAAGCCGCCACGATGTTCCATCAGCTTCCCCGCGTCGCCGACTGGCTGGAACGGCAAACCTTGGATTTGGACAGGCGCAACCTCTGGCTGGACATCATCGAAAAACTTGCCGGCGTGATGGGCAGCGCTTACTTAGCTTTCTTTATCGTCCGAAGATCATTGAAGCATTTAGGCGATGTCTTGCAACATTACCCGGCGCCAGGGCTCACGATGCGAATTTTAAGTCTTTTCGCCTTGCTCTTGCTTGCCTTGATGCCCATTATCCTATTCGTTATCGCCGGCTATCTGGCAATGGGCCTTATCCGGCCGGCAGAAAACATCCGCTTAGTCGCCATCATCTGGATTAATGCGGCTGTTATTGTCCGTATCTCGGTGTCGATCATGCGGTTTTTGTTTGCGCCTCAATACCCTCAACTCCGCCTCTTGCCTGTCAGTGATGCGACATCTTTAACGATTGAGCGCTGGGGGCGCTGGCTGAGCATGATCATGGCGTACGGTTATTTCGGCCTGCAAGCTGCCTTGCTGATCGGAATGCCGCTTCCGCTCTATGAGACGCTGCTGCGGCTTCTCGGTCTTCTGGTGACGGGTTTGATCGTGCTGATGATCTTGCGAAACCGCGGAAAGGTGGCGCAATCTATCCGCGGCAGGGATACGCTGAATGCCAGGGAACTGCATCCACGACAACTCCTGAGGCAATTTTCCTCGGTTTGGCATGTCGTGGCGATCATCTATGTGCTGATGCTTTATGGTGTCTGGGCGCTCGCATTGACCGGCGGCTTCTTTTTTATTCTAAAAGGCACTTTGGTGACGGTTTTGATCTTAATAGCCGGGAATGCCATGATTTGGTTTATCGAAAACGGGTTTCACCGCAAGTTTCAGATCGGCGAAGCATGGTGCCGGCGATATCCCCGTCTCGAATCTCGCTTTAACCGTTATTTGCCGGTGTTACAAGTGGGAGTCAAAGGACTGGCCTATGTGTTGATCACATTGTCCGTGCTTCAGGTTTGGAGCATTTCTGCCTTCGTTTGGATCACAACCGGCATCGGAAAAACATTCAGCGCCGGGCTGATGAAAGTCGGCGGTATTATCCTGACAACCCTCTTGATTTGGGAGGTCGTAACGCTTTTGATCGAAGGCTATCTGGGTACGGCAGCAGAAAAGACCCAACTCTCGAGTGCGCGTCAGCGGACATTGTTCTCCGTTGCACAAAATGCGTTGTTTTTCGTTCTCACCACGACATCAACGCTGATCGTCCTTTCCGAACTGGGGATTAATATCGTTCCTCTGCTGACGGGGGCCGGCGTCGCCGGGATCGCGATTGGCATCGGCGCCCAAAAACTGGTGCAAGATATTATTACCGGGATTTTCATTCTGCTTGAAAACCTGATCGCGGTGGGTGATGTCATCAGCGTGGCCGACAAGGACGGCCTTGTCGAAGCATTGACAATCCGCACCGTCCGCCTGCGGGATGTGGCGGGCAATGTGCATACGATACCTTACAGCTCCATTGGCGCCATCACCAATAAGACAAGAGATTTTTCCTATTACGTTTTCGACGTGGCCGTGTCATATCGGGAGGACATAGACGGTGTGATGAATGAACTCGCCACAATCGGGCAAGTGATGATGCGGGAGACTCAGTATGCCTCCATCATCCTGGAGCCTTTGGAAATTTTAGGCGTAGACAGTTTCGTGAGCGACTCCGTCATGATAAAAGCACGTATCAAGACCCTGCCGGGCAAGCAGTGGGAGGTAGGGCGCGAATTCAACCGCCGGATGAAAAAGCGGTTCGACCAACTCTCTATTGAGATGTCGTTACCTCGGCTTTCTATCTCTATGGAAGGCAACCCCCAAAGCGGGGTAACTCCCGTAAGCTTTCAAAATACCCATGGGGGTCATAGCCTATGATTTTATCAATGCTGGCATAAATCAAGTCTGACAACTCATGTCGGCATCGTCGTCATTGCGCCACACCATTTTGCGGTTGCATCAACAGTCTGCGAATCAGAGGCACCACGTCGAGTTGCGAGGGCTCATCGCCGATGATTCCGTCGACCGCTTTTTGAATCGCTTCGCCGGCAACATTCTGTCGCGCAATCATGAATGTGATATGACTATCCTGTGCCGAGGCGCCGCCGTGCTGCGAAAAATAAGGCGTCGAAAAATAATAGCGGTCGGTAATCGGACGTCCGAGTCCTGACTTCGCCAGCAGCAGCACATCACCTGCACGGTGGCCATAGGGACCTGCCGAAAGCCAGCGCATGCGGCGCTCAAGCTGGATCAGATCAGATCGAGGATGCTGTGCTAGGTATCGACTGACCGGCAGTAGGCGACTGCCATCGTAAATCTGATATTCGTGCGTATCCTCTGCGATCGGTACGGGTTCTCGTGCAAATATCAGGTCAAGCGTGTCCTTAAGCTTAGGGAAGCGGCCATCCCCGTGGTTGGCATCAGCAAAGGCGTGCACCACAGGCATCACGTCCTCCGCGAAGCGCGGTGGTTTGCTCCAGTCGCACTTCTGCCCCGGAACGCGGCAAGTCGAGCGATCGGCCAGATAGACGTAAGCCATCGCTCCCTGATAGGCCAGCACCGCTTGATAATCGGACTGTTCATCGGCAACATCGAGGTGGCTCGGGCGCACGCGAAAACCCAATGACTGGAGCAGGCCCTGCGCTTTCATTTCGGGCTCCGTCGCGAGAGCATGACGCGTATCCATGGATACCGGTGTATGGCCGTGATCGGAGATAAACAGGACATAAGTATCATTAAGCACACCCTGGCGCCGATATTCACCGAGCACGCTTTCTATCAAGGGAAAAGTAGTGCCTTGAAGATAGCTCACTTGGGCATGTAACGAATTCTCTGCGAGATGGGTGTATAGATCGATACCGGGAAAATAGACCACCTGCACGGTTGGCGCGCCATGGTTCTGGATAGCGTCGATGACTTTGGGGACCGAGTTCCGGTCAAGTCCCGCATAGCTCTCCTGCAGAATCTGGATTGAATTGACCAATTTTCCAGCCTTGAATGCCAACGTCAGCGCCGCAATCACCTCGGGAGCGTCGGCAGTGAAGAGGTCGGCTCCACGGTGCACATAGTTCAGCGAAACGAAGGCTGGCCCGTTCAATGTATCGAAGAGCGTCGGCCTTTTGAGGACTTTCCCGACGAGATCTTCGCTGATTGCCCTGCGTACGTCATCGGTCTCCTCGACCGACACCGGTATGGGTGCCAGGAACTGCATCGTTTCGCGCACAAAGAATTCATTGCCGGAAATGCCGTTGTACGCCGGACCTTTTCCGGTAAAGATCGACGACCACCCTGGAATCGTGGTGGAGGGCAAGATGCTGACGGCGTTGCTGACCGAATAGGCGTGTTCGAATACCCCATTCCGTTGCCTGGCGCCGAGTAAAGTGGACAACCACGGCGTAGCACCCGATTGCAATGCTTCCATCATTTGGTCATGGCCGACCCCATCCAGCGCGAAGATCAGTATGTAAGGCCCCGGGCGATGTGCTCGGATTAAATGTTGTTTCGATTCTTCCCCGCCCTGCAGCACGAATTGCATCATAGACGTACAGGCGGTCAGGATCAGCGTAAAAACGAAGCTTTCAATCAGTTTAAGGGGGCTCGCCGGCAAGCGAAACCGGGACAGGAAATTCATTGATTTTTTTGACAACTCGGATCGCTATCTGATCATGCCCAACACGCCAATGACGATAAGATAAATGGCGATAATGTAATTCAGCAAAGCAGGACGAATCAGTATCAGAATTCCAGCAATCAGAGAGATCAGTGAATGCGCATTAACATACATAAAATCACCATGCTTCCATTAGGGTTTGAAAATATTCAGAATATCTTTTTTGTTTACCGGATACCAAAGATTACCGAGATGTCCGCCGTGAGGATAAAATTTTGCGCGATCGCCAAAAACTTTCTTCAGAAAAACGATATCCTCTCCGGAAACCAGAAGATCATCGAGATTATGCATCAAAAAAATTTGCTGATTAACCTTCAGTGTCGTTTCGATCGCTTTGAGGGAATTTTGCGCATTCAGCTTCTCAATGCTCATCTCGTTATCGCCTAGTTGCCTGATCCTGGGAATAAGAAATGTCTTGATATAACCCATCAGGGTATAGGAGCGCGCTTCCGCAAAGCGGGCACTGCGGAATGATCGAGTAACGGGAGATTTCAAAATGCCTGGGTTATAAATCAGATTACTTGTGTAAATCACATCACCGAGCGATTTTTGGAATTCGTTTCCGATCAGATATTCGAATTCCTTGTCCGTAAGCTGAGTCCGGCTGTCCCAATCCGCAAAAAAATCCGGGTTGTTGGGGTCATTATGTAACGCGTCAACCAGCACCCCGGCAGCATAAGCTTCCAGATAGCTTCGTTGCCTGTCGCTATACTTGTTTCCCTCGTCGATCATGGCATCTATTCGTTTGACCGCTCTCAACCCATCGACCGGCGGATTGATCAACAGATAGGTAGCAATGCCGATTTTCCTTTGTTCCGTATCCAGTTTAGCGATATAGCCCGCATCAAGCGCCCCCTCGCTGAAACCCAGCAGACCGATTCTACCAATCTCAGCACCCTCCTGTTCTTTGATCGCGTTTAAGATGAGTTGCATCACCCCATAGAGATCCTTGGCGTCCTCCCGAGTCAGCCCGGGAGTGCCGGACTGGCTTGCCGCCAAGGTAAAATTCCAACTGAATGGGGAAGGCAAGACGAGGATATGAAATCCCTCACCGGCCAACAGTTCCGCCAAATATCTCGCCGACCCAGAATAGGCGGAACTACCGAACCCCGGTATAATGAATATCAGTGGCGCCGGCCCTTTTTGTTGATAAAACCGGTAGCGCAATTTCCCTTGCCCTTCCAGAAGATGGACGTGGTCACGACCGTTAAGGATCTTGATTTGAAGATCCTTGATCACGCCGGGTATGTCTTCGTTTCCCTGCATCAAGGCGACTGTCGAGGTGGCGACAAAAGGATTCTTATAAGGATAGCGGTAATTCGCATCGTCAATGCGTTGCGCAAAAACTCCCTGCCGGGAAAACATCAAAAACAGAAAAGTAACCCAGCATATGACTTTAGAGGGACAC
>Ga0207968_100353_pt1 | contig 18513 bp, 20 predicted proteins | sample LakWasMet21_HOW5_2_FD_183867 | JGI IMG/M metagenome (GOLD analysis project Ga0207968, IMG submission 183867) | Freshwater sediment methanotrophic microbial communities from Lake Washington under simulated oxygen tension - Sediment Metagenome... | ecosystem: Environmental > Aquatic > Freshwater >...
GTCGCGACGTGGGCGTCGCTCCCACGGGTGATTTTTTTTGGAAGCAGTCGTCATGCATGAACTTTCATTGCTCGAAAACGTGCGCGAAATTCTCGAAAGCCACGCGCAGAGCCAGAACTTCGCCAAAGTCACGCGGGTGACTCTGGAAATCGGCAAACTGTCCTGCGTCGAACCGGAAGCGCTGCGCTTCGGCTTCGATGTGGTCATGCAAGGCTCGTTGGCCGAAGGCGCCGAACTGGTGATCACCGAAGCGAGCGGCATTGGGCTGTGCCGGCAATGCGGGCGCCAGTCGGTCATCGAAACGTTATACGATCCCTGCGCCGAGTGCGGCTGCCCTTATGTGGACGTCGTCCAGGGCGCGGAGATGAAAATTAAAGATTTGATAGTCATTTAGTTGCGGAATCATTATGTGCGGAATATGCGGTTGCGGCTCCACTGAGCCCAAACAGACTCACCGATTCGTGTTGAGCCAGGGTCACCACCACCATCAACATGACCATAGCCATGACGAGCCCGACGCCGGCCGCCTGGTCAGGATCGAGCAGGAATTGCTCGGCAAGAACAATGCCTACGCGATGCAAAACCGGGCGTACTTCAAGGAACACAATATTTTTGTGTTGAACCTGGTTTCCAGCCCCGGCGCCGGCAAAACGACCCTGCTGGTCGAAACGATCAAGACCTTGAAAGATCGGATTCCGATTGCGGTGATCGAAGGCGACCAGCAGACCGAACACGATGCCGACCGCATCCGCGCCACCGGCACGCCGGCGGTGCAGATCAATACCGGCCGCGCCTGCCATCTCGATGCGCACGGCATCGGCCATGCGGTGATGGATCTGGGCGTGCAGGACAACAGCCTGCTCGCGATCGAAAATGTCGGCAATCTGGTCTGCCCGTCTTCGTTCGACCTGGGCGAGGCGCACAAGGTCGTGGTGCTGTCGGTGACCGAAGGCGACGACAAGCCGCTGAAATACCCGGACATGTTTCATGCCGCCGATCTGATGCTGATCAACAAGACCGATTTATTGCCGTATGTCGATTTCGACATCGAGCGCTGTATCGATTACGCGCGGCGGGTCAATCCGGATATCCAGATCATCCGGCTGTCATCGACCCAGGGCGAAAACTTTTCGGCCTGGACGGATTGGCTGTTGGCTCAGATGCAGGCGCTTGCCTAAAATGCCGATGAACACGATCAATTCAGACCATCCGAACAGAAAAAACGACGTGATTTGTCACTGTAGCGGAACGACTACACAGCAAATCATCAAACTTATCGACAATGGGGTCGACAATCTGGAAAGAATTTCGAGAATTACCGGGGCTAGTGCAGGCTGCGGGGCTTGTGAAACGGTAATACTGGAGTTGCTGACTGAATACCCTGGATTTAAAGCGGAATCAAATTCGCTTGCTGGACCCAAGATGTCTCTATAGCAAGTAACAAGTGGCCAAGATGAAGCTTGTTGCATTATTCCACAAACCGTAGGGAGGTGCTCTTTCAAGTCATGATAGATGGCTGAAATATCTATCTTCTGGGTCGTCGATGCCCCCTTTCTTAAAGCCTGCAAAACCGGGGGCTAACAGCTCTTCTAATCGATAGTCGGTTTTATGTCTATGCGAAAATGCTGGGTGATTGTAATTGTGGCGATGGGATACAACTGCATGGGAATTGCGGCAAGCGCATCCTTGCAAGCTTCAAGAATCCAGTCGCTTCTGAGCTCACAAGACTATGAGGCTCTTATCGAAGATGATGAGACCTATGTCACCACAAAACTGGGCAAAACTCCAAATCCACCTTTTTTAGAAACATACCAAGCAGGCGCTGCATTTACAATCAATGCGCCTGTATCGGTTACACGAGATATTCTTACACGCTATGAAGTCTACGAGAAGCTGATTCCATTTATCGATGACATCAAAGTGATTGAAGCCCCCGCCAAAGTGGCGATTGAAGGCGGAATTTTGGGTTGGAAAATGCTCTCGTTGATTCAATTCCACGACAAAGATCCAGGATGGATCCACTTTGTAGTGACTCAGGGCACCTTTGCGGGTATGGAAGGTGATTTCTATTTTGAAGCAAAACGCGGACATCAAAACACATCTCTCGTTTATTTCCGGGTAATGCAATCAGATGAGCATTTCCCTCCGCGGTTTATTATGGAATCCGGTGCCAATATGATCCTTCGCAATACCGCAAATAAAATGCGTGAATACATTGAATCCAGGTAGATACGGTTTAGCGCGTATACTCGGTTGAAGTACGAAATCCAGCATTTACGCACAGATGTCCCTCGACTTTTTCATGTCGAATGCACATTCATCAGTCGTAGGCAGACATCGGCGTACTCGGCCGATTGGTTATAGGTCAACCGATGACGGTCGCCATTGTGTGATGGCGACCGTCGTCCCATCCTTCTTACAACGATTTCAAGTATTCGACCAAGTCTTGTTTTTCCGTGTCGTTCAGATTCAGGCTAAAACGCGCAGTGTAACTCTCGACCACGTCCATCAATGTCGTGAAACGGCCGTCGTGATAAAAACGCCCCTTGTTCGCTACGTCCATGAACAAGCCGCGTTCGCGCACGAAAAGGCCGGCCAGGTTCATCGTCTTGTAGGTATTGCCCGGCGCCCGGTCCGCCTGGAAGCTGTCGATCTTCATCTCTTCCGGGGTATGCAGGTTCCAGCCCGGCTCCGTCCACAGCGGCTCGGCATGGCAGCTGGTGCAATTGGCCTTGCCGCTAAACAACGCATCTCCCCGCTTGGCCGCCGCCGGATCAAAATCAACGCCTGCTTTCGGCTTCGGCGCCGGCAGGGCCAACTGATAGAAATGGAGCGCCGGCAGTTTGGAAGTGACCTGATCCTTGTCTGGGTTTACCGACGTATGGCCAAACTTATTCGCGGCGGCGATCGGGAACTTGACGGGGTCGTCTAGCCTTGGATCGAAAAAGTTGCCGACTCCATGCATTTCCAGCACGGCCACCAGCGCGTTCCAATAAGGCACCGAGCCCCAATCGCCGGTCCAGGTATGCTGGTTGAAGCCGGCAAGGTCAAAGGCGTCGGGGAGCAGGGTTGCCGCAGGCACATTGGTGGCGGTAACTTCCCCGTTGGTTATCTGTTGCGGATTGACTGTCTTGCCGTCAAACAGCAGTTCCGCGTCGAACTTGCCGGGCCCCCAACTGTTCAATACCGCGCGCACGTCGTCGTTGCTTAATTGCGGTCCGTTAACGAGTTTCAGCAAATCGGTGACCGGTTGCAGATTGGGCGCGAAGGCGATGATCGCGCCGACATCGAGGTCGTGGTTCGCCCAGCCGTCCAGCCGGTGGCCAACGCCATGCGTCAGGGAATCATCCACCGTGGAATGGCAGAGGGCGCAGGTAATGCCGACCGATTTCAACGCGCCGTTCTCATTGAAGTTGCCTTTAACGCCCACAACCGCATTTTGCTGCAGGAGGGCCAAGGTGACCGCGACATCGTTCAGGTCGACCTTGCCCCGTTTGAGCTGATGGACGATTTGCTTCGGGAGCGCATCGATGTCCACCTTCAGACCCACTCCCAAGGCTTGCTGGGGGGAGAGCCCTGCGCCGACTCCGCCAAAGCGTTCGCCCTGGATGGCTTGATGCAACTGCAGCGTATCGCCCCAGAATTTCTCATCGCCAAAGGTATCGAAACGGAAAATATCCCGGCCCTGGCCGATCATGCGGGCGGCGTTCTTGACGATGGGGTCTCTATGCAAAGGGATCCTCTTCTTCTTTCCCGAGGGATCCGTCTCGCCCGCGGAAACCGTCAGGCTGAATAAAATTCCTGCGATAAACAGACATACCGCGGTCATTTTTTGTGTACTCGTGTTGACTCTATGCATAATCCTCTCCTGGTGAGATAAGGTTGCCATTACCTAAGGCGACTTGTGCCTATTGTCTCGGTATGGGGCTGGAAAGTAACATATGGACATGTAACTTTTGCATGTTAAAACTACAAGATAAGAGGTAAGCGCACAATACGTACGAATCCTTATGTGGTTAGCTTTAAAGATGAGTTGTCTTGGAGAGTAAAAGCCTACTGATGTTTGCAAACTATGTATAAGGATCACCAGTCCGCCAAAGGTCTATCGCGGATCATGGCCAGTTTGCTGTCCCTTTCAGCTTCAGAATCGCAAAATTGAAAAGCGATGCCCGGGCAGTAAGCGATGGCCGATAAGCCGAACGTGTAAGCGAGTGGAAAGCCGGGCAGGGTCTTGCCCGGCGGCAGTGCAGAGGGGGGTAATCGCTGAAAAACTGCTTCAATACCCGGATCATATAATCGTGATCCAACACGCCAGCGCTTTCGCGGAGGCTGTGCATCGCCCACATCGGGCAGCCGATATCGACGCTGCGGATGCCGAGCTTCGCCGAGGCGATCGGTCCGATCGTACTGCCGCAGGGCAGGTCGTAGCGGTGCGAGTAGCGTTGATAGGGAACGCCGGCTTCCTCGCACCAATGGATGAAGCGCGCGGTGGAGATACTTTCGGAGTTGTAGCGTCGGTTCGCGTTGGCTTTGATCACGGAGCCTTTTTGTTTACGAAGACTTTATGATCCGCGTCGTAGGCCGTGGGGAAGTGAGGTTGATAGGCATGCGCCATGTCGGCTCTGATCAAAAAGCTTTGGGACAGCGCGCGCATGATTCTCAATGTATGGTGACGTCAGCGATGCTGATCCGCTTCAGCGCAAGCAGCATATTTATGGCCCTTCGGCACTCTAGCATACATGCTTGTTAACAAAGGCCCTCTTCTTGGGTCGCTCGTTCACTCAAGACGTCATATGGCCGTGATACTTGATGTTTTGAGAGTCTGAATAGCCCGATAATTCACCGATTCCGGTTCGAGATTAGACGAGTTTGACATCTGACTGGTCGCGGCGTAAGATTATTTTAATGTTTCTCTCGCTGAGATTGAGTCGATTTCAGGTTTTGTGCGTCCCGCAAGCCCGATAAGCTGGCTGTTGGGAACTCTGCATCCATCTACAAAAAGACCGTAGCGGAAGCTTAATGGGATTGGCTAGGATTAGGTTGGTTTTTTTCATATTTAACCGAACTGAACTGCGCCGAAATCCTGAGGGAGAAGATCAAGTACGCATTTCTGCCTGAGATGTTGGATGGCTTTCCACCGCTTCGACTGCTTTCGCAAAGCTTTGTATATATTTTCGAAAATCTGAGTGGAAAATGCTTGCTTAATAATTGACGGAATAGTCTTTCTATCAATGAGCTAAGCAAGGATAGCCATTTTTTATGCAAAATATGGGCTAATGAAGAAAAATCATGTCAAATCACCGATCAACTTCTTTAAATAGCTTTCTAAATTTGCCTCGATGGCTTCGTCGCTTCTTGGTAGATCATCCTAATTTTCCAACCGTTTTCTTAATAATTGGTTTCATTGCGATCCTCTCATTGCTGGATCTCCAGTTAGATATCATTAAAATTTCCAAGTTGGGTTTTACACTAGATGCTGATTCTTTTTCTGCGGCGTTTCAGCGCTTTTTGATCAATTTACGGGATTTGTACCACGAGTTGCCTGATTTCATTCGTGAGTTGGTTTGGTCTCTGTATAAGAATTGTCTTTATTTTGTAGTGCCGTTCATCTTGCTGCTCGAATACCTTGTCCCATGCAGGCTAGAGCAGCCGCTCTTGAGCGCTGGCTTCCTGCAGGATGCGATCTGGTTCGTGGTGCGCACGCTTTTAGACCCGCTCTTGCTGGGACCAACGTTCATCATTCTCGAGGCTGTCTACGATGATAATCTGAGCTTTTTGACAATTCAAACCACATCGGCATGGCCTTTGTCCTTACAAGTCCTACTGGCAGTGGTGATGAGTGATTTCCTAAACTGGTTTAGTCATGTGTTGATCCACAAAAACTCGGTGCTATGGGCATTTCACGCCGTCCATCATTCTCAGGAACAGATAAACGTTTTTACCGATGATCGCAGTCACCCGGTCGACGTTCTCTTTCGGAGGGTCATAACCTACGCTCCATTTCTCATGTTCGACCCAGCGCTCCCCATACTTACCGCAATGGTAGTGATAAGAGGGGCCATGCAGAGATTCATCCATGCCAACGTGCAGATCGATTTTGGGGTTTTAAACTATGTTCTGGTGTCGCCGCAATTTCATCGACTACATCACTCAAAAGAGGATCGTCATCGTGACAAGAACTTCGGCGTGCTTTTCAGCTTCTGGGACTATCTCTTCGGAACAGCTTATCGAGGCCCCTCAGAATATCCGGCTACAGGGATTGCCGATTCCGATTTTCCCTGCGAGAGTCGAGCAAGGAAATCGCGACTAATGTGGAATGTTTGCCGACAGATAACCTACCCGTTCGTAAAACTGTTCCGGGATGGAGTCGACGGTGGACGCAGACTATTTACGGCCATGGAAAATCGCGGCATCTCAATCCGTGGCATGTTGAAGATGAGGAAATGAGGCGCGTAGGGGGTATAAGCTAGGTCGGGCATGCCCATTATGCCCGCTACCCCGTTTTTTCATCGAACAACCAATACTAGGCAGCCCAAGATCATTCAAATACGATACTCAGTCAGTCAGTAACCGATGGCCGATAAATCGAACGCGTCATCCAGTGGAATGCAGGGCAGGGCTTTGCCCGGCGGTGGCGTACGTGCAGTAGGAGGCTTAACCCATAAAAAACCGCTTCAAGACCCGTATCATATAATCGTGATCCAACACGCCCGCGCTTTCGCGGAGGCTGTGCATCGCCCACATCGGGCAGCCGATGTCGACGCTGCGGATGCCGAGCTTGGCCGAGGCGATCGGCCCGATCGTGCTGCCGCAGGGCAGGTCGCAGCGGTGCGAGTAGCGTTGATAGGGAACGCCGGCTTCCTCACACCAATGGATGAAGCGTGCGGTGGAGATGCTTTCGGAGCTGTAGCGCCGATTCGCGTTGGCCTTGATCACCGGGCCCTTGTTCACGAAGACCTTATGATCCGCGTCGTAGGCCGAAGGGAAGTTGGGTTGATAGGCATGCGCCATGTCCGCGCTGATCAAAAAGCTTTGCGACAGCGCGCGCGCATGGTCCTCGCGGTCCGGCGACGTCGCGATGCTGATCCGTTCCAGCACATCGGTCAAGAAGCTGCCGGCCGCGCCGATGTGGCTTTCGCTGCCGATTTCTTCGTGGTCGAAGAACGCGCAAACCAGCGTGCTTTCGGCCTGATTCAGGATGTTATCGTCGAGCAGGGCTTGCAGTCCGGCATGGCAGGAGGCCAGGTTGTCGAGCTGGCTGTCGGCGATGAATTCCTGGTTCGCGCCCCAGAGCGCGCCTTTCTGGGTGTCGTAGACGGCCAGATCCCAGGACAGTACTTGCGCGGCGCCGATGCCGACGGCCTGTTCCAGCAAGGATAAAAAATAAGGCTGCGGCAGTTGCTCGCCGGTCAATTGCGCGAGCAGCAGCGGCAATTCGTTCTGTTTGTGCAGCTTCAGGCCGTCTTCGTTGACGCCACGGTTCATGTGGATCGCAAGATTCGGCAGACGCAACAGCGGTCGCTCGAAGCGCACCAGCTTGTGCGTGAGGCGTTCGCGGTCATCGACATAGCTAACCCGTCCGGCGAGGCTCAGGTCGCGGTCGGTAAAGGTCGCAAGAATCGGGCCGCCGTAAATCTCGACGCCGAGCCGGGCGATACCGTCACTCACTGTCGCGGGATTCGGCTTGACGCGGAGGCCCGGCGAGTCGGTATGCGCGCCGACGATGCTGAAGCCGGATTCGGCGGTCGCTTTGTGTCCCAACACGAACAGCACGATCGAGGAATCGTCGCGCACGACGTAATAGCGCCCGCCCGCATGCAAATCCCATTTGGCGCTTTCGTCGAGCCGGTTAAACAGAAATGCCTTGGCGGCGGTTTCGATCGAGGCGACCGCATGCCAGGGGCTCGGGCTCTTGTCGATGAAGTCCAGCAAATGCTGCGCGTGTTGTCTGGCGGTCATGATCTTTCCTGCAAATCCAGCGCGGCGGAATTGATGCAGTAACGCAGCCCGCTCGGCTGCGGACCATCCGTGAACACATGGCCGAGATGCGCGCCGCACGACTTGCAGGTCACTTCGACCCGGCGCATGCCGTGGCTGCTGTCGGCATGTTCGGCGACGCTGTCTGCGGATAACACATCCCAGAAACTCGGCCAGCCGGAGCCCGAATCATATTTGGTATCGGAATCGAACAATGCATTGCCGCAGCAGGCGCAGCGATAGATTCCCGGCGTTTTGCAGTCGTAGTATTTGCCGGTAAACGGCGGTTCGGTGGCTTTCAGCCGGCAGATCGCGAATTGATCGGGCGTCAATTTATCGCGCCATTGTTCGTCGTTATTTTTGTTGTCGCTCATGGTCGGTCTCCAATGCCTCGGTTCAGCCCATTGTACCCGCCTGGGGCCGCATCGCAAAACCTGCCGGCACGGCCGGGAAAATATCACTTTTTGACAGCAATCGAGACCCTTTATAATGAGGCGTATGATGATGTCATTGGGATGAGGTTTATGAGTCAAAAAAAATTATCGCTGCAGGAACAATTGTTGAAGACGGGGCTTGTGACCACCGCGCAGGTCAGGACCGCAAAGTCCGACAAACATAAACAGGTTCAGCAGCAGCGCCATAATAAGGTGGAGATCTCGGATGAGGGCAAGCGCATGGTGCAGCAGGCGCTTGCCGAAAAGGCCGAGCGCGACAAGGAACTGAATCGGCTTAAACAAGAGCAGGAAGAACGCAAGCAAATCGCCGCGCAAGTTCGGCAATTGATCGAAAGCCACCGTATCGCGATCGACGAGGGCGCGATCGATGAATTTGACGACAGCCAGGCCTATCATTTTACCGATCATAACAAGGTCAAAAAGCTGTTCGTGCCGAAAGCGATGCGGGATCAGATCAGCAACGGCAGATTGGCGATCGTCAGGCTGCGCAAACGCTACGAAGTGGTGCCGGTCGACATTGCCGGAAAGATCCGCGAGCGCGATCCGGCCTGTGTGATCGTGTGGAACGATGCCTCCGCTCAAGCGGTCCAATCAAGCGACGATCCGTATGCGCAATACGAGATACCCGATGATTTGATGTGGTAAGTCATAGGCATGCTTATTGCCAGGAGTGCAGTTTTAATATCGGAATTGTAGATATTAATATCCAATAAATATCGATTGTCTGATCTAAAGCAGGGGCTCTATACTGGCAGGCAGGGGCTAATCATGTAATGCAAGGGGGGGCTATGATAATATTTTTTAGAAATATACCCATAAACACCAAGAAATATGAGATAGCGGCTTTCATTGAGCCGGCTTTTAACGATAGTTTCTTGGTCGGTTCCAGAACCAAAATATCTGTTCAAGACATTGAAATCCTGTCGATTCAGGATATAGACTCAAACGAACAGGAAAGGCATGCATTGGTCCAGGTATACCCTGATGAAGTGGCAAGGCGGCTGATCAAGCGCATCGATGGCGCGGTTTTCAAAAATACGCCCGTTTCGGCGCGCGAATATGTCAACCGTTCGTCATTGAATGACTCTAGAAATTCAGGCCCGAGTACAGCGGCTGAAATTCTCAACCGTCGCGTTGTGGATCGAAGAAGAAAGCCGTTGATGAACTCCTGGCAAAAAGATCCGATTCTAGTCCACACGGTAAGTGACTAACTACACGTTATCTGTATTGTTTTTAAAACGGCTCCAGTTTGCATTTAAACGCCTCGCATTCACAGAATTTGAACGTGGGGAGCCGCAGGACCTTCTAAAGCCCATGCAATAGCTGACTCAACTGAGTAAAATCAGTTTTTGCGTAGTGCTTAATGCAGGACGAAAGGTCGCAGTGATTTATTTGCAGCGAATTCGCCTGAACGATTAAGATAACCCGATTTTTGACTTTGGAAGCCGCCGCCATGCGCCGATTTTTATTCTTATTGTGTCTTGCACTGCCGGCCTATGCGGTGGACGAAAAGCCTCCCCGGGTGGAAGAAGGGTCCTCGCAGCTGGAAGATGCGCCCGAGGAGGTGCCCGAACCGCCGATGCCGGTACAGAGCGGCGAAACGCTGGAGCCCGACATTACGATCATCCGCAAGGGCAAGAATACGATCCAGGAATACCGTCATGGCGCCCAGCTGTATATGATCAAGGTGATCCCGGATGTCGGTCCGCCGTATTACTTTATCGACTCGGACGGCGACGGCAGGATGGATGTGCAGGGCAACGATCTGGACCGGGGCAATCAAATCAACATGTGGAAGATCCTGGAGTGGGATTAGTCACGCGGTGGATAGGCGATAAGCGATGGGTCTTAGACTAAAGCTGGTGATCGTGTTGGTTCTGCTGACCATTCTCGGCATCGGGCCGATGCCGGTGACCAGCGTGGTCGGCATCTATATCGTATTGTTCCGTCCCGCCTGGTTTAAACGCATGGTGTTGAAGCTGTACGATGAGCCGGATGCCTGACATGAAACGCCTGATCTGCCTGTATGCGGCGCTGTTGTTCGCGCCGGCGGCGCTACCGGCGAATGCTGTCGCACCCTCACCCCAGGCCGCGATCGCGAGCGCGCATCCTTTGGCGACGCGCGCGGGCTTTGAAATCCTCAACAAAGGCGGCAATGTGTTCGATGCGGCCGTGGCGGTCAGCGCGGTTTTAGCCGTGGTCGAACCGTCCGGTTCGGGGCTGGGCGGCGGCGGCTATTGGCTGCTGCACCGGGCCTCCGACGGCTTCGAGACGATGATCGACGGCCGCGAAAAGGCGCCGTTCGCCGCGCGCAAGGACATGTTTCTGGACGGCCGGGGCAAGGCCGATCCGAAGTTGTCGGTCGACGGCGCGCTGGCCGCCGCGATACCCGGCATGCCGGCCGCGCTCGCGCATTTGTCCGAACGTTACGGGCGCCTGCCGCTCGCCGAAAGCCTCGCGCCGGCGATTCGGATCGCCGAAAACGGCTTTGCAGTCGGCCACAAATTCCTGAAGCTGCTCGGGACCCGGCAGCAGGTCGTCGGCCGTTTTCGCTCCTCTGCGCGCATCTTTTTGCCGCAAGGCAGGCTGCCGGCGCCTTTTTCGATTCTGCGCCAGCCGGATTTGGCCGCTACGCTCAAACAGATCGCCAAGTCGGGCCGGGACGGATTTTACCGGGGCAAGGTGGCGGCCAAGCTCGTCAACAGTGTCAGGTCTGCCGGCGGCATCTGGACCGAAGAGGACCTCGAATCCTACCGCGTCGTCGAACGGCGGCCGCTCAAGGGCAACTACCACGGCATCAAGATCACCAGTTCCCCGCCGTCTTCGTCGGGCGGCATCGTGCTGATTGAGGCGTTGAATGTGCTGTCGGCCTATGATTTGAAGCAGGCGGACCCGGCGACGCGCAAGCACCTGATCGTCGAGGCGATGCGCCGCGCCTATCACGATCGCGCCTTGTACCTCGGCGATCCCGATTATGTATCCATTCCGGTCGAGCGCTTGTTGAACGCCGATTATGCGGCGGGCCTGCGCAGCACGATCCGCTTCGACAAGGCCTTGCCGAGCGCGATGTTGTCCGGGGAGGATGAACAGGAAGCGGAAGCGGCGAACACGACGCATTTTTCGATCATCGATCAGGAAGGCAATCGCGTCGCGGCGACCCTGAGCATCAATTTTCAGTTCGGTTCCGGCTTCGTCGCGGAGGGAACCGGCGTGTTGCTGAATGACGAGATGGACGATTTCGCGAGCAGCGCCGGCAACGTCTATGGCCTGGTCGGCGGCGCGGCGAATGCGATACAGCCGGGCAAACGGATGCTGTCGAGCATGACGCCGACTTTTCTCGAAAACGAGCGCGGCGTCGCGGTGCTTGGCACGCCGGGCGGCAGTCGGATCATCTCGATGGTGCTGCTCGCAGCGCTTGACTACGCGGAGGGGCACGAACCCGCTTCGTGGGTCAGCTTGCCGCGCTTTCATCATCAATATCTGCCGGATGCGATTCAATACGAACCCGGTGCATTGAACGCAAGTGAAGTCAAAGACCTTGCCGCGAAAGGCCATCAATTGACCGTCGTGCCTGAACGCTACGGCGACATGCAGGCGGTACTCTGGAATAAAAAGACTCGCGAGTTGAGCGCCGGCAGCGATCCGCGCGGCGAGGGGATGGCTCTCGTTGGACCCTAGCATGGGCAGGATGCAACAATGACCCTCCATGTGCTGAATATCCGGTTCGGCAGGGTCTCAGCGCTTCCGGCCGAATTGCCGTATTACTGGCACCTGCTCGACAGCGACGAGCAGAGCCGCGCGCAACGCATCAAAAATCCGCAAAGGCAAGCGCGTCAGGTCGAGGCACAGGGACGACTGCGAATCATTCTTGGCAAAGCGATCGATATCGCGCCGGAACGCTTGCGGTTCGCCCGCCATGCCCACGGCAAACCTTATCTGCCCGATTTTCCGGATTTCGCTTTCAACCTCTCGCATACGGCCGACCGGATGGCGGTCGTCATCAGCCGCGGCTGCCGGGTCGGCATCGATATAGAATCCTGCAAACCCCGAGCGAATATGGACGCACTGGCCGATAAATGCTTCGGTGCGGAGGAAAAGGCGTATTGGCTGGCTTTGCCCGAAGCGGAGCGATTGCACGCGTTTTACCGCTTCTGGACACGCAAGGAAGCCTTCGTCAAGGCGGTCGGTCAAGGTATCAGTCTGGGGCTACCGCATTGCGTGATCGACCCCCTCAACCCCGAGAGGATGCTCGACGTACCCACGTCCTGCGGCCATGCCGGAGACTGGTCGCTTTCAGGATTTGCTGTGAGCGACGACATTTGCGGAGCGGTTGCGGTCGATGGGGCGATCGATCAGATCCTCATCAGGGCGCTTTGAATTCGGCGGGCCGGACGGCCGGCTTTGAAGAATCGTCCATTGAATTATTTGACATTTTGGGCCCGGTCAGTATGCTGCCTGTTTCCAACAGCATCGAAAGCATGCTGGCGGCGGATCAAAAAAAGACCGCCGCCTAACTTCCACACAGACAGGCGCACACATTGCCAATGAGTATCAATCCCGAACAACCGATCAAATTTTCGCCCATGCTCCGCCTGCAATGGGAAGAAGCTCAGCAAAAATTCGTGATCCTTTATCCCGAAGGCATGGTCGAACTGAATCAAAGCTCGGCCGAGATTCTACAACTGTGCGACGGCGCGCATAACCTCGGCCAGATCGTCGGCGAGCTGGAACAGAAGTTCCAGGCCTCGGGTCTGATCCACGACATCACCGCTTTCCTCGACATCGCTTTAAAAAATGGCTGGATTCAACAACACTAAGATTACCCCGCCGCGCTGGCTGCTGGCGGAACTGACCTACGCCTGCCCGTTGCAGTGCCCGTATTGCTCGAATCCAATCGATTACAGCCAATACCCGTCCGAACTGACGACCGAGGACTGGAAGCGCGTGCTCACCGAAGCGCGCAAGATGGGCGCGGTGCAGCTCGGTTTTTCCGGCGGCGAACCGCTGACCCGCAAAGACCTGGTCGAGCTGGTCAAGCATGCGCGGGAGCTGGGTTATTATTCGAACCTGATTACCTCGGGCTACGGCATGACCGAGGAAAAAATCGTGCAGCTCAAGGAAGCCGGGCTCGACCATATCCAGGTCAGTATCCAGGCCAGCACGCAGGAGTTGAACGACCATATCGCCGGCACCGCATCGTTCGAACATAAGAAGGAAGTCGCGCATCTGGTCAAGAAACACGGCTATCCGATGGTGCTCTGTGTGGTGATCCACCGCGAGAATATTCATCAGATGCCCGAAATCCTGGCGATGGCCGAGGAGCTGGGCGCCGACTACCTGGAACTCGCGAATACGCAGTATTACGGCTGGGCGCATGCAAACCGCGATTTGTTGATGCCGACCCAGGAGCAGTTCGAAGAGGCCGAGGCGATCGCGCAGGCGTTCAAGGAAAAGGTCGCGGGCAGGATGAAAATCTATTACGTGGTGCCCGATTATTACGAAGACCGCCCGAAAGCCTGCATGAACGGCTGGGGCACGACCTTCCTGACGATCGCGCCGGACGGCATGGCGCTGCCTTGTCACGCGGCGCGCGACCTGCCGGGGCTCGACTGCCCGAACGTGAAGGACTACAGCATCGAAGAGATCTGGAACGAATCGAAAGCGTTCAACTTCTTCCGCGGCGACGACTGGATGAAAGAACCCTGCCGCAGCTGCGACGAAAAAGAAAAAGATCACGGCGGCTGCCGCTGCCAGGCCTATCTGCTGGCCGGCGACATGTACGCGGCCGATCCGGTGTGCAGCAAGTCGCCGGATCATCATTTGATCGAGGAGGCGATCGCTTCGGCGAGAGACAGTGCTTTAGCGGTCAATGAAAAACCGCTGATTTTCCGGAATAGCAAGAACTCGAAGCTACTTTCCTGACGGTTGGCTCCACTTAGCGCGGATTCTTGTGAAACCCCAACTGAAAATTCCGAAACAGCCGCAGCCTTCCGAATTGCAGGCCCTGCATCAACTTTACCAAAGCGGCCGTTTGCAGCAGGCCGAGGTTCAGGCGCAGGCATTGCTCGGCGCCTATCCGAAAGCGCCGGTGTTGTACAACATCATCGGACTTTGCCAGCAAGGGCAGGGGAGATTGCGCGAGGCGGCGGCCAGTTTCCGGAAGCTCCTGGCGATCGATCCGAACATTGCCGAAATCCATTTCAACCTGGGCGTGCTGCAGACGCAGCTGAACGATCAGAAGGCGGCGGTCGCCTGTTACCGTAAGGCCTTGCAACTGAAGCCGTCGTTGCCGTCCGCGCATTTCAATCTGGGCGCGCTGTTGCAGGGACAGGGATTTCTGAAGGAGGCGGCGCAGCATTACCAGAAGGCCGTCGATCTGGAGCCGCGTTTTTTTGAGGCGCTCGGCAATCTCGGCGCCGTGCAGCAACTGCAAGGAAGGCTCGAAGAGGCCGAGCAATGCTACCGCAAGGCGCTGGCGATTCAAACTGACGCGCGCGGCCACTTCAATCTCGGGACGGTCTTGTACGGGCTGGGGCGGCATCAGGATGCGGTCCTGGAGTTTCGGGAAGCGGTCAATCTCGATCCCGATTTTGCCGATGCCTGGAATTCGCTCGGCGAAACCCTGCGCGACCGCGGCGAGATGGAAGAGGCGGTGCGCTGCTATGAACGGGCATTGGCGGCAGAGCCTCAGCATGGCCGGGCGCAATACAACCTCGGCGAGACGCTCTGCCTCGCCGGCCGTCTACATGACGCGATTCCCTATTTCGAAGCCTCCGACTTTGCCGACAGCAAGGAGCGGGCGCTGCAATGCCTGTACAAAACCGGACAGTTCGAGCCGTTCAAACAACGCTTCGACCAACTTGCAGCCCAGTCCAAGCATCATTCGGTGCTGCTCGGCGCGCTGGCGGCCCACTATGCGACCAACTTCGGTCAGCAAAATGCCTATCAATTCTGCAAAGAGCCGATGGACTATGTGCTGCATACGCGGATCAATGAACTGGCCGCGCCCGATAGCCCGCTGCTGCACGAACTCTTGCAGGACATTCAGCATCTCGCGATCGCGGAAAGAAAGCAGGGGCGGCTGTATTACGGCATGCAGTCCGCCGGTAATTTATTGCTGAGATCGGAACCGTCTTTCCAGAAGCTGGCCGCGCTGATTCGCCAGAAAATTGCGGAATACCGGCAGCATTTTGCCGGCAGCCGCGAGGAAATCATCAAGGCCTTTCCGCACCGGGTCGAATTTACCAGCTCCTGGTATTTAAGGATGAAGCAGGGCGGCTATCTGACCTCGCACATCCACGAGGAAGGCTGGATCAGCGGCTGCGTCTATCTGAAGCTGCCCGAAAGGATAGCCGGTCACGAAGGCAGCTTTGCCTACAGCACCGACGGCGACGATTATCCGAGGCTGCATGACAATTTTCCGAGCCAAATCGTCGATCAACAGGTCGGCGATCTGGTGTTGTTTCCTTCCTCGTTGTTTCATCGCACGATTCCGTTTCATTCGGACCAGGAGCGGGTTTGCGTGGCGTTCGACGTGAAGCCCGCAGCGTAGGGCACGCATTGCGTGCCTTTTCGAAGTCTCGACCTGCCGGAAAGTTTTGGAAAGGTGCGCGGTGCGCACCCTACAATCCTGCCCAAGGCGTGTAGAGCCCTTCGACATTCGCGCCGAACATATCGAGCACCCGCCCGACCGTTTCATCGACCATCGCGGCCAAGGAGTCCGACTTGCTGTAAAAAGCCGGCATCGGCGGAAACATGATGCCGCCCATTTCGGTGACGGTCCCCATATTGCGGATATGCATCAGATTCAGCGGCGTTTCGCGCGGCATGATCACGAGGCGCCGCCGTTCTTTCAGCACCACGTCGGCCGAGCGCGAGATCAGGTTGTCGCCGAAGCCGTGCGCGACCGCGGCGAGCGTCTTCATCGAGCAGGGCGCGATGATCATGCCTTCGGTCTTGAAACCGCCGCTGGCGATGCTGGCGGCGATGTCGCTGATGCCGTGGGTCACGTCGGCCAGGCGATACAGATCGGCGCGCTTCATGTTCATCTCGTGCTTCAGATTCACCACGCCGGCATCCGAGATGACCAGGTGGGTCTCCCATTCCGGCTGCGGCTGCAAGTGTTGCAGCATCCTGACGCCATAGACCGCGCCGGTCGCGCCTGTCATCGCAATGATCAAACGTTTTTTCTGCATGGGGATTCCTTCCTCACACCCCGGCGGCGACACGGGACGCCAGTTGTTCCGCAAACCGGTCGGCCGCGCTCACCAGGGCGTCGATCATCTCCTCGCTTTGGGCGATGTGGGCTGCGTTCGGCAGCACGATCATGTCGGCCTCGGGCAGGGCGTGTTGCAGGCTGAACGCGGCTTCGATCGGGCAGACCAGGTCGTTGCGGCCGTGGATGATTGCGGTGGGAATACCGTGCAGTTTGTTGCAGTTGTCCAGAATCTGGTTTTCCTCGATGAAATAGCTGTGTTCGGCATAATGCAGTTCCATCGCGGCCTGCTGGACCATTTGCTCGGTCACATGGCTGTTTTCGTCGGCCTCAAAAGCGTTGCCGAGCGCGACTTGCCCGCCCCAGGCCGACCATGCGCGGGCGACCCGGCGCTGGGCGATCTCGTCGTCGCCGGCAATCGCTTTGCAAAGCCCTTGCAGCAGATTGACCCGGTCGCGCGAGGGGATGCTTTCGTAGAGAAGTTGCCATTGTTCGGGATAGATGCGTCCCGCGCCGTTTTTCAGAAACCAGTCCATATCCATCTGCCGCGCCAGGAATACGCCGCGCAGGATCATGCCGAGCACCCGGCCCGGATGCTGCTGGGCATACAACAGCGCCAGCGCGGCGCCCCAGGAGCCGCCGAACAGCAGCCATTGGCTGATGTTCAGATGGATGCGGATGCGCTCCATGTCGTCGATCAGATCCTGCGTCGTGTTGTTCTCGATCTCGCCGAACGGCTTCGACTGGCCGCAGCCGCGCTGATCGAACAGAATGATGCGGTAGAGTGCCGGATCGAAAAAGCGCCGATGATCGGGTTTGGTGCCCGAGCACGGGCCGCCGTGCAGGAAAATGACCGGAATGCCTTCGGGATTGCCGCTTTCCTCGACGTAAACCGCATGCTGGCTGCCGGTTTCAAGATAAAAAATAGGGTTGGGGTCGATCTCTGGGTATAACGTTTTCATGCGGTAAGTGGGTTAAATTCCCTTCTGCGTAGGGTACGCTGCGCGTACCGTTTTGATAAAACTTGCCGGGTTTTCCGGGGTATGAGTCCGAGGCGAGGAGAGGCCTGGCGGATTTTTTCATGTCAACGCCGCCCGCCCAGCAACGACCCCAACACCCCGCGGACGATCTGCCTTCCGACCTGACTGCCGATGCTGCGCGCGGCGCTTTTGAGCAGCGCTTCGGTCGCGGTTTCGCGGCCGCGGGTCTGCCGTGGAGAGCCTGTCTCTTTCCGGGTAACCTTGGCTTGAATGTCTTCAAGGTCCGCCGCGCTGGCCAGCTGCGCTTTTTGCTTGAGCAGTTCGTAGGCCGACTCGCGGTCGACCGCCTGGTCGTAGCGGCCTTTGAACGGCGAGCGGCTGAGTAAGTCCTGGCGCTGCGTATCGGTCAGCGGGCCGATCTGCGATTCGGGCGGGCGAATGAAGACGCGTTCGACCGGCGTCGGGCTGCCGTCATGATCGAGCACCGAAACCAGTGCCTCGCCTTTCTTCAGCTCCAGGATCGCGGCCTCGGTATCGATGGCCGGATTGGCGCGGAAGGTGCCGGCGACGCTCTTGACGACCGCCTGGTCTTTCGGCGTAAACGCCCTCAGCGCATGCTGGATCTTGAGCCCGAGCTGGCCGAGAATGTCTTCCGGCACGTCGAGCGGGCTCTGGCTGATGAAATACACGCCGACGCCTTTCGAGCGGATCAGCCGGACGATCTGCTCGATCTTGTCGGTCAAGGCTTTCGGCGCTTGTTCGAACATCAGATGCGCCTCGTCGAAAAACAGCACCAGCTTCGGCCGCTCGGCGTCGCCGGCCTCGGGCAGGTTTTCGTACAGTTCGGCGAGCAGCCAGAGCAGGAAGGTCGCATACAGGCGCGGCG
>Ga0207968_100357_pt1 | contig 18321 bp, 25 predicted proteins | sample LakWasMet21_HOW5_2_FD_183867 | JGI IMG/M metagenome (GOLD analysis project Ga0207968, IMG submission 183867) | Freshwater sediment methanotrophic microbial communities from Lake Washington under simulated oxygen tension - Sediment Metagenome... | ecosystem: Environmental > Aquatic > Freshwater >...
ATCGAATAGCCGACACCTTGGCAATGGCTGTTGGCGATAACTTCAATCCCACCGCGTTGACCGCCTATGACTGGGCCGTGATGGCTGATGAATGTCAATTGAATCCAAAGCTGGTCAGTCGTGAGCTGAAACAGCTGGCGGATAAAATCATCTTAGTCTGGCCTGGATTACAACATGAGCTCGCGGAAAACGGCGCTGAGAAAAATACGCTAAAGTCGATAGGTGAAATATTTTTACAACAATGTACTCACTCACTTAAGCTCGTCGCTGAAATCATCAAGGTGTCGCGGAACTTGTAGTGAATCAGAACTCAGCGCTGCTATGCAACAGCAGCTTGTCGCCTTGAAAGTGCATAGCGACTGGGCGCATCGTGCCAGTAAAATGGTTCTCAGCGGCGGCATTGGTGCAAAAACTACAAAAAGCCATGCGGGATTTAGTTTTAATGAACCGGCAAAGATAATTGACGTCGGACGCTCGGACGATTTGCCGATTATAGAGGAATCAACGATCACTATATGTTGTCGTGCATGTTTTGTGCTCATCGTAAGAGTCAACAAGTCCCTGGGTATCAGAAATCAAAATTGTGGTTGATTCTGGTTGGCAGTGTTTTGTATAGGGGTAAAACAAGCAGTCGTGTCACCAGCCGCAGCCGCTATTTAATCTGTCGAAGCTCCGTTGTCAGGACGGAGCGGCAATAAAAAGCGGAGAAGCACATGTAACCACACGGTCTTTGCGGACAATGGGCTCTTCGATAAGCCGCGTTCCGGTATGACTTTTTCCATGCACCCTGAATAACTGCCGTCGGCCAGTGGACTAAACCGCTCGCGCGGTAGAGGGCTTCGATTAATCGTCTGTGAATAGTTGACAGATTGGCACTGTTTCCTATCTAAAATGAGGCAATCCGCCTCATTTTAGATAGGAGCAGGCTCATGAATTCTTCAACTCATACCATTACTCCGTTGCGTCAACGCATGATCGACGATATGCGGATGCGTAAACTATCCCCTAAAACCCAGTCCGTTTATATCCGCGTGGTGAAACGCTTCGCGGGTTTCTTAGGTCGATCACCCGATACCGCCAGTGCCGAGGACTTGCGCCGTTATCAGTTGTATTTAGTCGATCACGGTATTTCGCCGATTTCCCTGAATGCGACGATCACCGCACTGAAATTTCTGTTTGAAACAACCCTGGATCACCCCGGGTTGTTAGTCAAGATGCACGCTGTCCATGTGCCGCACAAACTACCGGTAATATTGAGTCGTGAGGAGATGGCCCGACTGTTCGCCGCGGTTGATAACCTTAAACATCAAACGGCATTATCGGTCGTTTATGGTGCCGGTTTACGTGCCAGTGAAGTGGTATCGCTGAAGGTCAGTGACGTCGATAGCCAGCGTATGACGCTACGTATCGAACAGGGCAAAGGCAGTAAGGATCGCTATGCCATGCTGTCGCCGGTGCTGCTGGAACGCTTGCGTGCCTGGTGGAAATTTGCTCATGCCCAAGGCAAAATGCGTCAAGGTGGCTGGCTGTTTCCGGGCTTGGATCCCATCGATCCGCTCAGTACCCGGCAACTCAACCGGGCGGTCAAGGCCGCCGCAGAGGCGGCGCGGATTGATAAGCGGGTATCGATGCATACGCTACGCCACAGTTTTGCCACCCACTTGCTCGAACAGAAGGTGGATATCCGCATCATCCAGGTGCTACTCGGCCACAAGAAACTGGAGACCACGGCGCTGTATGCCCAAGTCGCTACCGATATTCTGCGCGAGGTGGTGAGTCCAATCGAGACCTTGCGGCCGATATAGAGCACGTCCATGGCGCGCCCTGCGCTGGAGGTGGCGGATATTTTCCGCGCCCACGGCCCCGTTTGGCGACAAGCTCAGCAGACTCACTTAAGCCTGGGTCAATTGAAAGTCATGTCCGCCATCGAACAGTGTCGAACCGCGACCTTGGGGGGGCATGTTCTGTGTTGTCCTGCTTGCGAACATCAAGACATCGCCTACAACTCCTGCCGTAACCGGCATTGCCCCAAGTGTCAGGCCAGTGCCGCCAAACGTTGGCTTGAAGCCCGACAGGCCGATCTATTGCCGGTCGAGTATTACCATGTGGTATTCACCTTACCTGCACCGATCAGCGCCATCGCCTATTACAATAAGGCGGTGATCTACCGGCTGCTGCTTGAGGTCGCGGCAGAGACGCTACGCACGATAGCCGACGATCCGAAACATCTGGGCGCGCAGATCGAGGCCACCCTGGTGCTACAACCTTGGGGGTCGGCGTTGACCCATCATCCGCATGTGCATGGTATCGTTCCCGGCGGCGACTTGTCAGTAGACGGTGAACGTTGGATCGCTTGCAAGCCGGGCTTCTTTTTATCGGTACGCGTGCTGTCACGCTTGTTTCGACGGCGCTTTCTGGAAGAACTGAGCCAAGCGCATGCCGCTGGACAGTTGCAGTTCTTCGGTGACTATGCGCCTGGCTGATGCCGCTTCCTTTGCCGCATGGCTTGCGCCGCTGCGAAAATGTGACTGGGTGGTCTACGCCAAGCGCCCATTTACAGGGCCTGCGGCGGTATTGGCGTATTTGTCGCGTTATACCTATCGCGTGGCCATCGCCAATTCACGACTCATCGCCTTAGATGAACGAAGTGTTACATTCCGCTGGAAAGATTACCGCACCCAGGGCAAAACCCGCCATAAAGCCATGACGCTGACGCCTGATGAATTCATCAGGCGCTTCCTGCTGCATGTGCTGCCCAGCGGCTTTCATCGCATTCGCCATTATGGCTTACTCGCCAATGCCGGGCGCCGTGATCATCTGGCGTTGGTACGTGAACTGTTAAAGGTGATACTCAATCCCACAGAGGGGCATGCCGATACACCGGAGAAGGACATCCCGCCAACCTTCGTCTGCCCCGATTGTGGCGCAACGATGATCATCATTAAATCTTGCCGCGTCAACAGCTCATTCGCAGGCCACCTCGTTATGGCGGTGTGACATGACCCAGGTCATTAGGCAAACGCTAAACCAAAGATCATCCAGTCATCGGCGCGTACCGATACGGAATGGCTTGGTCTGGTGGTGGAAAATCTCTAGTTTTTGGCCTCGGGAGCAACGAAGGATCGACCACATGGCAATGGCATCGAAGAGACTGAGCTATGAGATCGCTAAGTTGACGGGTTGATTAGCCAGATGAAAAGCATATCCAGCATCCAAATCCCCATAGACTGTTGCCAGTCCTGACTCACCTTGATTGATTCCGCGGTTTCCTCCCTCGGGGCTTGTCCGACGCACGCCCTCAGAGTTCTGCCGGCACCCAGTAGGACTGCGATTAAGGGCAGGCATCTGACAACCTTTAACATTATGCGACATTCAAGTATTTCAGCGTATGACGGCTACAAAACAGAAAGCTGTCGTTCAACGCTCGCCATAACCGGCATGCAAAAGCGCCGCTTCGCTCTGCTTTTGTACGTCCGAGTTGATGGTGTTGTTAAGCCAATATGTTGAATCATAACTACAAAGCGTTAATCGCTAATTGGGCGTCGAAGGCTCGCATGTATGCGGGTCGCGATTCGCAGCGGGCGACATAGGCAGCCAGGTTCGGAAATTCGTCCAGAATGCCTGATGATTTTAGCCTGAGCAACACCGACACCATCATCAGGTCGCCTGCACTGAACACACCATCGAGCCAGTCGGCATCGCCTAGGCGAGTAGAAAGTTGGTCCAGCCGATTGCGGACGCGATTCTCGACTAGAGGCAGACGTTCCTTACTCCATGGCTTATCGCCCTCCAGAAACTTGGCGTTTGCGAGTTCAAGGATCACCGGCTCCACGGTGTTGAGCGCGGCAAACATCCATGTGATCGCACGTGCCCGGGCATTGGCTTCGTCCGGCAATAGACCGGCATAGCGCTCGGCGATATCGAAGACGATCGCGCCTGACTCGAAGAGGGCTAGATCGCCATTCTCATAGGTTGGAATCTGGCCAAAAGGATGAAGGCTCAGGTGCGCGGATTCCTTCATCGCGCGGAACGAAACAAAGCGAACCTCGTAGGGTTGCCCCACTTCTTCAAGCGCCCAGCGAACGCGCATATCACGCGCCAATCCCTTGCCGCCATCGGGCGATCGTTCAAAGGCGGTAATAATGATGGTCACCGCAAGGTTCCTCCTTGTTTTTAGGCTTAACGTAAAACTAAAGGGCGGTCGCGATAGCGACCGTCCCGCTTGAGCGCAATGTTAGACCGCTCGCATCTCAGCCGCGGCGCGCCGCCTCGATCGCGGCGATGTCAATCTTTCGCATCGTCATCATCGCATCGAACGCGCGCTTGGCGGCAGCGGGATCGGGATCAGTGATCGCTTCCGTCAGGGCCAGTGGTGTGATCTGCCAGGACAATCCCCATTTGTCCTGGCACCAGCCGCACGCACTCTCTTGGCCGCCGTTGCCGACGATCGCGTTCCAATAACGATCCGTTTCGGCCTGGTCAACGGTTGCGACCTGAAACGAGAATGCCCAGTTGTGCTTGACCTCGGGTCCGCCATTGAGCCCGAGGCAGGGAATTCCCATCACGGTAAACTCGACCGTCAACACATCCCCATTCTTTCCGGACGGAAAGTCCCCCGGTGCGCGATGCACTGCGCCGACAAACGAGTCGGGAAAGGTAGCGGCGTAAAACCGTGCCGCGTCTTCGGCGCTGCCATCGTACCAAAGGCAGATCGTGTTCTTTGCTGGTGTTGTCATGTCACTTCTCCACTAAGATTGAAATTTGTGCCATTCCTGCATGGCTTCACTATGCTTCGCATTGGCGGTCTAACGTAGAGCTAACCGGGCGCGACACAGGAAGTTGAAAAAATAAACCGCATGATAACCGCGCTCCGGTTGAGCACAGGGTTGGGCGTCATTACTCACGCGGCTACGGCAGATAGGGAGCAATATTCTTCATTGCGCGGGAAACATACTCTTCCTTCTCGCCGACTGGCGCGACATAGTAAAGTGCATTTCTCGCGGCCTCTTCGCCCTCGGTGCGTGCGAGGATCCAAGCGGCAAGATACTGCGACGCAAAGCAGCCGCCTGCGGTTGCAACGTTACCATGAGAGTAGAAAGGCTGATCGAGAACCTCGATGCCAGCCTCCTGTACCCAAGGCTTCGTTGTGAGGTCAGTACACGCTGGAACGCTACCAATAAGATCGAGCTTCGCCAGAAGCAACGTGCCGGAACATTGGGCACCGATTAACTGGCGTGCAGGGTCTAGCTTGAGCGTTGCCATAAGTTCTGGGTTGTGTACGATCTCCCGGGTTTGAATGCCGCTTCCGATGATGACCGCATCTGCCGTGCAGGCTTCGGCCAACGTTGACTGTGCATGCACGGTTACGCCGTTCATCGAAGTGACAGACGGCGCCGGGCATGAGAGCGTTACTCGCCAGTCAGGTTTCTTGATGCGGTTGAGTACGCCTAAGGCGATCAAGGAGTCGAGTTCATTGAACCCTTCGAAGGTGAGGATGGCTATGTGCATGGCAATATTCCGTATGACGCCCAACTACTTTTCGGCAATGGCTTTCAGGTTAGCCAGCCCTTCTTCATACTTTGCCCCCACCATCTTATCCATACTAAAGAACAGCCCCATCAACTTACAAATATAAGGGCTCGGTCCGTACATAGCTTGCGTGACGGTGGTCGAATCGCCCCCAGTCACCAGTGTGAACTCGATAATGTTGTGTCCTTCAAACGGTTTGATGAAATCGATTTTTATCACCAGCTTGGTCGGCAATGATGATTCGATAATCTCCATGCGGCCTGAGCCAACCTCATTGTTGCCGCCCCATTCGTATCTCGCACCTACACCGCTGGCGGCTCCGCTATGCGTGGTTTTTGCCGCCGGGTCGATTTTTTCCCAGGGCGACCACGCTTTCCAGCCGTGAAAATCGTTAATCAGCGGATAAATATTCTCCGGCGGCGCTTTGATGCTTGCAGAGCGCTCAACCCGGAAAGTATCCGGCTTGGTCGCGGCAAAAATGAGAATGGCGGCGATAAGTACAACGACTACGATAATAATGGCCTTGATCATTTTTTTTCTCCGGCAGGAAAGTGAAATCAACGTCTGACGGCCGATAGCGCTAAGCTTTCCGCCGGTAATTTGCGGTCATGAATGCCTGCCATTCGCCGTTTTCGCCCAGAATATGCGAAGTCAGCACACGATGGCCGTTGCTTTTAATCTCAATCACATCCTTATACTTCGCCAAGGTACCGTCACCGGTACAGCTTGGACCTTCGGTATTAAGCGTCAACACCTTTTCAGCTGCATCCAGCGAACCTTTGTATACCCACAAATGGGTCATCATGGAGCCCACCCAAGTACCGGTAAACTGCTGCTGTTGCGGATCGTAACCCAACGTGAGCACCATAACCGCTGTGCCGCCACCGGGCATTTCGCCATGACTCTCGGCGTGTATCCAAAGACCACCCAGCGAGCGTACATTCTCCGACCCTGTGAACTTCCCCGGCGGCTGGCCCGGCGCCATCACACACTCGGATTCATAGGTCCATGCGCCTACCAGTTGTTGCAGCCAATCATGTTCTTTCTGCGGTGTTATGTTCATCATCATTCTCCCGGCGTATTCACTATTAATCAGACGGCAGTCCCGGAATATCAATGACCGGACGCATCTCGACTGTGCCTTTTCGCGCCATCGGAATTTTTGCGGCGATACTGAGCGCTTCATCGAGATTATTGACATCGATTAGATAATAGCCCCCCAGCTGCTCGCGAGTTTCGGCAAACGGCCCGTCGGTAACGAAGCGCTTGCCTTCACGTACCCGAACGCTGGTTGCTGTTGATGTTGGCTGCAATGGATTGGCTGATAAATACTGCCCATTGGCGTTCAGCTGATGTGCAAGCTGGGTCGATTCCAGATAGCACTCTTCCCGTTCGTTTTCGGTCAACGTTTGTTCTTCGAAGTAAATCAATAATAGGTATTTCATTCGCGGCCCCTGAAAGTATCTCTAACCTTGGTTTATGGCACTTGGCTCCATATAAACAAGTTCCCAGATGTGCCCATCCGGGTCTTGAAATCCATGCCCGTACATAAAGCCATGATCTTGCGGTTCGTTATAAGTAGTACCACCAGCAGCAACTGCCTTGCGCACTATGTCATCGACTTGGTCCCGGCTTTCGGAAGAAAGGCAAAGCAATACTTCGGTGCTTTTTGTGGCATCGCAGATTGCTTTCGGCGTAAAGGTCTTAAACTTGGTTTCTGTCAACAGCATCACGAAGATGTCGTCGCTGACGATCATGCATGTGGCAGTTTCATCAGCAAATTGCGGATTAAATGAAAAGCCGAGTTGGGTAAAAAACCGAATAGATTTATCAAGGTCTTTTACCGGTAGATTGACGAAAATTTTAGTAGTCATGATTTCCCCTTTACCAGCCATCAGTTGCTGTCTTCACTTTTTGAGCCTTTAAGCAGGGCGACAATCGCCATGGCGTGACCATGACCGAGCTCGAAATCTTCTTTAAGCCAGGTCACGATTTCTCCAGCCTTGATACCCACTCGAAGCTTGCCATTCTCTGTATAGCCTTTTTCCGCCGCGAGCCGTTTAAAGTCGTCCGGACTCTTACCGGTCTTTGCTTGGATGTTGTCGAGATAAGCTTGAAATGACATAGGTAATGCTCCGGGTTAGCGTTCAGTGATGTTGTATATGTCAGAATGGATGAATTTATGGCGGAAAATTGACTTGCCCAATCACGCCGAACTCTTCGCAAACAACGCCTCCATTCGGCTTTGGTATTCGCTGGGATCGACATCTTCGAAGTGGGTGCCGACCAGCCACAGATGCCCAAACGGGTCGGTTACCGAGCCCATGCGATCGCCCCAGAATTGGTTGGTCGGCGGCATGGTTTCCTTGGCGCCCGCCTTGAGCGCATCGGCAAAAGTGGTGTCGACATCGGCGACATAGAGATGCAATTTCACCGGACTGCCGCCCAGTGTGACAGGCGAGGCATCGTCGCCGCATTGCGGATTTTCATCCGCAATCATCAATATCGAATCCCCGATTTTAAATTCGGCGTGGGCTATTTTTCCATCGGGTGTATTGAGGCGTTGCAACTCGGTTGCTGCGAACGCTTTTTTGTAGAATTCAAGTGCCTCGGCTGCCCCTTTAACGATCAGGTAAGGGGCTAAAGTGTGGCGGTTGTCCGGTATAAAATTGGTGTGCGTGGTCATCGTTGTGCTCCTGTTTAAGGTGTTGTGCGTGAAAAAATGGTGCTGACACTGTTAGTCGAATGGCCGATGTCTAAATCGACAAGGTCCTAAACATTTTTCCTAAAAATTATGGGGGGTACCGATCCGCAGTAAACCCTAAAGCCTGCAATGTCTGAGAATCCTCCGCAATCTGGCGAACTTCAACGCAACCGTGTTTTGCGCCAGGAATGCGCGAGGCAATCTGTATCGCCTCGTTCAAATCTCGGGCCTCGATGAGGTAATAGCCACCGAGCTGCTCTTTGGTTTCCACAAAGGGGCCATCAGTCGTCGCAATATTGCCGTTCCGTACGCGAACCGTGATTGCGGCATTGGCCGGTAAAAGCCGGTTGCAGTCAAGGTACTGGCCGCTCTGTCTAATGGCGTTGGTAAATTCCGTGTATTCTGCAAAATGCTTTTCCGCAGCAGCTTCCGTCATTTGCTCCATGACAGTTTCGGCACAAATCAGGCATAGGTATTTCATCATCAAGTCCTCTGGTTTGAAAAATTGATTGGTACCAAATAGTCGTTAGACGATGAGCAATTTCGACATGCCTGATACTAGGCAAGATAAAATTCCCCAATGTCACTGGCTGTTTAGCAGTTGGATCGCTTAGATAGCCGATCACTTCTGTTACCACACATAAAAAAGCGCCGAAAGCGGTGCCTCTGGAATAAATTGTTAGACCGACTCCGCATGCAGCCACTTGGTTTTCTTCTTCACTCTTTGTGCCCGACGTGCAACTTCATAGGAACGATGAGCCCAAACTGCCGCCCGTTCCTGATCTTCAAAAATCTCAGCGGGTGCCTGATAGTAGGATATTTTCATGACCTTATTACCCTTCTTGTACTCAAACTTGCCGAGCCCGACCTCCTCAAAATGGTGCGTATTCTCAATATCGGCCTTCAGATAAAGCGTATCGTCGGACACCAGTCCGAACATCAATTCATTGTGATAAATGCCATAACCGCCAAACATTATCCGGGCGGTGATCGGCCCGAACAACTCAAAAACTTCATGTAGATAGTCAACGAACTCACTCATGTGATTTAGGCCAGCCGCTTATAATCGCTGTAAAAATAGATAGACAAAATTGTCATGCTCGTTTGTCTTAATAACGATGTTCAAAGCCTATCCCTTATTACATTTTCAACGACCAAGCCTACTAATGAATTGCTTGACTTGCGCAACCAGCCACGACTTGTCGTCCCACATCAGGATGTGCTGCCCATTTTCACTGAGCTCGATACGCACATCTTTGAGTTTGCGGTATTGATCAACAAAGGTCTTACGTACACTGGCCTGAGTACTGCCAAATTTTGCGTAGCCGGCCCAGGAGCCCATCACCAGAGTAGGTTGGTGAATGTTGTCCAGATCGTCGCGCAAATCAGTGCTGAACATTTCGTACATGGCCTGAGTGGTAGTATTGCGGTCACTGGCAAGCCCCCACTGTGCCAGAAGTTCCAGCCGCTCAGTGCTACGCGTCATTCCAGTCAGGTTGGCCTTTAGCTGGTGTTGATAAATCTCTGTGGGCGCGCCGAGCATACCGGCGCGCATGCCGTCAGCCATGGCTTTCGCGCTGGTCACCGAGGCGTTAGGATCTCCCGCAGCCGGAAAAAACGGCAGTGCATCGACAATGATCAAGCGATCGATGCGCACAGAACTTTTTAGCGCCATTTACAATGTCAGAAAACCGCCCAGACTGTGTCCTAGCACGACAGGTTTAAGCAGGTTTTAGCATCAATATAAGCCAGCAGCCGGCCGCGCATCGAGTCCAGAAAACGGTCGGATGCCACCAACGAGGCGGCGGGTTGGCCGACAAATCCCGGTAGTTGCACGATGTGGCATTGCACTCCCGAAGGCTGCAATTGATCGCAGGTTTCGTCCCACACCGCTGCGGCACTGTTCAAACCGGGAATCATGAGCACAGGTTGTCCGGTGCCGCGAACTGTAATTTCTATATCTTGAAAGGTCTCGCTATGTGCTGCTCCACAAAAGATGCTGGCAGCAATACCGGCGATGATCGCCAAAATAGTGGTTTTGTTATGCAGATAAATCGTCGACATATTTACTCCGAATCTGTGATGTATAAATTTTCAGCAAAATGAGCACCGGCATAGACAATTGCGCGGCCCGAACGGGATATGTTTATGAATGTTCCGGTAGTGCAGCGCTTTGCCGGGTGTTTAGATAACCCACAAAGTCCTGTAGTGCCGTTCCTATTTCTGTCGGAGAATCTTCCTGAATATAGTGAATGCCTTTGACCGATACCTCTTGCTGGTTTGGCCAAGTGCGACAAAATTCCAGCGCCCGACCGGTCAGTAATGCGCCGGGTTCGGCAGCAATCAGTAATTTGGGAATCGAACTCCGGGACAACCACTCTCCATAAAGCTCGACGATTTCAGCGACATCCCCGGGAGCGCCGTCAATCGGTAATTCGCGCGGCCAGATAAGTGTGGGCAGCCGTGCCTCTGTGGTTTTAAACGGCGTTCGATAGGCATCCATTTCCTGCTCGGATAGCGTTCGTAGAATGCTTTTCGGCAGCACGGTTTCCACGAAAAAATTATCGTTCAGAACCATTTGCTCACCCTGTTGCGAGCGTAGCGCGCGGAACATGGCGTCACGTCCATGGGGAAAATCGTCCCATTTTCTGGGTTGAACAATCGCTTCCATATAGGCGATGGCTCGAATCTGCTCCGGATGCCGGTAAGCGCGGTAAAAGCCCAGAGCCGATCCCCAATCGTGCAGAACTAAAACGACATTTTGCGTCAGGCCTAGGGCATCAAACCATGCATCGAGATAGCGAGCATGATCCACAAAGCGATAGCTAGCTGTCGGCGCCTTACCGGATTGCCCCATGCCGACCAAATCCGGCGCAAGACATCGACCATAAGTGATGAGAAACGGAATGATGTTTCGCCAAAGATAAGATGACGTCGGATTACCGTGCAGAAAAACAATGGGGTCGCCTTCACCGGCATCGACGTAACTAATTTCTGTATCGAGAACTGGTATGCGTTTACGCGGGTAATTGTCGATACCGGAAATAGACGCTTCGGACATTTCAAAACTCCTTGGGTTATGATGTTAATGATGATTAGCAGCTCTATCCATTGCCGACGCCAACATCAAGTTCGCGCAGCCTGCACTCCAAAAAGCGCTTCTCAGGTGCCTGCCGAGTCTGACTGAGAGCGTATTCATAACCGGTTCGAGCTTCGTCCGTTCTGCCTAGCTGCCGGTATAAATCCGCCTGCGCCGAATAGGCCAAGTAGTAATCCGCCAGGTCGCCGCGCGCAAAAATATCGTCAATCAGGACCAATCCGGCAGCGGGACCGTCGCGCATCGCAACTGCCACGGCCCGGTTCAACTCGATTACGGGCGATGGCCCGATGCGCATCAACACGCCGTAGAGAGCAACGATTTTCGCCCAGTCTGTCGCCTCGGGCTTCATTGCATTGGCATGCACGGCGGCAATGGCGGCTTGCACGGTGTAAGTCCCAAACCGTCGCGACAACAAGGCCTGTTCTACTAGCGCTGAGCCTTCGTCGACAAAATCGTGATTCCACAGCGAACGGTCCTGATCGCCCAGCAAAATAAGATCTCCGGTTGATGAACTTCGAGCGGCACGCCGCGATTCATGGAGCAGCATCAAAGCCAGCAGTCCTAGCACTTCCGGTTCCGGCAGCAATTCGCTCAGCAATCTGCCCAGGCGAATCGCCTCACCGGAAAGATCATGACGAGTCAGTGACTCACCCGATGAGGCGGAATAGCCCTCATTGAACACCAGATAGACCACGCGCAAAACGCTGTCCAATCGTTCGGGAAGATCAGCCAGCGTGGGCACCAGATAGGGGATGCGCGCATCGCGTATCTTGGCTTTGGCTCTTACAATACGTTGGGCTAGTGTGGGCGAGGCGGTAAGAAACGCTCGCGCAATCTCTTCGGTCGCAAGACCGCACACTTCGCGCAAGGTCAACGCCACCTGCGCATCCGCTGACAGCGCAGGGTGGCAGCAGGTAAATATCAGCCTAAGCCGATCATCTTCTATGCCTTCACCATCCATCTCATCATCGCTACCGGCCGCCGGTTGTTCTGCCATTGCGTCCGGCAATGGCTCAAATCGAGCGCGTCTGCGCATGCTATCAATGGCCTTGAAGCGCCCGGCCGAAACCAGACAAGCCCGAGGATTGGCAGGCATGCCATCGCGCGGCCATTGCTCCAGCGCTGCCCTGAAAGCATCGTGCAGCGCTTCCTCTGCGGCATCGAAATCGCCCAGTAAGCGAACCAGTGTGGCGAAGATATGGCGTGAGTCGTTGCGGTACAGGGTGTCCACTGTTTCGCGCAGTGGCTGTGATGGATTCTCAAGTTGATTCATGCTGATTGGACGGACAACGGACTATTTCTTAGATTCAACATGCTTCGTAAAATTATCAAGAATGCTTTGATACCGCATTCCATTGATTTATGTCTTCCGGAGTAATCCACGCAAGACCAGACAGCAGCCAAATCTGCTTTAACGATTGTTTCAATACTAATTTTCATGTGCTTTCCTCAATTTTTTTGAACAACGCAAAACAGGTTCCCGTAAGCGGTAAGCTAATGCATCTCGCCAGAACGCTAGCATTCGATCAAATTCGTAGCAATGAATGACTATTGATCCAATCTTCATCTTATCCTCTCCCATAAGAGGACGTATTTAGCGAATTGCTTCTTTATGTTGACCATTTTCAGAAATTATATGGAATACTAAGGCCAATATTGGTATTAAAAAAGAACCACATTGTCAAAATATTATGGATCCAATTTTTGAACTTTCTATTAGCCTACCGCCGCCAGGTTCGCGTAATGTGCTGCGGGCAGTACATCAACAAATGCGTTCGGCAATTGTAACGGGACGATTACAGCCGGGTGTGCGGTTACCGGCAACGCGCAAATTCGCCGCTTTGGCGGGCGTATCACGCAACACGGCGGTGGCTGTCTATGAGCTGTTGCAGAATCAAGGCTATATTGCTATCCATCCGGGTGCAGGCGCATTCGTTGCCGACAACGCGTCCAGGTTATCGCCTAATGATTCTTCAACAATTGAGTTGAACGCTGATGCGCGTCTTAGTGATTTTTGGCGCAACCCTCCAGCACTACCAGCACCATTGCAGCCGCACTATCGTTACGATTTTAGAATTGGCCTCTCTGACAAATCAGCTTTTCCATTTCAAGCCTGGCAACGCTTGTTGATGCGTTCTCAGCGGGCACAATCAAAGCTAGCAACTGCCTATGCTGATCCGCAAGGCCAAGCAACTTTTCGGGAAGCGATTGCCGCCCATGTATCAATCTCACGTGCTGTCGCTTGTCAGGCAGACGACATCGTGGTCACAGCTGGCATTCAACAAGGGCTGGATCTGTTGGCGCGGATTTTGGTGACCTATGGGCAAACCACTGTTGCTATTGAAGATCCTGGCTATCGGCCAACTGCCATCACCTTCGCAGCAGCAGGAGCGCAGGTGATACCCATAGCGGTCGATGCAGAGGGCATCATCGTCGAGCAGATTCCACCAAGTACTCAGGTAATTTACGTAACGCCGACACACCAATTCCCGCTTGGTTACACAATGTCGATGGCACGCCGGATTGCTTTGTTAAATTTTGCACAAGCTCATGGTGCGGTGATTATTGAAGACGATTATGACAGTGAGTTTCGCTATAACGGCAAGCCTCTTGATGCATTGCAAACGTTGGATCGTAACGGTTCAGTGTTCTATATGGGCACGTTTTCAAAAAGCTTGTTTCCAGCACTACGCCTCGGATTTATAGTCACGCCGCCATGGGCTAAAAGCGCCTTGGTCGCAGCCAAGCGATTTAGCGATTGGCATAGCCCGATTCTGGAACAGGAGACATTGGCAGCTTTTATTGCAGAAGGTCATTTAGCTCGCCATATCCGTAAAATGCGCAAAATTTATGGCGAGCGGCATAACCTTCTGATCGACTCTATCTCGCGACATTGCGGCGATCTGTTGGAACCCATTTCTGCAGATTGCGGATTACATCTAACTGCCTTGATTAAGATTAATGTTCAGGCTTCAGCAATTGCTGCACATGCAAATGCTTCTGGCATAGGACTGTATGCCTTGGATCGATATCCAATTGCAGGAACCAATCAGAATGGTTTTACCTTCGGTCTGGGCATGATCAGAACGGAACAAATAAATGACGCGGTCAGCTGTCTTGCTGAGTTAATACGAGATGCAAAATCCAAAAGCCAACCTTGAAATTGGCTTTTGGATTTACTTGGCTGTTGTTGCATTTATTCTCAACACCATGATTTTATAACGGTTTTTTCCATTGGCCTGGAAATATTTCCAGCGAAACGTAATATCTCGTTCATTCTAGGCGATGACTTCACGATGGGTATAACGCGGTAGGTACGCCAATAGGTGCAAGAAATACTGATTACGAAATCAAGAAACTACAACTAAATAGTCGCCCCTGAAAAAGTGCCACCGAAATAGCCAGTCTTTACTGCATCGCTTGAGGGTGGAGTGGTGTCTTGAAAACTTAAAATTAGCGCAAAAAAATGCCTCATCCAGAGGCTGAAGTTCCAGGCCACCGCCGCCATTAAGACATTGATGACATCACCAGTCACGCCTTTCAAGAAGTATCTGACTAACCGAAAATCTGATTTTGGATGTCCACTGATAGGCTCAATTGCCGCTCGACGCTGACAGCGTTTGCGCTTTTTGTCCTGTTGGTAGCGATTGTCGCGTTTAAGAGGTAGCGCGGGCAGGATGATTTGCGTCTCACCCACAGTTTTGGGGCCGCGATAGCCTCGATCGCAGACACCGGCCTTGACCATCGTGCCGCGACTGGCTTGGCAATGAGCCAGTACCTCCGGCAGGGTCTTGCTGTCATGCAGGTTGTGTGGATGGCTAACCACGCCAACGATGACATTGGACTTGGCGGTGGTGTTCGGCAATGGAGACTTTGTTGCCGTTTCGTAGGGCTTATGATCTTTGCCCTTTATGCCCTTTATGCCCTTTATGCCCTTTATGCCCTTTATGCCCTTTATGCCCTTTGGGTATTGCCGATGCAATACACCTCGGGCTCGTGCAGGGAATAGATTTTATCGTGGTCTTTGGGTTGCTGAGTGAGCACGCGTTCGTAGAACAGAAAGTCTTTCTGGTAGCGCTCGAATAGGGCGTAGCACGGCAAGGTTCTGCGCAATTCCCGGATCAGGGTATGGGCAATAGTGCGCAAGCGTTTCAAGGCTTTCTTGGCCTTGGCGCGGCGGCTGACATGGCGAAAATGGCGCAGTTTGAGGCGCAGGCCTTTGATTTCTTTGCCGTAGGTGCGCCGCTCTTGAATGCCCTAAGCCTTGGCCAGTTTGTTCAGGCGATTAATGATTTTGATCGCCAGTTTGCCGTCGGTGGGATAGGTGATGTTCTTTCTTGTGCCCTGTGGGTATTGCACCGTGGTGTCGATGTTAACGGTCTCTTCCAGCGCCGCATTGCCGTGTAAGCTGATGCTGAGCTGAAACAGCCGGTCGACGCCCTAGGTACCAATGCGTTTAAATGGACCAATTCGCTGCTGTCGCAAGGCAGTTGGCAGCTGAATTCACTGAAACCGCAGAACGCCTGATAGTAAGGATTGCGCTTGAATTGCAAGACCACGGCTTCGTCGCTAAAGTTTTCCAATTGCTTGAGAATCAATAGGCCTACCATCAGCCGAATTGGCTTAGCGGGGCGACCCAAGCTTTGGCTGTAATGTTTAGCAAAGGCCTATTCCAGCCTTGCCAAGGAAGCACACTGGCAAGGCGAAGCAGTGGATCACTCGGATCCAATTGTTGTAGTAGATCAGTGCCGAATAGATTGGCTATATAGCTTCAGCGGGAGGACGAGCAGCTCAAGGAATGGCGTCAGGCATTTCGTAAAAACAGTGAAAAAGAGAAAGCCTAAATTCCACATTTAGCGTATTGGTTAGGTAAGAAAAAAACCTAACGTTGACAGAGTATTTTGCTTCCGGTGGTTTACGCCGAGATTGATTACACTTCCATATTAAGCTCTGCTAATGACACCAACAAATTCCAGCCATTTCTGTATGAGGTTATTTTTGAGCTGTTTCTCAGCATACCCCTCTCTGATAATTTCTCTTTTGGCCTCTAGCCAATCTCGAAGCTCGTTGCCCGGATAAAAGCCGCGTTTTTCAGCTTTGTAATAGGCGGCCTCAGCAATCATGTCCTCAAGTCCAACAGGGTGAGTGGATACGTTGTCTGTCCTGGTTAATCCGTATATTACTAACTTGATAAGCCCCTGCGGTGAGCTGCCCTTAAGACCGATTGCCACCGGTTTCAGCGTTGCTAGTGTACCGAACCAACGATCCCATATTGACAACACCGCACCATAATTACGGTCATGTTCATGACGCTGGGTTGAATGATGCACACGGTGCAAATAGGGAGTAATCATTACCCGGCCAAGCAATTGCTCCCCTCGAAATGAAATATTGGTGTGGTGCAGCATAGTGAACACCGTAGTGATCGTCTCATTGACAAGCAGTAATGCCCCATCAATGCCTAACACGACAATCAATACCGCTTTCATGAGGTTGATGATTAGTATTTCCAGAAAATGTAGCCGAAATGCCGTTGACACATTTAAAAACGGATCGTTGTGATGCACCTTATGAAACATCCATAAGCAATCAAAGGTGTGACTGGCTTTATGCAAAAAATACAACAATAAATCAATGGCCAAAAACGAAAGTACCGCTTTGCATCCTGGACTTGAAACCACGTTGAACACTCCTTTATTAGCGGTATGCGCCGCCAACATCAGTAGCGCTGGCACCGATAATAAGGTCATCACAACACTGTTGACGATGAATAACCCGAGATTCGTTCGATAGGACTGCCGCAGATGTTTGCTGAGATGTTTTTCTCTGGGCGAGCTACATTCAACGATGAGGAAGAGGGCAAAAAATAGGCAAAAGGTCACTGTTGCCACTATACCTGACGACAGGTTAAGGAGCCAGGTGATATAGGATTGTAGTAAAGTCGTTGGCGCGTTAAGTTCGTTGAGCATGGCTATCTCCTCATTACCAAACTGACGTGTAGTACAGCAAAGTTAGCTTAACTGAAGATTATTAACTGGGTATGACGGTTAACGTTGGCACGTTAGTGCGCTGCTCGTTACCTAACCAGGACGGGGCATGTCACCCCGTCCTGGTTAGGTTGAATAATGATTTTCAATTTAATTGTCCAGTTGCCTGCTGGTGAGTGTCGTTGTCGTTAAAATGCGTAGCGATTGAACACATATACAGCAGCAATACCACGGACAGTAATAACGCGCAGTCATGATTTTTCTCCTTAAGTGGGTGAAAAACGAGGGTGCCGAGCATTTATCCCGACAATAAAAAAGGCTGCATTAATTATGCCGTTTGTTGACTAAATTACTTGGTAACTGTCATCCCACAGGATCCGTGCCCTGTAACCATCACTCCATCCTTGCACACCAGAATTGTACATAAAAAGATAACCAAAACAGCGCCTTAGACTATCTGCCTGCACTAACTTAATTCATCCTGCAGAGGATTTTAGGCTGGTTTGGGTATTGATATGGATAGGTGTTGGCATGCTGTAGCCCATGCCCGACGATTTGATATTGTGGTGTTATGCAGACAGATCAACAGCAGTTAGTGCTGTTTAGTCAGCACTGACATTAACAACGATTATTGGCGGTTAGAGTGCAAGAATAGCAATACTCAAAAAATGGGGGTTAATCAGCGTTTAAAAGGGCCATGGTTTCAATGTGTTCATTGGCAAAGCAATGCTTTCCACAGAAGAAATTCGTTTCTTCCTCCATTATCTTTCTTTGTATAAGATAATGGTCTGGAAATAATTTCCAAGACACTTTCGATTAACCTCAAAATCATTGGCATAGTATGATGCTTAGTTCAGTAAAAGTGCCTAAAGCCATGGCAGAAAAGTTTACAGCAATTTCAGCGCTGACAGATCTTTTCAGTAAAAAACATCTCAATGACGAATACCTTCAGTTGATCCATCATGCGATTGGTACCTTGGCAAGAAAACGGCCATCTCCAT
>Ga0207968_100358_pt1 | contig 18302 bp, 25 predicted proteins | sample LakWasMet21_HOW5_2_FD_183867 | JGI IMG/M metagenome (GOLD analysis project Ga0207968, IMG submission 183867) | Freshwater sediment methanotrophic microbial communities from Lake Washington under simulated oxygen tension - Sediment Metagenome... | ecosystem: Environmental > Aquatic > Freshwater >...
TTCCTGAAGATTGAATCCACCACCCGGACTGAGCATTACTTACCCATCGAGCAGCAAAGGTTGATTTGATTTGTGCCGCCCATTCCGGATGACCATTAGCATTGGCGATAGCTTGATACAGCGCTTGCCGGTCTTGATTTTCTGCGGCCACCAGCTTGCTCACTTGATTTCTAACTTGCAGTGGTACGCTGGCTGGATCTCTAACCGCTAAAGAACCGTCCGCCTGTATACCGATATAGCCAGCTTGATAGTGAGGCAACAATGTAGAAAAACGCGCTTCCATACTGGCTCGAGCCTGACGAATTTCCGCGCTGTCGATGTTCAAATCGGCACCATCGGCATGCGCGGATGACATCACCAGATTGATTGCTTTATCCAACGCTTGATAGGTTGCTATCTGCCAATCGGACAAACCTGCTTTGGGTTCGGATTTTTGCGGCTCGACTTTTTGAATTTCTTTAATAATTTCATCGGCGGCTTTTTCGGCAGCCGCAGCGGGGAAGTAAATATTAATAGTGACGCAGGCGGTCAGCCATAACGCACCTAATATTGATAGTTTTTTCATGTGACTCTCCAATTACTTAATGATGACTTCATCAGAAGTCGTGATACGTTTTAATCGTTCCATCAATACCGCCCAATCGACGCGCGGATTATAGCCGATCACGTCTATGCGCGGCAGGCCGCCGCCGGTAATAATGGCATAACCTGACGGTGTAGCTTCTACGCCCATCAGTTGACAGACGCCCTCGTGCAAATAGCAACCTAAGCCCAGCTTGGCGTAGCCGAAGGTTTCAAAAAAACTTAAAAAACTTCTGGATAACGCATCAGCTGCAGCACCGCCACCAATGTTGGCAATGTTTTTGACGGCTTTTTGGCTGATTCGATGCTTAGAATTATCGTCATCCGGGGTGCCGAGCCAGGCATAAAAGCTGATCGGTTGCCAATTTTCTAAATACAGCTGCCGGACATAGCCTGATAACTTGCCGGTGATACCGCCGAACTCGAATTTACCGGTTAACTGTTCCATGTCCAGGTTGTCGATTTCCAAATCCGCATGAAACTTGGGTAACGCAGTAAAAAGCCCTGATGAAGCAAGGTTGCTGATTTTGACCACACCATCAAACACATGAATCAGCAATTCGCCAGCCAGGCTTAAGGTCTTGTTACTGTATTCAACTTTAGGAATTTGGCCGCTGATAGAGCCGGACAACGGTGTCCAGTTCAGGGCTTTGCTCAATTGTTCCAAAGAAACCTGATCTAAACTGCCGGTAAAAACGACTTTAGGTTCTTGCTGTGGCTGGGCTTGCCAGCTAAATTGATTGATGGCGATAGTACCATTTAAAAACGGTATTCTGGGTTTATTCAATAAGCTGAAATTACTTGCCTGAGTCAAGAAAGCCAGCTTGGCAGGGCCCATTGGTAAGGCATAAATCTGCAATTGCTGCCAAGCTAAGGTCGACGGCTCATTGAAGAGTGCGTTAGATGCCCAGTTGATTGTGCCAGAGCCTTCGTCGACATTTAATCGCCCTGTAGAATCATTAACACTTACACCATCAAAAACTGCCGTTAACGTCTCTAATGCCTGATCATTAATGGCAATATTTGCACGGGCTTTACCGCTCAGTGTTATGCCTTCCCAAGCGGTTTGTGCCAGAAACGGCGTTAGATAAATGGTAGAAACCGGCGCCAGGTTTTCGCTGTGAAAATTAAGATCGGCTCGTTGAACATTAATGCCATCTTTAAATTGCAGCGCAGCATTGCCGCTTAAAGATGCCACGTTGGCATGCTGATAACGTGCAGATTTAATGTCTACCCGTTGGTTGGCTACATCCCAATTAGCTTGGGCATCCAGTTGGATAGTTTGCCCATTTGCATCTAAATAAAGTGGCTCCAGGTAGATTGCACCGCCATTAATTTCAGCTTTGCTTTGCCCCTGCCAAAAGCCGTTTTGATAACTGGCCTCAAGGTTTGCTTTTAACATCAAGCCTTCAGTAGCGATCTTGCCATCGACTGTTTGCCCGGTTAAGCCGTCTAGGTGGGCAGTCATCGTAAACTTTTCGGGTATCTCTCGTATTCCCGATACATTTAGATGTAAATCGATTTTTCCAGCTGTCAGTGCAAAAAATTGCTGCGGAAATAATCTATTTAACACGGCAACATCGACCTGTTTAGTCTTAATCTGTAATTGCCAACGATCGCCGTTAACCACGCCTTCCACCGCCAGTTTGGTGCCTGCCAAAGATAATTCTGTGAGTTTGAAGGTGCTGCGCTTTTGATCAATCTGAAACGAAAAAGTGGTCGATGGTGATTGCCAATATGTTGAATGCAGCTCCGCCCGGCCTTTATTGCACGCCATTTGTTTGGCTGTCCAAGTAAACGAAGTGCAACGAAGATTGACCAGGCTAAGATCATCTAAAGGTTTGGGCAGAACGACTGTCTTAACAGTTAACGCCAGTTGTTGTTGATTTTTGGCTAACTCTGTTAGCGCGATAGTCGCCCCTTGCAACGACCAGCCTTGAGCTGCCACTGTTTCAATATCCAGCGACACGGCGTCAATAGCATGAGAAACCGGCACAATGCCAACAAGAATAACGGCTAGCAGGCGCCTGATCATGACTGCAGCATTCCGGGTTTTAAGGCATGGCCTCAGCCCGGAAATACGCCTGTCGACAAGTAGCGGTCTCCACGATCGCAAACGATGGCCACAATGACGGCATTTTCTAGTTCTTTGGACAATTGCAACGCTACAGCCACTGACCCGCCCGAAGAAACGCCTGCAAAAATCCCTTCTTCAGTTGCCAATGCACGCATCGTTTGTTCGGCGGTTTGCTGATCTACATCCATAATGCGATCAACTTGGTTCGCATGGTAAATCTTCGGCAAATACGCTTCAGGCCAACGCCGAATGCCGGGTATTTTTGATTCGCCTTCAGGTTGAACACCGACTATTTGAATAGCAGGATTTTGTTCTTTTAGAAATTTTGACGTGCCCATGATGGTGCCGGTGGTGCCCATGGAACTGACAAAATGGGTAATCAGGCCATGACTGTCGCGCCAAATCTCCGGACCTGTGCCTTCATAATGAGCACGTGGATTATCAGGATTGGAAAATTGATCAAGAATTTTGCCTTTACCTTCTGCTTCCATAGTTCTGGCAAGATCAATTGCAGCTTCCATGCTGCCGGCTGAGGGTGTCAGGATAATTTCAGCGCCGTAAGCCTTCATGGATGCCTTACGTTCAGAGCTCATATTATCCGGCATGATCAAAATCATTTTGTAGCCTTTAATGGCTGCAGCCATCGCTAAGGCGATACCGGTATTACCGCTGGTCGCCTCAATCAAACAATCGCTGGGTTTTATTTCGCCCCGCGCCTCGGCGTGTTTGATCATGCTTAGAGCCGGGCGATCCTTAACTGAGCCGGCCGGATTATTACCTTCCAGCTTTACTAAAATAGTATTGCTGGTGTTGCCGGGTAAGCGCTGCAATCTGACCAATGGTGTATTGCCAACAAACGCTTCTATGGTTGGAAAATTCATTATTTAGATACCATTACCGTTAAAATTTTTTTTAATTATCCCATAAAAGTGCATGCAATCGATTCGGGTTTTATTCGGCTACTGACATATTTGTCAGTAGCCCTTCGAAAATTAAGATTAATTTAAGACTGGCAAGTAACAATGGTATCTAACATGGTATTTACAGTTAATGGATGCGATTAATGACTGAAAAAACAATCTATACGTTCGGCACCGACGAAAACGAAACAATTTCTTCCCGGCGTAAATTTATTAAAAATATGGCATACGGTTCATTGTTGGCGCTTGGCGGCATCGGCGTCTCCGAAGCTAAAAGCCGACATGTATCGACGCATAAGGTAGTGGCTCATCATGGTCACGAGCATAATTCACGCACACATACCGTGCTTGGCCGTCATGCCTCGCCACGCGATGCACACACACATGCCATGCTAAATAAGCATCATGGAACTTACGACAACGAGCCTTTTGCATCCAGTGAATACACCTCTCCGCGTATTGTCGATCGGCATTCGCCAACACATAAATCATTGGCTTTTCTAAATCCAAATACCGGCGATCGTTTACAGCTTACCTACTTTGAAGGCGGCCGTTATGTAAGCGGAGCCTTGCGCGAAATCAGCCATCTCTGCCGCGACCACCATACTGGCGACATCCACGCGGTTGACCCCGCTTTATTGGATCAACTGCACGATTTGAAACTAGTCTTAGGCGTTAACAAACCATTTCAATTAGTTTGTGGTTATAGGTCCCCGTTTACTAATGCAATGTTACGTAGCCAAAGCCATGCGGTTGCCAAGAATAGCCTGCATATGCAAGGTAAAGCTGTCGATATTCGTATTCAAGGATTAGATACTCGGGTTATCAGGGATGCCGCATTATCAATGCAGAGCGGTGGTGTAGGTTTTTATCACCGAGATAATTTTGTTCACCTAGACAGTGGCGATGTCAGGAGTTGGGCTAGTTAAGCAATAATTATCCTGTGTTTAAAAATCAGTGCCGATGACGCTTTAAGATAAACCAGATTGAACGCACATTTGATTCTGGCTTTGCTAAAATCAAGGTCAATAAAAGCTCCTCAATAGCCGCCAAAATACAAACCATTGCGGCTATTCGAAACGGCCATTCAGGCCCTCCTAAAAACAAAACGTATAACGTTGATCCCATCGAAGCTGCAGCTAATTTGACGCCCCAAGTGTGATAGCTGGTAAAACAGCCAAACTTCACAACACCAGCAATGGCTGGTAACAGGCAACTCGCGACAACCAGCACTACATAAAGCCACTCTCTGGCGACCACTTCAGGCCACAGCCACCAGCAACAAACAGCAATAGTCAGATAGGTGATCACATCTGCCCAGCTATCGAGCGTCGCGCCAAATTCTGATACCTGTCCGGTCAATCGAGCCGCAAAACCATCGAGTAAATCCGTTAAAAAAGCAATCGCCAACAGCACCATAAAAGCAATCCCATCGCCATGCCACGCTAACCATAACAAGACGGGAGCAGCAACAAACCGGAAGCCAGTCAGCAGATTAGGTAAAGTCCAGCGCGAAGTTTTCATAAGCAAAATTCTGCGGTAAGTGGAGCGTGATCGGACAAGGCATGCCAAGGCGCATGTGCTAATTTAGTGCAGGAAAGTGGTGATAGCCCACGATAATAAATTCTATCCATCGGCAGTAACGGCAGCCAAGAAGGGAAGGTGCGCGCATAGCGCCCATGAAACTGTAGAAACGCTTCCTCTAAACCCAGTTGATCATGAAAATGTCGTTCGATTTGTTTACGCCAATCATTAAAATCACCTGCCACAATTAACGGGGCATCATGCGGCACATGATTATCTATGCGTTCACACAATTGCACAGCTTGTTGCCCTCGCTCGGAACCGGTTAAGCCAAAATGTAAGCAGACCACATGCACCGCTAAATCGTTGTGCGGCAACCGTATAACTGCATGCAAAAGGCTTCGACTAGCCCAGGAATAGGGTGATACGTTGATATTGTCCCAGCTTTCAATGGGATATTTGCTAAGGATAGCGTTACCGTGATGACCGCTACGATGCGTCACATTTTTGCCATAAGCAAAAAACGGCCATACGCCTTCAGCAATAAATTCAATATGCGAACATTCCGGCCAACCCGCTATTTTTTGCTGGTGTTTTTGATGCTCACCTTGCATTTCTTGCAGCAACAACACATCGGCATTCGTTGTGATTAATGCTTCTTTAATTTGATGCAAAACAAAACGACGGTTGCCGGAGTTAAAGCCTTTGTGAATGTTATAAGTTAATACTCGCAAGCCTGTGTCAGTCATAAATACTCGTTTGTTTGGGTCTAATAAGGCCGGTTACGAATGTGCCATTGATAAAGAACGGGCGAAATAAATTCCTCAAATAGAAAAAAAACCAGCACTAGCAATAAAATGTCAGTTAAGCCTAAACCAAGTTGCTGTTTTAAAAACAGAGTAGGCAGTAAAGATTCAGGGACTGTATCCAGTCCGCGTGCGTGACTACTTGGCGAGTAGCCCAACCGGCGCTTAATAAAGCTGCTTACGCAATCACCGAGCATGGTCAGCATGCCGAATACTGCACCGATAATAAGATGCAAATCAAACAGCATAGCTACCGTGGCTGTTATTAGTATGCCTGAGCACACACCTCGCCAAGTTTTGCTATCACCCAATAAACGCTTGTTATCTCTCAGTGTATAGCCAAAATCAACTGACCATGCCCAACGCTTACCCAATACAAGCGTTGCTAATACCGGCGCACCATTAGCGGCAAGCAGCAAAATTAGCACCTGAAAGGAACAAGAAACACATAATGACAATTCAATCATAAGAAAAATTTTTGCGTTAGCCCGCTATGCGCATCGACTGAGCTATTGACGATATTTACACTATATAATGGCAATATACAGCGTTTAAAAGGCATGCTGTGAAGTGCATTCGTCTTAAACATTTAATTCAAGAGGATATTTTAGTGGCAAAGGCTGGGGATTTAAAAAGAGGCATGGTGGTTGAGATTAATGGCATACCACACGCAGTAAAAAACGTTGATGTTAAAAGCCCTTCATCAAGAGGCGCATCGACATTGTATAAAATTCGCTTTACTAATCTAAAGACCGGGCAAAAATTGGATGAGTCATTAAAAGGCGATGACTTTTTCAAGGATGCCGATTTAGTACGGGCCAAGGTGCAATTTTCATATATCGATGGCGACAATTACATCTTTATGAATTCCGAAGATTACACGCAATACAATTTGAGCCGTGAAGATTTGGATGATCAGGTCGGTTATTTGACCGAAGGTCTGGAAGGCATTGTCGCGTTGTTAGTGGATGATGCACCGATGGCGATTGAGCTACCGAGCTCCGTACAATTGGAAATTGTTGAAACGGCTCCAGCGCTTAAAGGTGCAACGGCATCAGGGCGTACCAAAACCGCTCGATTGACTACGGGAATTGAAATTCAAGTGCCGGAATATCTGGAACCAGGCGAAGTGGTTAAGGTAAATACCGAAACCGGAAAATTCATGTCACGCGCTTAATATTGACAACCTGCATGTCCGAATTGTTAGCGGTACCTCAAGGCGAGTTTGCACTAGACCGATTACCTAAACGATCTAAAGAACTGTTGCGGGCCTGGGATGCGGCAGACGAATATGTGCTTGAACATCTATCTGAACAGCAACTCTTATCTGCAAATGCACGTATTTTAATCGTCAATGATACTTTTGGGGCGCTGGCTGTGGCGTTAAATGACTTTCAGCCTTGTGCGATGTCCGATTCCTGGTTATCACAACAAGCAACTCGATTGAACCTCCAGATCAATAATTTGCCCGAAAACAATGTCAAGTTGATCAACAGTCTTGAAGCACTAGAGGGTGTTTTTGATCTGGTGTTAATTAAAGCGCCAAAAACCTTGGCGTTGTTGGAAGATCAGTTAATTCGCCTGCGCGCCCATCTAACACTTACCAGCCAGATCATTGTCGCAGGTATGATTAAAAACTTACCGTCATCGGTTTGGAAATTAACAGAACGTTTAATCGGGCCGACGACAACATCGTTGGCAAGAAAAAAAGCCCGCCTGATTTTTTCCCAACCGGATGCCGGGCTGACCATCCCTGCGAATCCTTACCCCGTAATTTATCAACTCGAAGGGACCAGCTATTCGATCAGCAACCACGCCAATGTTTTCTCGCGAGATAGCCTGGACATCGGTACGCGCTTTTTCTTGCAGCATTTGCCTGTCAATCAAGATACCAGAGACATAGTCGATTTGGGATGTGGTAATGGCGTGGTCGGATTGATAGTCGCGACTAAAAATCCAGGGGCCACGCTCCATTTTGTTGACGAATCATTTATGGCGGTAGCGTCGGCACAAGATAATTTTTATCTAAATTTAGGGCAGGGACACCAAGCCTCATTTCGTGTGGGTGATGGCCTAACTGATTTTGCTAAACAGTCGGCTGATTTGATTTTATGCAATCCACCGTTTCATCAGCAGCACACGATCGGCGACCAGATTGCACAAAGTATGTTCAGGCAAGCCAGAAACGTGTTGCGGCAAGGTGGTGAATTATGGGTAATTGGCAATAGGCATTTAAACTACCATGCCGATCTTAAAACGCTTTTTGGCAATTGCACTGTAGTAGCGACCAATGCCAAATTTGTCATTTGGAAGGCGCAACTCAGGAAATAGTTAAAAAAAATCCCGGCGACCTTAAAAGGTACCGGGATAAAAACAAACAAGACAGGAGCGTCGATGTTTGTGTCAATACCAGGAGGTGGTAAACGGTTAGTGGTGCAGCTTAGGACTTGAAAATATGTTGCTTAATACCGCCGCACTTGCAAATAAAACAGTTGAAACAATAAATTCGCCCGACATAAACCCAAACATACCGAGGATAAATATCAGACTGATCAAAATATCTCTTTGGAATGCGTTCATTTTGTTAATCCTTTAAAAAGATTGGGATGAAATCGACTACGGCTTAACTATAAAACTATAGTTATTTATTGACAATAGCAGTCAATATTGATTTATAGTTTCCTTATTGGGAATAATACGTAAGTGCTATTGATTTGGAGGTGTTGCGATGGCGATGCTGAGGAAGTAGCATCGCCGATATGTCGTTTTAGTGATTGAGGTTTTAATTACCACAACCACCCGCACTTATTGGTTTTAATGTGGCGTTAACGTCTAACGCACCATTGGTACATAGATCGTATTGACGCTGACCAGTTTGATGCAAGGTATAGCAATATCTGCCTGCGTTAGCGTAGTCATAACACACCTCTTCTTTTTTCGCAGCGCCTTGTCCAGTCTCATTTACTGACCAGCTACCTACTTTGGATCTAGGATCGACCGGGTCATTCGGACCTTTTTTGTAATCCCACAACGTACCGTCTTTGTTATGCTCCTCTTGCCATTTGTCACCGTTGCCTTTGGTTGCGCAGACCGTTTGACCTGACAATATTTTCTTTAGATTTTTAGTAGGGGGGGTGTTGCAATCAGCTATTGCTTCTCCAGCAATAGCCGTTGATAAGACACTTGCTACGATAATCATGTGCTTCATATTGTTAACTCCGAAATTAGGTTATAAATAAAACAAAAAAGTCCCAAATACTTCTATAAAAACTCAAATGGCTCAAACGTGGCTAGCATAGCAGTTGATCTGCATAGTTGCCAACAACCAGGGCTATGACTAAAACTAAAGTCTGAATCAAGACGTTACCCATAAAATGCATTTTTATTGCTCCGTAATAATTAGATCATCAACGCTAAATTTAAAGCTGGAATATCTAATTAATTTGGCGCCCTGTGTACCTCTTCTACCGTTGCGGGCTGTCTTAGCGTGCGTGGCTTACTTTCATTCTTCTATTCAAAGCTGAGGTTTAACAATGGGCGTTTTGCTGTCGATATTAATACACGCGGCCTTTAAAATCGCGTACACAGTGCTTTACATTTCTATTGTTGTTGGCGCTATTCACGCCTATGTCGCGTCTTATCGAACGTTCGTTAATAGCATTTCTCCAAACCATGCCCGAGATCGTTAACGGTGTATGGGGCTGGGTCATGCCTTCTAATGCTCACGCCTGCTTTCTGGTTATCTTCGCCGTTATCATCCTGCGCTTTGTTACTCGCCAATGGTTAAAACTCATCAACGCTAAATTTAAAGCAGGTATCAACAATTAACCCCAAACGCGCGGCCACGCGCATAACATCACTTTTGTAAGCGATTTCGGTAGCAAACGAATAAGAGCGGTATTGATGTGGGGCTGATGGTGGTGATGCTACCTGAAGGAGTTCGCAACAACAAAAATCGGGGTTGATGCTGGTTTTGCCTGTTTGAGTGAAAATTGAACATCGGGGCCACAGGTTTTTTTGCGCGTTGTTGCGTCCTGAACGGTGCATCTCAACGCCTGCGACCGAGCAACGCATGAGCAAACAAAAGCAACTGCTTAGCGTGGCCGCGCGTCTACCATCTAACTAACTGAGACTATCAAAAATGCCAGGCTGGATAATTCAAGGCGTCAGAGGTGAAGGAAAAAGCCTTTGCGCCGTCGGAAAAATTAAAGAATACATGTCACGAGGTCGGCCAGTGGCTACCAACCTCGATTTATTCGTAGACAAGTTTTTACCAGAAGATAACGCTACCATTAGTTACCGTTTGCCCGATCATCCACGCCTCGAAGATTTCGAACTGCTGCCGCCTGCTTACGACCCTAAATATAAGAAAGAAGACATGAACGGCTTGCTCGTTCTTGATGAACTTGGCACTTGGTTAAACGCTCGTAACTGGAACGCCAAAGATCGCCTAAAAATGTTGAACTGGCTTTTCCTAAGCCGCAAAGATCATTGGGATGTAATTCTGTTGGCTCAAGACTTCGAAATGATTGATGCCCAGGTTAGAACAACACTTTGCGACTACTTGGTTCAATCTTCCCGTTCTGATCGTCAAAAAGTGCCTTATCTATCAGGCACACTGAAGAAATTCGGCTTTAGCGGCAAAATGCCCTTGGTGCATCGTTACGCCGTTTATTACGGTATGACCACGGCTGTTGAACCTGAAGAAATGTGGTCTTTTACCGGTACTGACTTTTATGATGGTTACGACACCAACCAAAAGTTTCGCGATGGTATGGAAGCCTTAAACGGCACCCTGGTTGATATGCGCGCCACTTATTCAAACATTCCGGCCAACTATTTAACCAAGCGTGTTTTTGTTGATCGCTTAAACGAGAAAATCACCCAATTAAAACAACTAACTAATCCCGAGGTTAACGACATGGCAAAAGGTAAGGGCGGCTCCAAGCAAGCTGATTTCATGAAAATAGGTTTCCTCGTTATTGCCCTGATTGGTTTTCTTGGCTGGCGTTTCTTAAGTGGTGGCTTAAATATGCCTAAAACTGAAAGCGTGATTCCGCAACCTGCCGTTGCTGCGCCTGTTGTGGCCACACCCGTTAAAACGGTTCAATCGGCGTCTGAAAGCGCGCCTGTCGAAACTAAATCGGCTGTTTATGTCGCACAGCAAACCAATGAATTCATTGAATATTTGTTGAAAACCTATCGGCCACGACTCTCAACCACGGCGTATTCTCCCGAATTGGGCATTATGGGCACCATACAGTTTTATGATAATTTTGAAGTGGTCGAGTCATACACCGTTAAAGAGCTGCATTCGCTAGGTGTGACGTTGCTCCGTAAGCCTTACGGTGTTGATCTTGTTTTCGCTGGTAAAAGCTTCATCGTTTCTTCCTGGAAATTGCCTCACGAATCAGACAATCAAGAGCCGCAAGCCGTACAACCTACACCCGTTTCAGTGTCTCAAGCCGACACACAGCCTGCGGCGTCTAAAGGTAAGTTTTTTGATTAACAGTTGTTAACTTAACATATCGTGCATACAATAAAGCAATGGAAATTACTTTTGATGCCACTAAAGATGAAGCTAACCGCCTAAAGCATGGCGTTTCTTTGTCTACGGCGGTAAAACTTGAATGGCAGTTATTGTTAACAACTGTCGATAATCGTAACGATTATGGTGAATGTCGAATGGTGGGATACGCGCCTATTAATGATCGCGTTTATTGCGTTGTTTATGTCGATCGTGACCAACAGCGCCGGATAATTAGTTTACGTAAAGCTAACAAGCGAGAGGTAAAAAGCTATGCAAACAAAATCAATTCGTGAATTTTATTTGCCAACTGACGAAGAGGACGCCGCAATCAATGCAGGCATTGCGGCAGACCCTGACACTTACGAATTAACCGCTGAGGAATTCGCTCAACTGAAACCACTAGGTCGTCCTCCACTAGAAATCACTAAAGAGCGCATTACAATCAGACTATCAAGAGACGTGGTTGAATCCTTTAGATCAACCGGGGCAGGGTGGCAGACTCGCATAGATGCCGCGTTAAAAGACTGGCTAGAACACCATCCAACAACGCCCTAAGGTTTATTGTTACCAATCTTCTTTGGAACCGGTTTAGTCGCTTTAACGTGTTCCGGTATTTGATACCAACTACAAAGCGCCGTTTCAATTAGTATTGCTCGGCTTTCCGGTTGTCTTTCTAGCCATTCCAGCAAGTAAGGCGGTAAAGCCAAGCTTATTGTTTTCTTCTTGTCGTCTTTCTTTGGTCTGCCCATTACATGCACCTTTGCTCTTCGTTTAAGTTATTAATATAATATAACAAAACAAAATAAAGCCAAGTAAAATTATATACCTAAACGAAATAAAAATGTGCTTTTGCTTTAAAGTAGCGAAGCGGCCACGGGTAGCCAGTGAGCAAGCGCAGCGCGCCGAACGGTGTCACACGTGAGCCAGCAATTTTGCATTGTTCCAACTAGGTGCCGTTTGAAGATAAAGGTTTGCTGTACATGAATACGGACAGCTTGATGAAACCGGCAATATGCAAGACAGGCACTTCGTACACTATCAATAAAAAACCAACCTAGACTAATACGGACTAACGTAGACCTAGGAGAGCCGGAAGGCGTACTTTCAACACGGTTACTACCCCGGGCAGGGTTTTTAAACGATTGATTTCGTTCTGCAGGCTGTAAATCAGCTCATCCTTGTCACGCTGAACCGGGGATTTCCATGTTTTTACGGTCCCACAACAACAAAAGGCGCTCGACATAAATCGGAGCGCCTTCGTTATCCCACATCAAAATCTGTTCAACCGTAACGCCAATCACCTCAGCCGCTACGGTTTCATTAATGCCAACTCTATGCCAGCGTATTTGATAGAAATTCGACTTCTTTTTTCGACCAGGTTTTTTTTCTAAACCAGGGAGTGTTTTTATTTCCGCGGTTGATTCCGTCATGTTTTTGGCTCCATTTGACTAAAACCAGACCTAACGCAATAACCAGGCCGACAACAATAACATTGCGCATAATTTGACTGCCTTATGTAGAAAAGCCCTGACGGAAACTAAAAAAGCCCGTTAGGGCTTTTTTGCATAGGGTGCATTATGCGCGGTGCTTTTTTGCTTTTGCTGCTCTCTTCCAATTAAGAACGATTCGCAACAAAGGCAAGGACGGGGTTAGTAGTACTGTCCTTTTGTATCATTTTTGATAATTTTTCACTTTGCTAGCGTTTTCAGCTCTTCCATTGTCAGTTCTTCTAGGCCCTTTTTTAGGGCTAAATGAAGCACATCTGTTTCTTTGATTGGCCTTTGTGTGGCCACTACAATTTTCACCGTCAAATCTTGTATTTTTCTCCAGGCTTTTTCGTCTATATGTTTGCTTGGCATCGCTTGCGCTCTCTATTCAATTATTTTTCATTGTTTTTAGCTAGTTAAAGCCGGCTAAAGCTCATTATCTTTGTTTTTACTTTCTTAGTGAAATATAAATTGACATCTGAATACTTATAATCTGAGAATACGTAACTTTCTTATTTTCTAAGTATTCATTTATTTCCATGATTGATTGGTTTCGCGGTGAAATAGACTTCTTACATGACCCCATTCCGGCTGGTCGTGTGCTGTCCATTGATTCTGACGGCTCTATCGATTGGGATTGTGTTAAATCCATCGTGTGCCGTAGCTCTCACGAAACCAGCCTTAAAATCAAATCTTCCGGCGGCAATGGCGAGGGTAGGGCGACTTCATTAATGATCGACGGCAACCTGGCTAAGTTCCTGCAAGGCCATAACGTCTTTGGTTCCCGTGACTTAAATCAATTGCTGCTGTTGGCGTTCCGCAAGATTGCTGAATTGCATCCCGATCACCTTAGCGACCCTTTCAGCATCGCTTCGGCCGAAGCCAAAATCAAGAAAGGTGATTACAAAGTCAAGATGATCGACATTAACGCGCTTTATGACGTTGGCAACGATGCCAGCGTTGAAGCTTGGCTGCATGCGTCTGAAATGCGCGCTAAAAGCCGGCATGGTCGCAGCACCCGCGACAAGGGCACCGTTTACCTGGGTAAGTCTTCCAAGCGCTGGGCCTTCAAGTTTTATAACAAACGTCGTGAGATGTGTTCCAAGGGTAAGACGCACCAGTTGCCGGATTACCTGCAAAGCCAAGGCCTAGAGGGCTTCATTCAAGGCAAACTCCGCGCTGAACTGCGCATATTCTCGAAAGAGCTGGAAAAGCACGGTATCACCCACGGATACCATTTAACCCCGGCCAACATCAACGACCTGTTCACGACTTATCTGGAGAAAATCGACATGACCACACAAGCCACCCTTATTGATGAACAACTGTTAAAAATGTCCAACAAATTACGTGGCACTTACACGCTATGGCGCCAAGGTGCTGATTTAAGGCAGTTAATGAATATACAAACATTTTACAAGCATCGCCGCGAGCTTCTTGAATACGGCATTGACATCAACGCCATGCACTTAGTACCGGAACATAACAACGTTGTGCCTTTAATGCGCATTATTGAAGCAGTACCGGTGGCTATTCCCGCATGGGCTTATGAACGCGGCTTGATTGCCGCTTAAGGGGGATTTATGGCTTACCAACAAGTCGATTGGGCCAACGAAAACCGCCACTGCTTATTTTGTGGCGGCATTATCAAAACCGCCAGCACGGGCCGTCCTGCGCTGTATTGCAGTTACGCCCACAAAATGAAAGCGTTTCGCCAGCGTCAAAAAGCGTTACGAAACTCAACTGTTAAGCAATAAACCGTTACGAAACTAAACGCCCATTAGGGCAGGGGAACCACCTATGAACACTATCAGCATTGAATTAACTCCGGAACAACATAAAGCCATCATTCATTTGGTGCATGGCACTATTTTAGACCTTCAGAACATGCCATCAGACGAGATCGACCCGCGTTGTTTACCTGTTTTAAAGGCCATACACAGCAAGTATTTTGCAATCTTTGCCCATACCAGCTTGTTAGAAGATTTAGTCTCTAACACGCATTAATTTCTTTTAATCACAACTCTTAGAGGTAGTAAAATCATGTCATTAGTCAAAGTCTCTGTCGAACGTTCACAAGTTGATTCTGTGCGTACTCGCACCATCGCCAACACGGGCGAATTGGAGTTCCAACAAAAAATCTGGGTGTACAAGTCCGGCTCTAAATTCCCCACTGAATATCAGATACGCTTGCCACAGGGCGTTAAGTTCTATCAAGAAGGTGATTATGTGTTTGATTTACAGGCTAATATCAAGGCTGACAAGTATTCTGGCTTGTCATTTGACCCGTTCGCGCCTACCACGCTAAAACCGGTTACAGTGCAGTTTTTAGAAGCGTTTGACAAGTTTACCGACCAGCTCTATCAACAGCTCAACAAGTCTGCTGCTTAGTGGTTAAGGGGTGTTTATGAGTGAAAATAACGTCAAAGACCTTAAGAAAAAAATCTTCAATGTGTCCGATGATTTACACATGCTTTACAGTTCTTATGAATCACTGCAGGTGATTACCGCCGATTCCTCTGCTGAGGCTGTTCATGTGTGCGCCGTGCTGGATGGCTTAAATTATCGCTTTGAGGCGCTTATAAAGCAGCTGGACACGCTTTATAAGCAATCTGACACTGATTTTATACCCGTTGTTGTTTTTACCGATAATGGCGTCAAGGTGGCTGAGAGCCGCTAGGCTCCAGCCGCCCGACGACAGCCATTAAAGCCCCTTAACCGGGGCTTTTTTTTGCCTGACGATAAGTCTGGCCAATGGCTTTTTAATGTAGCGCAGCGGCTCAGGGGTAGCTAGTGAGCAAACGCAGTGCGCCGAACGGTGTTATCAAATACCAGGTCATTCCCATTGTTCCCATTAGGTGCCTTTATCAAATATCGGACACCCACATGAATACGGACTGCTTGATGAAGCAGGCTTGATGCAACAAAACTCACTCGTACACTATTAATCAAACCAACCAGGACCATTACGGACTAATGAAGACACCGGATAGCCGGAAGGCGGTTTCCCTGGACTGGGCGTGGGCGCTGCGCATAATGTATATTATGTTAAATTAATATATATTTTGTATGACATCTAGTTGGAGCGCCTTGTAAGTAGCTTTAATCTATAGTCTCAGTCCAGCGACAACGTTCATTAACAATTTTAGCGGTGTTATTGTTGCCGATGCCTTTAGCAACTAATGCAACAACTCGGTCATCCACATCGTATCCTACGTGCGCATCTATTGGGCTAGCCATTTTTCCTAATCCAAAAGCATCGAAAATTGTGGCTACATTGATATTAATGTTGGTTACGTCAATGCAAAGCCTGGAATCTAAATACTTGTCTACAAAACCATTCGGTATTGCATAGCTTAAAAGATCATTCGGATCACTAAACGCTATGATGGGGGTTTTGGCGAGCATTCGTTGTTGATACTTTGCTCCTTCCGGCTGGCAATACGCTGCTTTTTGACCGCTGACATCGGGTAATTTTCGGCCCATCTGCAGCATAGGCAGTTGATTTGACATCATATAGATGGGGATTTCCTTGTCTTTTAACGCCAATCTAAAGTCAACGTCACGCTGGTCTAACAAAGAAGCAATGCGCTGCATTCCATCAATGGTAATACGGCTGCCAAGACTATGGGAAATAAAAGCATATTGATCTTTGCGAATATTACTTGCCGCTGCATCATCATTAAACGAACAAGACTGCGTTACATCATTTGGCAAGCTATTCCAATCGCTTTTAGTCATCCAACAAAACGCTTGTGCAAATGAAACCAAAATATCTTCTCTACTTTCCCCTAAATAAATAATAGGGTCAGGTCCGGTGTCATTGGAAAACTTTTTCATTAGGTCATTCATTTCGGCCCGGCGAAAGGAATATTCACCTGAATTGTCATAGGCTAAAACTTCTTTTTGCTTGGCGGTGATCGCAGACCAAGTCAACTCATAAAACAATAATTCCTTGCTTCTGTCTTTGCTTAACAAGCGATTAACTCGCAAATTGCCAAGATTTTTACTGGCATCCACACGACTGGTCAGCATGATGTTTTTATGCTGCGCTGACATAACCGGCAAATCCAGTTCTTTAGCGAGCTTTTCCAAGAATTGCGTTGAGTAACCTGGCAAATGATCGCCAACCCCATGAATCATGAGTACTTTCATCTTGCCTGTAGGGTTCGCAAGAAATGGCGTGAGCCCCCCAAAAGGCTTACCCCATACTTCACAAATCCTGGTGTCAACGGATTGCTGCTTTTCCAAAAACGCTTCAGCAAGGCCTTTGCCAAAACTTGAGCAGCCGCTAAGCCCTGTTGCAATGACAGTTATTAAAAGGATTTTAAAAACAGCCTTCATATTTAATAAGTCCTTGGTTTAATAGCTGTAATAAGTGCGTTAACTTCGTTTCTGTGAGACAACTTAATATCAAAGAATCCAGCATTGCGTAACTGAGTTAATGAGACAGTTTCGCGCATAACATGATTTTCTGATTCATCACTAAATAAATGCACTATCCAGTGCTCCAATAAATCCAATCTGTTGATGTTGGTTAACACATTGAAATAGCCACTCACTTCTTTTTGTACAAGACGAGTATGCTCCGATACATCGTCAAGCGCATAACGATCGCCATTAATTAGAGCGCCGCCAGGCTTGAGGATTCTGAATATTTCGTTAACCACTGCTTCACGATAATCAGCCAAAAAATTGTGTAAGGTATAAGCCGACGCCACAATATCAATGCTTGCCGTTGGCAGATTTTGTAATGCTGTTAAAGCATCCTCACTTCTGAATGCAAGTTTTCCAGCATCAACCCATTGCTGTAAATGGTTCTTAGCCTGATTTTGCATGACCGGTTCGTTGTCAACGCTCACAATATGAACGTTATCCTTGGTATTCAATAACGATAATGTAGTGATGCCTGTGCCTCCACCCAGCTCAACAATGAATAAAGTATTTTCCGATTCATGCTGATAATCACTCACAGCCAAGCCAACCAAGCGGCTCATTTCTGTCGCTAACGGACAAATAAGATTGAGCATTTCATAATCTTGACCGATAACGCCGGAAAATACGGCATCGTATTGTGCTTTGTCAGTAATCATCTATGTGCTTGTTGTTTGCGTTGATAAGCGGCTAACTGTTCTGGAGTAGCCTCTAATTGAAATGTATCTTTCCATTCACTATAAGGCATGCCGTAAACCATTTCCCTGGCTTGTTCGTAATCCAAATTTACACCCTGCTCTACTGCTTCGGCGGCAAACCATTTAGCTAAACAGTTTCGGCAAAAATCGGCAAGAATCATAATATCTATATTTTGGACTTCTGGATGCTGTTGTAAATGTGCGAGCAAGCGCCTGAATGTAGCCGCTTCTAGTTCTGTTTGAG